>Ga0206832_10162_pt2 | contig 10416 bp, 9 predicted proteins | sample Alteio_BWOrgCont_74_FD_152896 | JGI IMG/M metagenome (GOLD analysis project Ga0206832, IMG submission 152896) | Enriched cells from forest soil in Barre Woods Harvard Forest LTER site, Petersham, Massachusetts, United States -... | ecosystem: Environmental > Terrestrial > Soil > Temperate forest >... | reverse complement strand
GATGTAACAGAGTGATTCATCTTTCATAACTATTAAAATTTCTCATCCGGGTTTCAGGATGATGTCCATCTGCTGAAAACCTGCTGTCTCAGCAGCATTTTTCACTGCCTGATAGGTTCCAAAATGCGCCTTTCTATCGTGAAATAACTGCGGCTTAGCTTTTGGATACTGCTTCTTCGCCTGTTTCAGATATTCAATCAGTTGTACCAATGTCATGGGTTGCCCGTTAACGACTATCGTATTATCTTGACGTACATAGATAGCTATAGGACTTGCCTCCTGAACCGAAATGGAGCCATCCTGCGGAGCACTCGAAGCGTCGGCCAGCTCAACCCTATCCAACTCTAACAAGGGAGCCAACACAATAAAAGCGATCAAAATAACAAAGACAACGTCGATCAATGGCGTCAAGTTGACACCCGGCTCCTCAACTATGCGCGCGTCTGCAGAACGGTATAAACGCCTACTCATTGTACATCAACCTTACGGTAGTGCATTTCTACAGAAGCCAAAAGTTCGTTAGAAAATCCTTCCATCTCCGTTTGAAAGTCACGTGAAGAATTTTTCAGATAATTATACCCAATAAGAGCGGGAATGGCATCCACAAGTCCCAATACCGTCGTCGCTAATGCCAAAGAAATCCCTCCTAACACAACATTATGGGCTCCGCCGGTCTGCGTCTGTAACTCGGAAAATGTTGTTAAAATCCCCCAAACGGTACCTAGTAACCCAATAAATGGAGCCAAACTGACGATCGTCGATAAAATAAATAGATTCTTTTCTAGCTGTTTTATATGATTTGCCACAGATGTCATCAAATGAGAATGGATAAAATCAATATCTGTAGGAGACATATAAGAAATCACAGCCTCTGTCGCAGAAACACTTTGTTGACCAAATCGCCTATTTTTGTTTAATATCTCTAAAGTATATTTTTTAAGCACAAAATAGAGATCTAAGAAAGGGTTCGGTCGATTTTTCCGGGTTAATGGATCCGATTCTATCCCCAATGGATTCATCCGATTCGATTCAAAAGTCTTATAAAACATCGTTGAATGTTTACGGGTTAAGTAGGTAATCCATCCCTTATGAACAATGAGAATCCACGAGACGACGGACAGCAGAATCAATGCAATAAAGATAAGCTTACCCAGCCAGTCGGACTCCACATAGGCATCGATAAAAGGGTTGGTAGCTAAAACAATTTTGTTTACAAACATTACAAAATCCTGTATAATGTTAATTACTTTTTTTAAATTTTGTTCTTCTTCTGAATTTAGGAGAAAGTAGAATAAATAACGGATTGGCTTCCTATTTGTCAAGTAAGGGTTAGAAAATTTTTATTGGAAGTTCTAATAATTTTAATTTATAAGGATAAGAATATATGACCAAAATTCTAAACCTATGCCTTTTATGCCTGTTTTTCCTCGGAACTACAACGGCATCTTATGGCACAAATTCTTCCTCTACGCCCTCCGCTATAGAACAGCCGGCAACCAAAGATTCCGTTACGGCTACATTAATTAGTGAAAATAACTCCGTTCTACCGGGCACCCCTTTTTGGGTCGCCGTACGCCTAGAAATAGATAAAAATTGGCATGCTTATTGGAAAAATCCGGGCGATGCCGGCATGCCCCCTATGATTAACTGGGATTTACCCGAGGGATTCACTGTCAACCAGACCTTGTGGCCGACTCCCAAACGTTTTTCCGTAGCCTCTTCCGTAGGTTTTGGCTATGAAGATGAACTCGTTCTTCTAGTTGAAATCACTCCACCTCCATCCTTTAAAGGATCAACTATCTCTCTCAATGGAAACGTTCGTTGGGTTGTTTGCTCCGACAGCACCTGCCTTCCGGGCGAATCACCTATCAGCTTGAATCTTCCTGTTGCTACAGAAAAACCTGTTAAAACGGAAACACAGGCTTCATTTTTTAAAGAAATGCGCGCAAAAATTCCACAAACACACGATGGAATCACCGTACTACGAAGAAATAATCAATTAGAAGTGGTCTTCAACGACAAAACAAAAGAAAAGCGCACCATTCAAAATGCTGATTTCTTTCCTGAACAGAAAAAATCCATCAACCATGCAGAACCTACTCTGCTACAAAAATCAAAAGACGATTCCTCACAATATACCGTTGTCTTAAAAGAAATCTCTGTGAATGTGTCTTTGAAAGGCATTCTTGTTCTCCATACATCTACAGGACCCGAAGCGTATCATATAGACCTCCCTGTCGAAAACACGAAAAATAATATGCAAGTTGCCAGCACAACACCTGCTAATGCTAAGAAGATTGGCGCTGAAAGTGAAGATAACGCACTTAACTCAGATCCAGACATCACTTCGCCGGCAACAAACAACTTCGAATTTGAAGGAGGCGTTGCCCTTGCCCTAATTATGGCTTTTATCGGTGGCATGCTCCTCAACCTGATGCCTTGCGTTCTGCCTGTCATCTCTTTCAAGGTATTGAGCTTTATTAAATTGTCAGGGGAAAGTCGAAAACTGATCTTTAAGCACGGCCTGGCATTCTCCGGTGGTGTCTTAGTATCATTCTGGATCTTGGCTTCACTCCTACTTGTACTACAAGCTTATGGTCGCTCTGTGGGCTGGGGATTCCAATTGCAAGAACCTCTTTTCGTTGCGATCTTGGCAGCTTTTATCTTTGTTTTTGGATTGAGCCTATTTGGAATTTTTGAGTTCGGCACGTCAATCATGGCAAAAGCGGGTCAAGCACAACAGAAATCAGGCCACCAAAAAGAGCTGTTAGGATCATTTTTAAGCGGCATCCTCGCTACAGCGGTGGCAACACCTTGCACAGGACCATTTCTGGGATCAGCGGTGGGCTTCGCCGTTACACTACCTGCCTATCAAGCCCTATTGATTTTTACATCGTTGGGTCTTGGAATGTCGTTCCCATACCTCGCTCTGGCTGCCTTTCCTTCGCTGCTACGCCTTCTGCCAAAGCCGGGTCCATGGATGATCACATTCAAAGAAATCATGGGCTTCCTCATGATGGCATCCGTTCTCTGGCTGATCTGGGTGTTTAGCGCACAAACAGGAACATTCGCTGTCTCAATGCTGCTTGCCGGATTCTTCCTCCTTTCTGTCGCTTGCTGGATTTATGGTCGCTGGTCAACACCCGTATGCAAAAAGGCAACACGCCGCCTGGGTACATTGACGGCACTCATGTTTTTTGTCTTGGGTAGCTATACAATCGTCACATCCACCTCAGCATGGGCGCAAGCAATGGGTGGATCGACACCGACTTCAACTCAAATCGAATCAGCTGTTGCCAACACTTGGGAAAAATTCTCTCCTGAAAGAGTGGCTGAACTTCGGGCAAAAGGGATTCCGGTATTCATCGATTTCACAGCTAAATGGTGCCTAATATGCCAGGCAAACCACCTCGTATTGTCTAGCGAAGAGGTGGCCAAGAAATTTGTGGATAGCGGCGTCGTGAGAATGTTGGCAGATTGGACCAATAACGACGAAACCATCGCTGCCGAATTGAAAAAATTTGGACGAAATAGCGTCCCTCTATATGTTTTATACGATAAAGACACAACTTCGCAGCCACAAATTTTACCGCAAGTACTGACTCCATCAACTGTGATAGAAGCTCTTAAAGATCTAAAATAAAATGAAATATATTGATTCGCATGCCCATATCGCCTCCGATGAGATCTTTCCAAGCGTCGACGCTGTTCTCGAGAGAGCCAAAAATGCAGGTTTATCTAAGATTGTAAATATCTGCACAGATGCCGTCACGTTACAACGTGGACTCAAGTTAGCCTTGAAATATCCATGGGTATATAATGCTGCAGCAACGACTCCACACGATGTCGCTGCCGAAGGGGATGACGTTTTTCCTCTCATGGAAAAACATGCAAAAAATGGGGATTTGGTCGCCGTCGGTGAAACGGGTCTAGATTACTTTCACCACCACTCACCGCCGGCTATCCAACAACATTTTCTTCGTCGTTATCTCCATCTCGCCCTCGAATGTCACTTACCTGTCGTCATCCATTGCCGCGAGGCCTTCTCCGATTTCTTTAAAATTCTCGATGCTGAATACATTGTGAACGGCAAACATGCTCCTGGTGTACTCCATTGCTTCACAGGTACAGAGGCCGAAGCTGAAGAGGTAATCAAACGTGGATGGTATCTTTCCCTGAGCGGTATTGTCACATTCAAAAAGAGCGAAACATTACGTGCCGTTGCAAAAATGATTCCATTAAATCAACTTTTAATAGAAACTGATGCTCCATATTTGGCTCCACAGAGTCACCGTGGCAAACAAAATGAACCTGCATTTCTTCCGGAAACGGCCGCCATCATCGCCTCATGCCGTGGCATCAGCGTCGAAGAGGTAGCGGCAGCAACAATGGCAAATGCAGAAGCCTTTTTTGCCTTTAAAAACTGGAAGCAAAACGTAGAATAAAACCATGAAAAAATTTGAAAAGAGGTTTTTCGCTTATTTTGTATGTACCATAGTCTTAGGCCGTCTGCCGCCGCTATTCGCGGCTCAATGTATGTGTGGAGCTACCACAGGCTTACGCCAGTGGCTATATGCTTCCGCCGCTATTCGCGGCTAAGGCCTAAGACTATGACACCTACGAAAGCGTAGAAGTTGCGCAAAAAAATAAAATATTTAGGAAAATAAATATGAATCAACTATTCAAACATTCGATTTTCATCGTATTACTCACATGCTGTGGTATGAGCTATGCCGATGTGCCGGCACCGATTAAAGATCCTTCCGCCATCATCTCCAATGAAATTTCGCGCCTTGATACCCTCATTCAAGCGACCGAACAAAGCCTAGAAGAACAGAGAAAACTCCGCGAGATGATCTACGAATACCAAAAACTTCAAGATAAATTTGAAAAAAATCCAAACGACAACGAACTGCTATTTAAAATCATCAAAAGTGCCTACAAAGTCCTGCAATCTATCAAAGAAAATCACCTTACACAGACTTTTGACACAGAATTCATCGATGAACTCACAATCATGTCGCAACCTGCCACTAAACGAGGCATCCCTAAATGAAACCTATTATCTATATTGATAGAATCACGAAAAAAAAATGCCAAGAAAGTGTCTACGGTGCTGAATTCTTACGCTTCCTCTACGGTGATACCCTCGCTAGCAACATTCTTGGCGCACCGCTGGCACATCTCCTCGCTCGTATTCCTCTATTCTCTTCTTTCTACGGATGGAGACAAAATAGAAAATGCAGCGCTAAAAAAATCGCTCCCTTCATTAAAAATTTCGATGTCGATACAACAGAATTTGCAAAAGATCCTTCTCTCTTTGTCTCCTTCAACGATTTCTTCACACGCCATCTTAAACCTGGTACCCGTCCAATTGATCCAAATCCAACAACAGCAATCATCCCGGCAGATGGTCGCTACCTCTTCTATCAGAATATCAAAGATGTCGATGGTTTCGTCGTAAAAGGAAAAAAATTCAATCTGACAGAATTATTAAAAAATGAAAAACTTGCCAAAGAATATGCCGATGGCTCAATGGCAATTGCTCGACTATGCCCCACAGATTACCACCGCTACCACTTCCCTTGCGATTGCATCCCCTCACAAACACATTTCATCAACGGATGGCTCTATTCCGTTAATCCAATCGCTATAAAAAATAATATTGATATATTCATAGAAAATAAACGCACACTTTGCATTTTAGATAGCACACACTTCGACAAAGTGATCTACATGGAAATCGGCGCTACCTGCGTCGGCGCTATCCACGAGACTTATACTCCAGAAATATTGACTCCAAAGGGCGCAGAAAAAGGATTCTTCTCCTTCGGAGCTTCCTCTCTTATCCTCCTATTCAAAAAAAATACCATCCGGTTCGACCAAGATCTACTTACACATTCCACCGAACACACAGAAATAAAATGCCTCATGGGACAATCAATGGGACAGTCTTTTTATTAAATTGTTTTTCCATCCACATTTTACAAGACTTCACTTGCTCATCACAAACGCCCGCAACAATGCCGTTATGGTCATATCCATGCACGATACGTTTTATTGGAGTAGAATTATTTCCAACTTTTGGTATAGATGATACCAGCCCAGGAACCTGTAAATCTTCCGTCGAAGCAAAAAATTCGTAATCTCGTATCGTTCCTTTAGGCAGTGGTTTCGAGACTTCATCTAAAATTTCTCGTGCTTTTTTACTGCCAAAACTCAAATCATTGACAATTGTATGACAATACCCCAAACTGCGCCCTGTCCACTGATGAAATTTTTGGACTAAATTCATCCTTTTAGTCCCAAAATGCACGGCTGCAATCGTCGAGATGCGAACAGGTGTAGATGGTGCACATGCTCGCAATCGCGTTTCCAACCATGTGCAAATCCTGCCTCCATTTGAGACTCCTATTAAACAGATGGGCTTCTTCGGATGCTTCATTGTATAATCCTTGATGACTTCCAAAATTGGATTCGATACGTCATCAAGCGGTCCATTGCCTTTCAAGGGTACATAAGGAACAAATAGATCTTTATTACTGTCCTTCTTAAGTTGGGCAATATGGGATTTCCAAATGGCAGGATGCCCATTAAGTCCATGGACTAATACATAAAGCCCTTCACTCTCTGCACGCCACAATTTTCCGTTTTTTATCAGATCAAAATTGGGATTGTAATAATCAACAATGCGTCCCTGCAAGTTTCGACACGCATAATAGATTTCACGCAACACACTTTTAGATCGATCCGTTTTCTTCTGCAACTCAGTTCTTTGTTCTACATAGAGCTCAGAAATAGAAGGGATATACTTTGAAACATCGACTTTATCGGTAGAAGCATCCGCTTGTGTAACATTTAGCATAGTTGTCCTAAATACGTATAAATATTTATAAATAATGAACACTTATACCATACACAAATGAATTAAACCAACATAATTTTAATATAATCACAACCATTAAAATTAAATATTTGTTTATCAACAATTAACTCGTTTAAATAATTTACAGCCCAGGTCGCAGCGGATGCGGAGGCCTGGGTAAAATAACAAAGAAGGATGAATCCTGTAGGGACGGCATAGACACAATGCCATGATTTTTTGAGAAGTTACAATAATCCATGCAATTCGGCTTGTAGCAATGCATATGTTAAAAATGCATCACGAAGTGGGATTTTCTTTTTCTTGTTTTGAATTGTGACTTCTAAATACCCGTGCACCAATCCTGCCCTTATCTCCTCTTTTGTAAATGAGATGACGTCGGAAATAGCTTCAGAATACTCTTGATTAGTTCTCCCTTGAAATGAAACTCTACCTAGATAAACAGGAATCGCTGATGAAAGAACCCCGGAATCGGCGGCTACTCCACCCAAATAATTCATCGATGTGACTTCCATCCCTGTTTCTTCTTGCAATTCACGCCTCGCCGCTTCTTCCATCGTTTCATGTGCGTCAACACTGCCTCTTGGAAGCTCGAGCTCCCAAGATCGCGTTGCATGCCGATAGGTAAGTATCAACACAACGTGTCCTGACGGCAAAATAGGCAACACAGCAACACCGGGATAGCCGCCCAACAATTGGCTTTTCCAAAGTTGACGATTATATGTTCCGGGAATCCCATTCGGAAAATAAACGGCATCGCGCAGCCATATCCAATACTGATCTTCACAGATCACGCCTACACGACTAAATTCCTTCGCATCTTCTGCAGAAAACCCTTTTTTTATGAGTCGATTTTCTTGTATTTTTTCAATCCTAGAGATTTCTACGGGATCCATTACAACTTCAATTTCCCCTTCCTTAAAATTACCACAAGGCTGAGAAATCTTTTGGAGATAAGAAAAATAATGCTCAAGAGGCTCTTGAGCACATAGACATGAAAATGAAAATAAAGCTAAAACTAGAACTCTTATCATTTGAAGACTTTTGTAAGAATGATGCGTATGACATTGTCACACGCATCACATTTCTAGAATAGTTTAATATACAGGCTTTTTACCATGTTGTAAATAATATTCTAATTGTTTAATTGCATCTTGAAAAGCTTCTTTTCGATATTCCGGAATAGCATCTATAGATCTTCTAATGACATAAGGATTGCCCAATACCGGAGGATTGGCCTCAGGTTTAGCTCCGGCCATAGCCAGGATACTATTAAAAGCTATTGGAGGGAATGAATCTAGTTCATCTTGGGCATCTTCTCTATTATCCCATATACCTTTCTTCCCAAAATTTTCCTGAAGCAAATCTAAGGGATATAAAGTCATCGCAGTATATGCATGCGTGAAATAAACTAACATAGCTTCTAAATCCTTCATAAGTTCTGGATTTTTTTTAAATTCAGCTTCCGCTGATTCAACACTCCACAGTTCCGGATTTTTTTTAAAGTCCGCTTCCGTTATCTTTAAATTCCACTTAAACTCAAATTGTTCGTCTTTTTCTTGAACAATATATCCATCCTCAACAGGCTTATTTAAAATCTTTACAATTCTCAACTTTGGATTCAACTTCTCAGCTTCTAACAACTCATTATAACCAATAAGCATCTTCTCTGTTTCTTTAAATCTTATTGATGCTGGTGTACTATCTAGAGTTATTTTAACGACACAATCATCGCGGCCAACAATTTTATAAAGACGACTGTGCTTTCCATGAGCTTCTGTCGGAACGATGTCTCTGAATTTACCCTCAAAAACGATCTTCCCTGTATCAAGAGCTTTCTGTCGGCTTTCGTTAAATTTTATGGCATTGAGTGCCTTCGAAGAAGCAACTAAATTCGTCTGACCAGCTACAGGAGAGATGTTGTTATCCCAGATTAGGCTTCCAAATCCTTCATCATTATCATCATCGAAAGCACGACTTGAAATAGTACATGCTCTTTTTCTTTTACCAGAAAAATTCTCTAATGGAGACAGGCTTCCAAAATCACTGTTGTCTTTTCTATTGAAAGTACTGTTATATATTGAACGTGTTATTTTATCGGAAAAACCCTGGTCTAATGGAGATATACTTCCAAAATCACGCTTGAAACCTTTGCATGGAGTACTTACGACGGGTGGTAAATTTTGATCGGAAAATTGAAACCTTCTCATTGCACTTGATTTGACAGAAACAGATGATGCTGAGAACATTCCCGATTTATTTTGGGAGGGAGATACATCTGCAAAAGGTGTTCTTGGTGTTCTTGGTGTTCTTGGTGCAGGTGAAAGCACAGGCGAAAGTGAACCCCATTCACTTAGGTTAGTGGGAATTGTGGGTGTTCTAGGCATATTAAAATCCTATGTTTTAATAATTAATTAAAAGTTTTTAAAAATACAAATCTGTTTTTTTCATATACATATTTATCGCTCAAATAAGTTACTATTTTTTCTATATCAGCACTGTCATGCTTCAAAAATTTTGTAAAACAAAAACAGAATACAATTAATTTTATACTAAGAAAAATATACGTAATATTTAAATATATAATGATTAAACATCTTAATTTTAAACACATTTTACTAAACAATAGAATATAAATAAATCAGAATTATTGTTTTGACATCAATTTAATTTTTATTATTCATATACTAAATTTAGTAATACTATTTAATAAAAATTATAATTTACATATAAATTAGAATGACCTGAATGAATATCGCCGCTATTTTGTAGCTCTTGGCAAAGCAAAAAGAAGAATAGATTTGGAGTGCGTGTGACTTGTCGTACATTGAGAAATCGTTATAGTTTATAGGATTCTTGAGTCCTTTTTGGCTAGGCTCAGTCCGGAGCGAATGCGGAGGACGTTTGCTAAAAGCCCATCGTGACTGAGCTATAAGCGAAGGAACGGTGGGTATAATCCAAAGTTTCATTGAGCCCGGAGCGAATGCGTAGGGCGATTGATTTTTCATGCCGACTATTCTTGCATCCAAGTCGTGCCCCATTGCCGATTTAATTGTTCAATTTCATCATTGAAAGATTTAATGTATGATGTTCTTTTTTGATCCAAGAGGTGTTGTAGGACTTCACCTCTTTCACTAACATGCTAAACGCAATAGCTTTGATTTCTGTCTATAAAAAGAGTCAATCGCCCTTCGCATTCGCTCCGGGCTCAATAAAACTTTGGAACATACCCACCGTTCCTTCGCTTATCGCTCAGTCACGATGGGCTTTTAGCGGACGTCCTTCGCATTCGCTCCGGACTGAGCCCAGGCAAAAATCTATAAACTATATTGATGTGCGACTTGTCGCACATTGAGAAATCGGTATAGTTTATAGGATTCTTGAGTCCTTTTTGGCTAGGCTCAGTCCGGAGCGAATGCGGAGGACGTTTGCTAAAAGCCCATCGTGACTGAGCTATAAGCGAAGGAACGGTGGGTATAATCCAAAGTTTCATTGAGCCCGGAGCGAATGCGTAGGGCGATTGATTTTTCATG
>Ga0206832_10271_pt1 | contig 10504 bp, 8 predicted proteins | sample Alteio_BWOrgCont_74_FD_152896 | JGI IMG/M metagenome (GOLD analysis project Ga0206832, IMG submission 152896) | Enriched cells from forest soil in Barre Woods Harvard Forest LTER site, Petersham, Massachusetts, United States -... | ecosystem: Environmental > Terrestrial > Soil > Temperate forest >... | reverse complement strand
ATTGTAGACAAATATTTAGAAATAAATTAATTAATATATTCAACATGAAGAGGTAATCATGACATTTGATAGAATACCTAGTGCACAACCTAATTCATTGATAGAATTTCCCGACTTTACAGATGAAGATTGGGAAGCATCGCATGACGAAACACCAGAAGATTTTGAGATGATTAAAGGTGCCTTTATATCAAGTTCTATGGATGTTAATAGCCTTTCGCTAGCTGGAAGGTTAACACCGATTAAACGAAGAACTGAAATCCTGGAAGAAGATAAAATGGACACGTCTGATTTAAATTTTTCTGGAGATTTGGAAGGAAGCAAACAAAAAAAAGCAAAAACAAATGATACTCGAATTCGTGCCTTAAAAATAAATCCAAGCTATTTTCGCAAAGACCCCACGCCTAGACGCAGTATCGCTTCTGCTATTCCTCGCGATATTCCGGTTGATTGGAACACACCAATTATTATCGAAAGGCAACTATTTCTTAAAAAAATAAATAAAAATGGCCAACTTGAATTAGTACCCGTGCATCTTTTGCAAACAGTAGACAATTGGCATATTGGCAACCTTGAGTACTCACTTTCAATTTAAAAAGAGAAATTATACCGATCGTGATTCAAAAGTTGGCATTTCGAGCGCGCCAAAACCCCGGGGATCAAAGATCGTAAGCGACCCCATATTGACTTAATATTGGGTCGCTTACGATCTTTGATCCGCGGGGATTTTCGCGCAGCTGGAAATGCCAAATTTTGAAACACGGTCGGTATAGCAGGTAGCTGTGAAATAATCATCAATGCACAGCAGGGACCTCTAAAACCCTAAGAGTGGGGCATTGGGACAGCACTGTAGGAAGTCAGGCCTTTTCAGACCAATCGACATAGAGACCGAGAGGCGGTCGTCATCTTCTCTATGTTGATACGACAGTTTGAAATTCCAAGCAGAGGGAAGATTCCCTAATAGGTCGATTTCAAATTCATTATAGGAAGGTTCGAACTCTCGATTCCAGCCATGCCGTGATTCTACTTGGAAAGCCCAGCAGGGGTGAAATCTGCAGAATAGGTGGAATAGTACCGTGTCTCTGCGATCTGACAATTGGGAGTGGCGCATCTGTTCGACTGTGCGATAGGAATCTAGGATGAAGTTGGTGTGATCGACTTTTCTCCAATCGAAAGGACTGCGGTGTCGATATTCCACTGAGACAGCGATATCGGCGTTAACGGTCCATTCAGTACGAACATTATAGTAATCCAGTTCATTTTGATTGAAGTTCCAGCAGGTGTGTATGCTATGTTGTAAGAATGAAAACGTGTTAAATATGGCATCGGCATAGGCTTTTGGGATCACTTGCGGGAATGTATGCGTATCGAAGAATGTGTTGGCGTAGATATCGGCATAAAATGGGCGTGTGATGAATCCATTATCCAGTTTGCGATAAAAACTCTGTGAAAAACCAAAGCGCATCATATCGAGTCTGTACCAGCCGTCGTCGATATCGAAGATATAGTGATGGTTTGGTGAAACTGTGGGTGCTGTGAAAAAGTTGTAGTTTACATATGGAGTAATCACATGTTTATGATTGTTAAAGTAGCGATAGAAATCGGTGTTTACATTGAGTCCGAATTTTCCCAACGTTAGGTATTTCACAGAGCTGCCGGGGCTATTTCCGTACATGATGGCAACGCATCCGGCTTCCGGTGTAGCATTGAATTCGCCCAAGCGGAAATTTTTGTAGAAAAGGGGTGATAATTCGAATCTTGTCGAGCCATAATCATGATCGTAGAGTTGATTATTGCCATAGACCAGATCGAGATATGACGCTTTAAATACAGTGTCATTGATAATACCTGTTTTTGCGATGTCATAAGGATGGAGCGTTGTCTCAAAAGATGGCAACTCTTGTTTGATTGTTTGGAAGTTGTTAACACGAACGCGTGTATTTAAGTTGGCAATCCAAGAATCCTCTTGTCGGCGAATTAACAATTCAGTAGGGCCCGCCGTTTTTAATTCGAGGCCACTGTCATAGTAGTCTGTCGGCATATCGATATCGCTGATTTTGTCGTAGACAAGATGGATGGAGACTTTATCGTCCATGAGGAGGCTATCGCCGACGCCTTGGAAAATGTAGCGGAAGCGTTGTCCAGGATGGATTATTGAGGAGTCGCGTGCCACGTAGCTGACAGAGTTGAATGATGTTTTGCGGTCGGGAGAGCGATAAAACGTCTCGAAACCACCTCCGAGACCCCTTTTAAGGCGGTAATCGAGACGCATGAACGTTTTGAAATTATTCCATGAGAAAATTTCATAGGCTGTTTCTATGCGGTGTCCTTGGCGGCTTCCCCATTTTACATCGTAGTGTATAGGAGAGTCGAAGATGGAATCCAAGTTTGTTGTAAATGAAGGAATCCAAAAAACAGGTAGGTTGAGAATTTTGAATTTAGCATTTTTTGCATACAGTTCGTGATCATCAGATATCGTTGCGATGTCTGAGGAGATCATCCAGTCTGGGTGAATGTTTGAAGATGTTGTTGCGTAAGCGTCGTGTATGGTGTAGGTGCCATCCTCTAATAAGAAAATTGTTTTGCCTCCGAAAAACCACGGTTCTATCATTGTTTTTCCATTGTGGATGATCCCGCAATGGTTGATGAGGTCGTATTCGAGTCGTTCTCCAACAAAAACGTAGTCGCTGAATTCGATGATGAGGTCTCCTTCGGCGATGATAGAGGACACAGGAAAATCTTCGAGTTTTTTGTTTGTATAGGTGATGTGTGTGGCTTGAATGCGCAAATTTGGAGCAGAGATGATCCCTCCATTTTCCGTTGTGAGAACGCCATCGGAGAATACCGGTTGGCATAGATCGACAATCACTTCGTTCAATAATGGTGTTTCTTCCTCTTGGCAAAAACAATGAGTAGAAATTAGAAGTGTGACCAGTAGAAAAATTTTTATCATTGGATGGCGCGCATCAATAGCCCGATTAGGGCGTATTTATTTTTTTTGTTCCCATTCTGAATAATTGAGATGAGTACATCGACACCATTATCATCATGGTTGGCAACAAAGGATTCAAAAGCCTCCACAAGTAATCTAGATGTCTCTTGTGGTGTCAATTCAAACACAGCATCGTTCATACGACGCACATCGATAGGGACGAGAGGGCGAAAGCGGATGAGATCGATGTTTTGTTGCTGCGTCACCCATGCCTTTAAGTTGTCGCCATAGGGTCCGGGTTCTTTCAGGCGATAGAGGGTGAGGTTGCAGTAGTTACGTACTAAAGGAGCCCCGATTTTCTGTTGGTATTTTTTAAGTAGTGCAATCGTTGCGGGGGTAGGGTGATTTTCTAGGACTTCAACTAATGCAGGAACCAGATCATTTTGCTGTAAATCGAGGATCGCATCGGCAATGCCAAGGAAATCTTTTTCAGGGAGTTCAACACATTTTTCAAGAAGTGCTTCACGTAGATGTAAAGAGAGTTCTAAGGCTACAGGATTGTCTTCGAAGTTTTGGAGTGCTGATGGGATGGCTCTGAAAGACTTCAAACTTTTTCCTTGCGAGCTGATTTTTCCCAGGGCTATATCGTGGGTATTTCTGATTAACAACTGTGCGATAAGCGGCAAACTGCGTCTGTCATTAAGTTCTAATAAAGCTATGGCTGCATTGGCACGTACTTGCATATTGTCATTGCGCATAAGGGCTACAAGAAACTCTTCGCTGCCCGGCATTTCTCCTAACAGTGCTATGCTAAAAAGATCGCCGGTTTTGGCTATGGCAATGACATCTTGCAGGACTTCATGGCGTCCGAGTTTATACAGGGCGTTAAGGGCAGCCAAGCGAACATTAGAATTGGGGCTTTTCGCCAGTTGCTGAAGTCGGTCGACGGAACTTTCGTCTTTAAGATGTCCGAGAGCCGTAGCACAGGCTTCCTGTTGGGCCGGACCATGCTGCATTGCCATACGGCGAATTTGAGGTAGGAAGTCGTCGTGACCATATTCTGCAATGCTCATGATGACAGCAATGCGCACCAACTCATCTTTGTGTGTGAGGAGTCGTCTCAATATTTTTTTTGCATCAGGGGTCCCACTTTGCGCAAAAATCTGAGGAAAAATGGGCCATATTTGCTCGGGTATTTTTGCCATGAGTGCTTCTGTTTGGCCTACGGCTTTTGGATCTTTCTTTGCTGCGAGTTGGAATGCCGTTTCTAATCTAACGAGAAGGAAATTTGATGCCATGGCGCGATGAATAGCGCGGTCGGCACGATCGTTTTGGAAGCGAGCGAGGAAATTGAGAGCGATCATTTGCAGTTCAGGTTGATCGACTGTTAAAGCATCCTCAATGATATAAAGGGCTTTTTTCATTCATCGATATTCCGGCACCAAAGGTTGTCATCAGCTGGGTTTCGGGATCGTGTGTGCGAAATCCTTGGTCTAGCAAGATCAACCCGATTTGTTCAATTAATTCGAAGTCATTGGCACCATTTTCTTGTCGATATGTTTGATACAACTGAAGAGCTTTTGCTGATTCTCCTGTATGCATGAGGTAGAGGATGTGATTTGCCGCAGTGGTGTTTGGTGCTGTTTGCTCTGATGTCGATGTCATGATCTCCGCTTCATCACAATGACATGGTAACCATAGGGCGACGAATGCAAGGCACAAAATTTTTATTGTAGATAGTCCCATAGATCAATTCCAACTTTCAATAAAAGGTGTCGTAAACAATTAATTGGCAGTCCCATGGCATTGTAATAACACCCATCAATTTTCTTTATTGCTAATCCGCCGGCCATTTGAATGGCGTAGCCACCGGCTTTATCAGACCAGTGTAATTTCGTGTGATAATGTCGGATCTCTTCCGGCGTGAGATCGTTAAAAAGCACTCGTGTTTCTTCGTGTCGAGTCCATATTTCATTTTTGGAGCATAAACTTACTCCTGTAAATACACTATGCCATTCACCTGCGAGTTCAGATAAGGCCTTAAAGGCTTCGTCGGCGTCTTTAGGTTTTCCATAAATTTTCCCGTCTTTATAAACCGTTGTATCGGCGGTGAGGATAAAGGCATCGGGAAAGCGTTGTGCTAACGCGCATCCTTTGCCTTCGGCAATCTCACAGACATAACCGACAGGATCACCCCTGAAAATGACAGAGTCTTCATCAAAACAAGAAGTGACTTGTTCAAAAGGAAGAGAGAAAAAGCCAAGAATTTCTTTACGTCGCGGCGACTGTGATCCAAGAATTAATCGAGTCATTTGTTATTATCCTTATCTAGGGAATAGGAAGAATACTCGATTTATCACCTGTTATGCAACGAATACTTGGGGAAAAACCAAAGTTTGTAAATTTTTGATTTCGTATTTCGGGCAATAATCGCCTAGAAGGGACTGTATTTTATTCTCGTAAGCTTTTAATTCTTCGATGGTGAATTTGTCGCCTGTGAGGAAGCTCCCAATGTAATCTTTTCCTTGGTAGTGCACAGATTGTAGGTGTTGAGTGGACTCATTGATGAGAATATTAGCATGTTTCCACTTGATACTATGATTTAAGTGCATTTTCAATTCGGAGCCGATATGGCATCCAACGAAATATTTTAGTGTTACATTAGACATTGCAGTTATCCCCTAATTTTTTATTTCATAAGTTAATTTATATATTTATTATTTTATTTTAATTGTTATTAGTAATTTACTTATATTTAATTTTGTGTTAGAATAGTTTAAAGTATTGTTAATATAACTCATTTTTCAGAGGATCGGAGTCCGCTGCACATGATAACGCCATTTGGTGATAAAATTAGACCCGGTAACTCGCCATTATCAACGATAACGGACGTTAGGGCTAACCCCTCCCCAAATACAGCCTTATCTACAGTATACAAGACAGAATCGTATGCTAGCAGATTCTTTAATTCTATCAGCACAAATATTTCATGGGGATGGTCGCAATCGAAATCGGCAGTTTCCTGGGCATGTGAGAAAACCGGATTAATTGCATCACTTGGAACATTGAGAATTTTTATAGGTACTTTGGTCAATTATAGTGATATTAAAGCTAATTATGTTACAGATTTGCAGAAACTTAGAGAGTTGACTGATGACAATAGTCTTGGAAATGTAATTACCGATTTTTCATCACTATTTATTAATCGATGTAAGAAAAATCTACTTCAAAATGGCGTGCTAAAATCATATATTGAAGGTGAAAGCGCGTTTTCTTGCGAATTAGTACAAAGTCTTGTCACAAAATGTGCTGTGAATGTCGGTGCACTTGTCAAAGCAGAAAATAAACCTGTCAATTTTGTCACTATCCTTACACACATCGCTGATGTCATTAAAAAAGAGATGTCCGCCGTAGAAGAGGAAATTTTACAAGCTGAAACGATCGAAAATATCCATGATAGAGAAGCTAAACTTAAAGAAATTATGGAACCTGTTGTTGATGCCGTTTTATCTTGTGTATTTCCAAATGGTGCTGAGGAATTGCCAATAAAAACATCTCTTTTGAGGGGGTTGTTGTGGTCGCGACTTCGATGTGAGATATTAAATGAGCTTCCTAAACACTTTATTCCTTTATATAGGGAATATCTAGTTCCAACACTTGTATTAGAAAGTTATAAAGAAAAATTAAAGGATTTCTTACCGGCAAATGGACCTGAAAAAGTGAATTTTGCTGCTGCTCAGGTTGAGGGGATATGCGGTATTCTAGCACAGAAAATCACTTCAATGATCGAAGAAAGAATCATCGATGAGTTAAGAGAAAAACCTCTACAAGATCCTATCGGTATAAATATACATCTGCAAGATCATGTATGGATTAAAGATCCTTTGATCCAAAACTACGTAAAGGATGTTGTTGAGTCATTACTGATGCAGGCGGTGGTCCATCACCTAAAAAGACTTGAGGCTGAAGGCACTCCTATCAATGAAGCGACAGTATCCGATATCTTGGGTAAAATTCCTGCCGCGATACATGACCACCTCTTTGAAGGTGCTGATGCTGTGTTAAAAGCATCAAAGATGAAGAGTAAAGAACAGCAAAAGCAAATGTTGAGAGAGTTTTTTAAGCCATTATCCGATAAATTAATAGAACTTATCCATCTTCCCACTGTTACAGATTCGACGACACTTCCTCTGGCAATTCCATTCTCTTCATATTTGGGAAAATACTGGAATGGATTAAGGGATGATATGTTACCTGATCTTCTTGCAGAGATGTATCTGGACACAACATCATGGACTCGCGAAGTGGATGCCTCTAAAGAAGAAATACGACAACGTACCGGCACAAATTATATTCCCGAAGCTTGTAGCGTATTAGCTCAATGGGCACGCGATTTTATTCCGGTATTCATCCATAATGATTGTGAAAGTTTAGTTGATGAGATGTACAAAGGGGTGCATGATTTTTTTAAGACTACGAATACATCTGATAAGGTGAATGTAGACGAGTATTTCAAAGAAAATGAAGAAAAACTTAAGACTATGTTTACCGACAATATTTCAAAATGGTTTTCTTCTGATGATGCATTGTCAATACATAAAAATCTTCCTATACAACAATATATGGAAGCCGTTTTTATTAAATCATGTAATGGGTTTACCAAAAAGATAGAGGAAGCGGATAAGAATAATGATTTCTTAGTGAATTTAAACATTAAATTGCTTGAGGATATCACAAATCATTTCGAAGTTCTTAATCAAACGGCAGAGGAAAATAAATCTTCTATCCTACACAACGGATTACATCAAAAATTCATAGAAAAATTTGGTTCTAATCTTCACAGAGGAGTGCCGAAAAGTCCGGAAGCACTGCAAGCTCGTCAAGACATCAAGCAAGCGTTAGCTGAATTAACAAGAGAGAGAAAGCGTATTGCAAAACTTACAGATCCTGTAAAAATACAAAAATGTGAAGAACGCATTATTAGTGCTCAACACGATCTCGTCAAGGCTAAAAATATTGAAGATGCAGATCGAATAAAATATTTCCGGGAATTAACAAATACTTTCTTGGAAGTGTGTGGCATTACAGATTTTGATAATCTCCCATTCCCTTCGCCGATAAAAGCTGAATCATGGAAACTTGTCTCTCAAGAGATACTGCCAAGAATATTAAAAAAAATATACCAACAACTATTAGATCCTCAAATGCGCAGTAAAATGTTGATCAGCGCACTCGGATCGTTAAATGAAGCTCTTGAAGCTGTTGATGAATCTTACTTTGATGAGAATAATCCGGCAACCGAAGTCAAAGACGAAAAACAGAAAGAGCTGAATAAAGTGTGCGGTGGACTTATCTTGGAGATGGTTAAGCTTATTCCAAAATCGATGATTAAAGCTGTTCTTAAAATCGATAAAATAAAAGTTCTTTCCGCTGAAATGTTAGGACAAGCTGTCCGCAAACATATCGGTAAAGGTGTGACGTTAATGGGGATTTTTGATAATTGTATCAAGTCGGGTCTTCCACATTTTCATCCGGGTAGCTGGGAGGGGTCCTGGAAGCAACTAAAATTCGTTGGCGAGCCTTCTGAAGATATTAACTTTAAATTTCCTGAAACTCCAATAGAAATTGAAGCCCGCGCTAGAGCAGAATTGAAAGAAACGGAATTGGCAGAAAAAAAAGCAAAAGAAATGATTATTACAACTGCACGATTAGCTGTTTCTGCATCGATTCAAAATACATTTAAGCTGCCTTTCAAAAAGCTTTTGGAAATATGGAACTTTGTCGTGGATAAAGTTTTTGGCACTTTCAGCAAAGATCTATCAAAGTTATTTCAACGATTTGGAAAAAATTTGGTGATGAGATTCATCTCAACAAGTATAGATTTAATCTCAATATTCTTTTCTTCAATTTTCTGGGTGTTTACAGACATGTATCTTAAGTATAAATTGAACCACCTCACAGTGGGTGTGCAGTTAGATATTCAAGAAAATCTGTTTTATACCTTAACAGATACATTCCTCAATGCCCTCAAAGGGAACTTGCATGTCGAAGCCTTTAAAGAAGATCTTCTCAATAAAGCAAAACTTCATGATGAAGAAGAAAAAATTAAGGCCGAACAATATGCACAATGGATCCGCTTAACTCCCCAAAAATAATTTTGAGGTGTTTTCTTGGCACAACTCGTATTAATTTTAACGCAGAGCCGCAGAGAACGCAATCTAATACGACTTATGCCTACAATTCACCTAAACTATATAACTTTCAATTCTTTGCCTACCAACTCGAAAGCTGCTACTGCCCGATCGATATCTTCTTTTGTGTGGGAACTGGACATCTGAGTGCGGATGCGCGCTTTGCCTTGAGGAACAACCGGGTAACAGAATCCTACTACATAAATGTGATGTTCAAGCATTTTCTTGGCGAATTCCTGCGCAAGGGCGGCATCGCCTAACATGACAGGAATAATTGGGTGTTCACCAGGAATCAATTGAAAGCCTAACGCCGTCATTTTCTCACGGAAATACCGACTGTTTTCTGTTAGGCGTCGTCGTAGACTATCGTCTTTCTCTAACATGTCCAAAACACATAATGTCGCGGCGGCAATAGAAGAGGCAAGAGTATTTGAAAAAAGGTAAGGACGCGAACGCTGACGCAGCCATTCAACGACTTCTTTTCTTCCGGAAACATAGCCTCCGGAGGATCCACCAAGAGCTTTTCCAAGGGTCCCGGTGATGATGTCAATTCTGCCGCTTACATGACAATGTTCCGGTGTGCCGCGACCGCTATCTCCCATGAAGCCCACTGCGTGGCAGTCGTCGACCATGACAAGGGCGTTGTATTTATCGGCAAGATCGCAGATACCTTTTAAATTGGCTATTATACCATCCATAGAGAAAACGCCATCTGTAGCAATTAGGCGATACCGCGCCGATTGTGCGTCTTGTAGTTGTTTTTCTAGGTCTTGCATGTCGTTATTGTTGTAACGCAGTCTTTTGGCCTTACATAAGCGAATTCCATCGATGATGCTAGCATGATTTAAGCTATCGCTGATTACAGCGTCTTCACTATCTAGAAGTGGCTCGAATAATCCGCCATTGGCATCGAAACATGAAGAATAAAGGATGGTATCTTCAGTGCCGAGGAAGTGGGAGAGTCGTTTCTCAAGTTCTTTGTGAATGGATTGTGTGCCGCAAATAAAGCGAACAGAGGCTAAACCGAAGCCGTACTTGTCATAACTTTCTTTTGCTTTTTCAATGATAGCGGGATTGTCAGCGAGGCCTAAATAGTTGTTGGCACAGAAATTTAAAACTTCTATGTCTCCTGCAACACGAATATGTGTGCTTTGAGGCGAGGTGATGATGCGTTCTTGTTTGTACAATCCGGTGGATTTTAATTCTTCACACTGCTCTTTAAGTCGCAAATAAAAGTCTTCTTTCATAATCACCTCAATTCATCATGAATGATTGTCGGAAGAAAAATCAACTAAAAATAAAGAAGTTGTAATTTTTTTATATTTAGGAAGACTTGGAGGTAACATTTTGTAGCGTAGGCTTCAGCCTGCGAATGTTTGGG
>Ga0206832_10270_pt1 | contig 10597 bp, 8 predicted proteins | sample Alteio_BWOrgCont_74_FD_152896 | JGI IMG/M metagenome (GOLD analysis project Ga0206832, IMG submission 152896) | Enriched cells from forest soil in Barre Woods Harvard Forest LTER site, Petersham, Massachusetts, United States -... | ecosystem: Environmental > Terrestrial > Soil > Temperate forest >... | reverse complement strand
TTGTACCGGCAGGCAACAGCCAGGCGGGTGTGCAAGGCACTGCTAATTATGGTAACCAGCATACATTTCCTGAATTTGGTGTTAACGTAGGCGCCAAGGTGGGCGTTAACCTGACGCATTGGCTGGCTATAGAAAGCGGCATTGGATATTCGTTAGTTCGCTACCATTATAGGTCGGACATATTTTATACCCCCAATGTTTATTCAGGAGTGGCGTACTCTCCTACCACTAATTTCAGTACTAGTGACCAGGAGAGATATCATTATATGACTGTGCCGCTTGGTTTACGTTTTTCGATGGGGCATCGTAAGGTGAGGGGTGTGATAGCGGCAGGTGCCGAGTTTGATTTTCTGCTAAAAAGAACTGCCACTTATACTTACACTTACGCCGATGGCAGCTCGGTAACAAACCAGGTAATTGAGCAACCCAACAACTTTAAAACATTTAACCTGGCCCCTTATCTTGGTGTAGGGATGGATTGTTATTTTTCGCCGGCTGTAGTAATGCGTATTATGCCTCAGGCGCAGATACAAAGCTTCAAAAATATTAACACCCCGGTGAGCGAATATTTATGGAATTTGGGCATAAATGTTTGCTTCCTTTTTGGATTGTAAATAACTTGCAGGCGACAGATAATTGAACCGGCTTAACATCAATAACATGAAGTTTAACAGAGCAGTATTGTTTTTTGCGGCGGCATTGCTGTGCATCATTGGCTCATCGTGCAACAAAAAATATACCTGCGCATTAAATGGCATGGCGACTGAAATATATTACGCCAAGGATTATACTGCAGCCCAGCTAGCATCATTTGATACGATATGTGTACATGGCGGTGGGGTTTGGTCGGTATACAATAACTGAGGTGAGTTATATACGGGTTAGTGACAGGCCGATAAATACCGCAGCCAGCCCCAGCACAAAACTTGAAATACTGTACATGGCGAAAGTGCCGTAATTTGATTGTTCCAATAATTGAATGTTTTCGAGGGCAAAAGCTGAGAAGGTGGTAAAGCCACCGCAGAAACCAGTTGCGAGTAATAGCCGCCACTCGGGTGTAAGCCATAAAAACCGCAACGAGAGTCCATAGACGATACCGATAATTAGGCAGCCGATAATATTTACTGCAAAGGTGCCGAATGGAAACGGGTGCGGAAAAATTTTGGTGATGTAAACAACCGTTAGGTAACGGGCTACGCTACCTAGTAATCCTCCTATTGCAATTAAAAGTATGTTATACCTCATCCTACAAAACACTTTATGCGGAAAGCCGCAGGGTTAATAATTATTTGTGTTTGTAGGCGCCATTAGTCCCGCTGAAGGCGGGGCGGTTAAGTAGGAAGACACCATTTCCTTGATTCAAATATAAGACCTTTTATTATTTTGCCAATACGTGTTTAAACGGCCAAATACAATGTTGGCTTCAGCGATTAAAACCAAAGCCGGCTTAGTCCCTCCCATTCCAGGATTGCTTCGTCGCAAGGCCTCCTCGCAATGACGGATATTTATCGAACTAATATGTTCTTTCTAAAACGAACCAGCTGAAGGCGCGAAGGTTAAGTTTAACCATGCTATCGCGAACCAGTGGGTCTAATTTTTTCCAGGCGCGCTCTAAAATGGATTTAGCTTCTTTCTCGCAGTTTTCGATGGTGTTGTGTTTATCTAACAAAGCAACGGCTTCGGTAAGCAATTCAATGTTTTCGGTTTTGGCACTTACAATTTGCCAAAGGCGGGCGCGGTCGGGCCTGCTTAAAACGGCCATTGCTTTGGCAACCGGGTAGGTAATTTTACCGGCGGTGATGTCTTCGGCTTTGGTCTTTAAGTTATCCTTAAACCCCTTTAGGTTAAGCGTGTCATCAATAATCTGAAATGAAATACCCAAGGCTTCGAAATAGTTACCCAAACCTTCAATTTGTTCGGTAGTGCCATCGCCCAATAAGCCACCTATTTTTGCAAGGTAGCTTGCCGGTGCGGCCGATTTTAACCGGTGGGTGGCAATTACCCTTTTAGCCAATAAACGCGCGGCTGAATCGCTTTCGAGCGCGGAGGGTATCATATAATCGAGGCCGTAAATATCCATGGCCTGGCCGCTATGCGATGCGCGCATTGCTTCGAAGTACCAGTTGTATATCTGAATCTTTTTGTCAACTCCATCTTTAGCGCGGTAAATACATATTTGCCCTAAAAAGTAACTGGCCGAACCAGCATTGATAGCAACCGGTGTTCCATATATTAAGTGACAGGCAGGGCCACCACGGCGTATTTGTGAACCATCTTCAACATCGTCAACAATCAACGAACCTACATGCATCAACTCGGGCAATGCAAGCCAGTCAATGGCTTTTTGTGAGTCCCCTCCTACTATATCGCAACAGGCCACGGTTGCGTATGACCTCCATGTTTTACCACCACGGTCGGTAATTTCGCGGATGGGCTTTATTAATGTAGCGGCGTAAGCTTTTTTATCGAGGCCATCGGTAAAGTGTTTGTTTCCTTTTACAGAAACAAGTTCTTCAAATTTTTCCTGGTCGAAATTGGTTGGGATGATTTTACGGACAGACTTAAGCGTTTGCTTTGAGACTGATTTCAAAAAGTCTTTCATGTTAACGCTATCGAAAAAGCCGTGGCGTTCGATATAGCCCACACCACCTACGTTTTTGCCTTTGAATTTGCCTTTAATATTCATGCGGCCTTCCCAAAAAGCCGGTTTTGAAATGGCGGTGGCAAACTCCTGGTTACCGAATGCGGCTTTGGCTTCGATACTGATTTTAAAGTCGGGCGCATCCAGTTTCCACGAAATTGGGTAATCATTAAAGGTACGTGTGCTGGTCCAGGGTTCATCAACCGGTTCAAGGTGGAAATGATTAGAGTGGTGACGTTTGCCTTTTTCGTCTATCAAAATTACAAACGAGCCGCAGTCTTCGCCGGTTTTTAGGTCTATCAAATCATAGGCGGTCAACTCGCAGCCATTATCAAATTGAATAGCAATCCAGTTCCACGAAACATCCTTTTTGCCTTCGTCATCCTTCTTATCAGGATGGCAACCAAACTCATGATCGTACCAGCCGCTGGCTTTGGTAATAGCCAGATTCTCTTCTTTTACCTTTATTGTGCCGGTTACTTTGCAACGCGGAATAAAGTAATAGAACATATCTTCAGCGGACACGCCTCTTACAACTCCATTATCGCCGTGCCTGATGGGTGGCCGCTGTGGTGTAAAAACGAGGTCGGCACCGATATTTAATTCTTTATGAAAAAGATGGAGTTTATACGAACCGTCGGGTTGTTTTTTAAAGGTGTTGCCGTCAAAATCAAGAGACAAAGTTTTAAGCGAAACGGCGGCATCTTTTTTTAATAACTCATCGGGATAAGGAACTACCCCTTTCTTTAGCATTTCAACAGCTGCCCTTTTTAAATAAGGGTCTTTTACAATTTCACCTCTTTCGAGCCTTTGAAGGCCAAGCTTTGGTGCGCGCTGGTCTATCAACGATACCGTATTGTAACTTTCCTTTTCAACATCGGAAAGAGCCCAAAGCACAGAGTGTGCGTATATGGGCATTTTTGTTTTTTTATCACGTCCTACTATCCTCCTGAAAAATGATGCAAACAACGAAAAGTTACGGCCGCCTTTGGTTAGCATATGGCTGTGCATATACCACCATTCGGTAGTACTTGAAGCATGCGGAAGATCGTGAATTTTTAAATCAATGGGGCCATCTTTAGGCCAATCTGCAGGAAAAAAATTACCGGACACCGGGGTAGAAGTTTTTTTCATTCGTTCAAAATCAAAATTCGGGTTAATACATCTGGTTAAAAAACTGCCGCCAAAAGTAAACTTTGTTTCCACATTCCGCTTAATTCCGTTTCAAAGTTATGTTAAGAGTGAATACTCAAAAATAAGATAGAATTTACGTGGGCTGAAAACAGCATAAAATATTGTCAGATATTATAACCATTTAGAGCCAAATGCATTGACGCAAACCGGATAGCCATTGGGCTAATCAGCGAAAAAAGCACTACCACGGGATTTTTCTATTTTAGCAACGCCCCCTGATACAATTGTCACCCATGGATTTAAATACGGAACTACTTACCACGCAAAAATTCATTGCCCTGCTGGATGATTTTCATTACAAAGAATTTAAAAGTTTCGTTACAAAAACAAAAGCTCAGCTACCATTAAAGTTAACAGAGGCAATACATAAGCGTTTGCCGGGCTTTGACACCGGTGAAGAGCTTTGCCAAAAAATGTACCGCGCTAACGGTAAAGCTGTAAAGGAAAAACTGACGCAGCTTGATGCCGAAACATTTAAGCAATCAACCAACCTGGCAGGTAATTACCCGCAATACCTGCTACCGAACATTGATAAAATACAACGGCTGGTTGCTAAAAACAAAACCGAAGAAGCCAATTTACTGGCATTGCAATTACTGGATGTTTCGGAAAAAATAAATGACTTTACCTGCCAGCTTTTCGCGCTTCAGTTTTTGAGCCAACAGGCGTTTATTGGCAAGGACTTAAAAAATATGTTGAAAATAGATGCCCGTTTGCAGCAAGCAGCTGATGACCAGGACATCTATTTAAAAATACAATCAACTTTCCGGAATGTGGTATACACCACAACCACACCAAAGCCCAAGGAGGAGTTAGAGGAATTGCAAAAGTATTTTGAGCAGTTCAATACCCATCATTGCGCTTCAATTCGCATATTAAGCCAGTTTGCCAATCAGCATACCATGCATACGTTGACGACTGAAATGTTTTTGAGTAGTGATAATGATAGGATTGAAACCTTGCGGAAGGAATTGCGGGATAATTCGTACGTAGTATTTCCTTTCCTTACAGACATAAAAGGCAGTTTGGAAGCGCTGTTACTTAACTCGCCATACACCAATGTTTTTGCCAAGGAAACAGCGAAGGAATATGAAAACCTGCTTGCCCATTTTGACACTATTAAGTTTTGGAATAATTACCTGAACATTGGCGAGTTGAACCTGATGGCGGTGCAGGCCACCAAAATTCTTTCGCTGTATCACAACAAACTTCATTTAAACAACTACAAGGAAGTTATGGATGCCGATGACCGGCTTTTACTGTATGAACTACTTAATAAGTGCCGAAAAATTATTGCACGCATAGCTGATAGAAAAAACAACACTTATGAAGAACGGTCGGTGAGAATGATATACTCGGCCTTACTTATTTTATCGGGAAAACCGGAAACGATTGAAGGGTTAAGTTCGATGGAGGCTTTGCTGATTGATTATCAGCAAATAAATTTCAAAGCCTCGACGGACAGTGTTTTTATGTGCCTGATGTTTGGCTACTTTGCTATAAAGGACTATGAAAAATGCGCTAACTCGTACAAGCGATATCTGAAAACAATAAAGGGGAAGTTATCGTTTGAAGGGAATCATGTAAAAATACAATCGTACTATTACCTATCGCAGTGGTTGGCAACCGGTAGCAAACAATACCCGGCAAAACTAAAGGCCATGCTTAAAGAGCACGGCAAAGAAGGCTCACAACGAACCATTTGGGAACTTATTCGACATTTTAACCTTCCCATAACCGAGGACTAATTGAAAATTTGTATGTTGCGCCCCGTTAAACAAATTTGACTCACCCCAAAACAAAAACAACCTTATGTTAAGCAAATTAAAATGGATTTTACCTCTTGTAACATTAGCCGTAATGTTGGGCGGATGCCCTTATGGAAGTTCGGTACCTATGGACACCACCGGAAAAAAAATTAACCCAGCCCTAATTGGAAAATGGGAGCCAAAATCATCTTCGAGCGACCGGTACCAAATTAGCAAGGACAATGATTTTACGTATAAAATAACCAAAACCAGCAAAGACGCTAAAGAACCAACCATTTACAAAGGTTACCTGGTTGAGTTGGATGGCGACCAATTTTTAAACCTTTGGGAAGAGAACGGTTCATCTGATAAGACTTACTACCTATATAAGGTGGAACTAAACAGTAGCGCTTCGAAAGTTACCCTTTCATCGGTTACTGAAAACATTACTGAAAAGTTTGCCACCGGAGACGAAATGAAAGCCTTCTTCAAAAAGTATAAAGGCCTTAGTTTCTTTTACGACAAATCGCAGGACGAGTTTATTAAGGACTAAGAGCGGCCTCTCCCATCTGCCTTTGGCATCTTCCCTCTCCGAAAGAGAGGGAAGAACGTTATGGGTTAGTTTTGGCTTAAATTTATTCTTGATTCAATTGAGCACGTCGTTCTCTAAGAACATCTATTAAACTACATCAACTTTTTCGGTGGCGCTGGTAAACATTTTTGCCAGTGTTGCCACTGCGTAATCAATTTCTTCTTTGGTATTGTATTTACTGAACGAAAACCGAATGGCTTTGCGTTGAGGGTCGGCTTTAATAGCTTCCAACACGTGTGAGCCTTTTTCGGAACCGGATGTGCAGGCGCTGCCCCCACTTGCAGCAATGCCAGCGATATCGAGGTTAAATAAGGTAAGTTCGGCCTTTTCGTTTGGAGGGAGAGAAACGCTTAATACTTTATAATTACTGCCTAGTTCGGTTTGGTCGCCGTTGAATGTTACGCCCGGGATAGTGGCTTTTAGGCGAGTGGCCATATACGATTTTAGCTCAGCCAAATAAGCCCGGTTCTCGTCCATTTTTTCGATGGCCATTTCGAGGGCTTTGCCTAAACCTACTATACCAAAAACGTTTTCGGTGCCGGCACGCATGTTGCGTTCCTGTGCGCCACCGTCAAGCAATGGCTTAATGGCAACTGCGCTACTGATATATACAAAGCCAACGCCCTTAGGGCCATGAAATTTATGCGCTGAGCCACTTAAGAAATCAATCTTTAATTGCTGAACATCCATTGGGTAGTAGCCGATTGTTTGAACCGTATCGGAATGAAAGTAAGCGCCGTACTGCTTGCACAGTTGAGATACGCGTTGCATATCGAGCAGGGTGCCAATTTCGTTATTGGCATGCATTAAACTAACCAGCGTTTTTGCCTGCGAACTTTTCAGGAGTTCTTCTAAATGGATATAATCTACATGCCCCTCACTATCTAAATTTACAAAATCAACTTTAACTCCTGATTTTTCCATCGTATCTACCGAGTGGAGCACACAGTGGTGTTCGATACGCGAGGAGATAATGCGTTGAACGCCGAGGTCTTTAACAGCACCTTTAATTATCATGTTACTGGCTTCGGTACCGCAACCGGTAAAGAATATTTCGGAGCTGGAGGCATTGAGGTATTTAGCAACTACTTTGCGGGCCTTTTCGATAGCCGATTTGGCTTTACGGCCGTAACTGTGAATAGATGAGGGGTTACCATAAAACTCGGTTAGGTAAGGTAACATTTCCTCTAACACTTGCGCATCGAGCTGGGTGGTAGCGGCATTGTCCAGGTAAACTTTCATTCAAAATAATTTGTGGCAAAGGTAATGATTTAGGGATTAACGAGTTTGAGGGGCAGTACGAGCGTTTTGTAACGACCAGCAGCCGTTTCGCACGGAGGCACGGAGATAAAACAGCCGAGCAATACAATTAACTGAAGAAATCGGGGTGTGGCTTGCGGGCATCAAATGGGTTTTTATCTTTACAGTTGTAAATAAGATTTAGATGAGAAAAATACTATTGCTGGCCTCGGTGTTTGCTGTGATTATTTATGCAGCCGGATGCAAAAAGTGTTATACCTGCCAAAACACCTGTGTGCAATGTTTGGCGACTTATAACGGCCATACTTTTAGCCAGGTACTTTGCCGCGATAGTTTTGGAAGTGATGCCCAGTATAATGCAGCGGTGGCGGCTGATACGGGTTTGGGTTACCATTGCACCGCTACTACGCCTACCTACAAATATGATTTTTGTGTAAATAAGCCCGGTGAGGAAAGTTACACCAGTTATTTTGACCATGGTGGCCGGGCGCCTTGTGTGGCGAAGTAAATCAACAGCAGGTTCCCTCCTTCTTCCTTTACAATTATCTTGTTAAAACCCCTGTGCATAAGGCAGGAAAGTTATCCTCACCCCATTCTACTTGGGTTGTGTATGTGTTATTTTTGTTGGGAAATAGTTTCTTGTTTCAAATTTCAAGTTTCAAGTTGGAATTTGCGGTTTGCAAGGGAATCGTTGTTTGGAATATTGTTTTTAGTTTAGGACGATACAGAGTGTGGAGTCCGTTTTTGAAAAAACTTCCGGTAATTTAGAAAATGGGGTTGTGGTCGAATTGCAAAGCAGCCAGCCCCTTCCGTCCCCTAAAGTGAAAACCAAAGCCAAATGCAGGGAGTGGTGCCGAAGTAAAAACTTCCGAAAAACTTCCGGTAATCTGGAAAATGGGAGTTTCAGGTTTCGAGTTGAAAGGCAAACAGCCAGCCTCACCCATCTGCCTTCGGCATCTTCCCTCTCCATCAAAAACCAAGCTACGCATGGTAATTGATAGAGAAGGAAGAACCTATTGGTTGTGTCAGGTTGAACACGTTGGTTTTCTCCAGGGCATAAGTATAAGGTGGTCGCAAGGGTTTGCTTCTGCAAGTTATCGACAGCCCTTGGTTGTTTCAAGAGGGTTTCCTACATTCGTAATATAATATGAAATAGCATATTATTGGTTATTTGACATGTGGACGTAATTTGATAGATGCGGCAGACCGTGCGGCCAAAAAACTTCCGAAAAACTTCCGGTAATCTGGAAAATGGGAGTCTTTTGAAACAACACATAATAAAAAACAAAAAAGTATACAACTTAAAAAAATGTTCAGAAATGGGCAAATTTAGATTTGTATATAATTGAAAATAAGTGTTTTACATGTGAAGATTTACAGAAACATATACTAAAGTATACAAAATTTATTTCGAGCTGTGATTGATAATCAGGTAGTTAGGATTGAAAAGCAGTAAAGAAGTAAAGTTTACGTGATTTTAGACTGCTTTTGCCAGGGCAAAGTAGTTTTGGAAGATGCCTTTACTTTTTAGATACCATTAGGGTATGCGATACAGCCAAGTCGGCGTCGGAGTAGGTTTTGTATTTATCGGCCAGCTTAACCTTTTTTAAATCGGCAACGGAGCCGGGGCGGTTTATTTCTTCTACAACTTTAAAGCCTGCTTGTTGGTGCAGTTTGCGGTAATCGGCAATGCGGAGGCGGTTTTGGGGTTGAATGGAATTATCAATATTGTCCCATTGGGCATCGGTGTATTGCAGGAAATTGTAGATGGTTATGGATTTATCGAGATGGGCAAAGTGGTCGCTCATATCAATTTGATGACTCATAACGCCATCGGGTTTTAGCACGCGTTTAAACTCGACTAAAATATCAGCCAATATAAATCCGGGGATATGCTCGAAGGTGTTGTTGGAGTTAATCAAATCCATTTTACCATCGGCAAATGGCATTTCCCGCGCATCGCCAACGGTGGTTTTAATGTGCATGGTTTCTAAAATGGCCTCGGGGTTGTTATGTAGCAAAAGTGCGGCTTTTAATACCTCCAGGCGCTCGGCTTTAATAACCGGCAAATAGGTTTGCAGTTTACCGGATGCATTATAGTCGAGCAGTTTGGTGATGGTTTGGTGGATGGCAGATGTTTTTAGCAAGCTGCTTATATCAATGGTATAAATTTCATCGGCCCCTGCCAGAAAAAGGCCAATAGGGACTATGGGATACCAACCGGTGCCAATTTCGAGTGAGGTGAAGCCATTGGGACGGTTGCCGTATTTGTTGTAATATTTTATGTGATTGCTGCAATGGGTAAGTTTATCATCCATTAAAGCATCGGTAAGCAAAACGCCTTTGGTAACGTATTTTTGAAACAGGTAATTGATGCGGTGCTTGTAAGGCAAAAAGGAAATCGTTTTTTGAATTACGGCTTTGGCTATCCAAATTTTCATTGAGTACCTGGTTTTCTTTATAGGTTAAATCGGGCGCAAAATAAAGATTACGGGCTATATTATAGATTAAAATAAAGCCCGTAGTTCTGCCTTACCGGTGTGGTAGGGTTTCATGGTATCTTTTTGGCCGGGCTCGAAGCCGGTCATTCGACCATCGTAAGATAAGGTGAGTTGAAGATTATTGATGAGGTTGTGTGATATGCCGGCGGACCATACCAGGTTATTGCCGTTTTGCAACCCATCGAGCATGGCGTATTGAAGTTGTTCGTTGGCATAGCCTTTATCGTTGTATTTAATGGTGGCGTACGAGAAGCTGGCCGTGATGGTGCTTTTTTTGAGTTTATTATAACGGGCTTCGAGTGTAAACTGATTGATGAGGGCGGTTTGTTTACCAACGGTATCTGTTGGATTGACTTTATAGGAAACATCGTATTTCAAATCTAAACGCATAAAGGTTTTAAACTGGTAACTAAAATCGGTGCTTGACTGGTTGTATTTAAACCGGTAATTGAGGTTACTGTAAAGATCGGTTGCATCGGATTTTATACCGTTGGTGTAAGTGGATTGAATGGTGAAGGCTTTAACTGCTGTTACGCGGGCAATGATATCATGATATTGGGTAACGCGGTTTTCGAAGCCACCGGTTAAATAGGTTTGGCCGCGGGTGTAATTGAAATCGTACTGGGCGCCATATTTAGGGTCAAGGCGATTAAAATATAGG
>Ga0206832_10269_pt1 | contig 10651 bp, 9 predicted proteins | sample Alteio_BWOrgCont_74_FD_152896 | JGI IMG/M metagenome (GOLD analysis project Ga0206832, IMG submission 152896) | Enriched cells from forest soil in Barre Woods Harvard Forest LTER site, Petersham, Massachusetts, United States -... | ecosystem: Environmental > Terrestrial > Soil > Temperate forest >... | reverse complement strand
CCGCTATCAAACACACGTACTGCTAGTATATTCTCTTTATTCCAAATAATTGCCGGATTATTTGTGGCAATTACCGTTTTACAGATCCCATACAAACCTGTTTTTATATCACCAGTATGGTTGCGGCCAATTAATTTACCGTTCAAGTATATTTCATAACCATCATCGCCATAGCCCAGCTCAAAACGTAAGCTATCCTTTAAAAATGCCTTGTCTTTTAATGCCGATGGTATAAACATGTGCAATCTGTACCAGCCAAAACCATCGTAATGGTCGTGTCCCTGCGATTCCCAGCTTTTTGTTATGTTGATTTTTTGCCAGTTGTAATCATCATAAGCAGGTGCGGCCCATTGGGTTGAATCACCTGCTTTAAATCTCCAGCCGGTTGCTAAAGGAACATTTTGTGCGGATACACTCAGAAATCCGGCACATGCAAGTACGAGCGACAGTATTCTTCTCATAGATATAATGTGTTTTATACAGTTTATAATTTAGTATTACAATGGTAGCAATATTTTCAAAATTTAACGGCCTGTTAATTTTAAGTTTTCATCATTACTATAAGCTCAATGTTAACTACTTGCATTTTATTGAAAACTTAACATGGCTTTAATTATTAGGTCTTATTGAACTTTTAATTTAGTGGCAACAAAAAAAACACTATGAAAAAAATGTTTTTTCTGTCGGCAATGTTCATATGCAGCATTGCTGTTTGCCTTGCAGCTACAATAAATCTTAATGGTGTTTGGTCTGGCACCCTCAAAACAGACGATGGCAATGAGTACCCGCTGCAATATAAATTTAAGGTTGATGGTGATAAATTAACCGGAACAGCCAAAGGTCCGCATGGTGATTTGCCTATACTTGATGGCAAAATAAATGGTAACGATTTTTCATTTTCGGTTACACTTGAAAAAATGTACCTGGAACATAGCGGTAAGATTTACCCCGATTCCATCAGCCTGAATATTGAAGCAGGCGATAATAAAGCGCATACAGTATTGAAAAGAGGTGACAACTAAAAAGTACATACCAAAACCCTACCGGCATAAAGCCGGTTTTTCCTTAGCATACAACTACAATCGTATGTTTATTTGGTATGCCAACAATGTTCACATCTTGTATGCGGCTTTACTTTAAAAGTATTTTTTCAGATCAGGACTTTATCCGCTGCAATATAAATATTCCAGGTTTAAGGTAACAAACTGACCGGAATCGCAAAGGGCCACACGGCTACCTGCCCATACTGGATGGTAAAGTAAATGACACTGATTTTTCTTTTTCAGTTACACTGGAAAAGATGTATCTTGAGCATAGCGGTAAGATCTATCCGGATTCCATTAGCCTAAATATAGAATCTGGTGAAAATAAGGCACATACCACACTTAAACATGCAGAATAATTTTTGCATCAGTAAAAGTGTAACCAGCCTCACAACTACTGCGACTAACTAATAAATAACCAATTATGAAAAAAATTACACTTATTACATTAATCATGCTTGCCGGCTTTGCAGTTTGCCTGGCAGCAGTAAATCTTAACGGTAACTGGAAAGGCCTTTTAGTGCTTAATGACGGTACAGAGATCCCGCTTGTTTACAAGCTCAAGGCTGATGGCGATAAATTAACCGGGAACGTAGAAACAAATACCGGCGTTTTACCCATAACCGATGGCAGAATAAAGGGTGATAGCGTAATGTTCAATGTTACCTACAATGGAAGTGACATACCTAACAAAGGCAAATGTTATGCCGATTCCATCGGAATGAGTATTACTATTGGTGAGGATGTATATCATGTTACAACAAAAAAGGTGACTGACCAATAAGCAGATAAATCGATATTCATAGTTTCGTAGATAAAAGGGAAAGATCTTTTAACAGGTTTTTCCCTTTTTATTTTTAATTATAGCCATCAGCATATACCTTTGCGGCCATATGCTAAAACGCGTTATTGCTTTGCTTTTAATTGTCACCATGGTTGGTGCCAATTTTTCGCGATTTTTTATTTACGCGGGTTTTGAGCTTAATAAAAAGTATATCATAGCTAACCTTTGCGAAAACCGTAACCGCCCCTGGTTACATTGCAACGGTAAGTGCTATTTTATGAAAAAGATTAAGCAGGCCGAACAAAAAGAAAAGAGCACCGAGAACGAGGCTCAAAAAAATCTTTACCAGGAAGCCTTCTACACAAAACCAGCTGTGATAAAATTTCACACACAGTTATTGCAGGTAATACCCGTGCCCAATAACCGGGTTGCCTTGCCACAAGTTTATATCCCCGTTTTCCAGCCTCCGCAACTCGGCTAATCATCCATTCTTTTTTGCTTTCGCGATAATATAACACCTTAATCCCTGCTGAAGATCAACAGGCTTATGGCTGTTTTGTATTGCCCAAAAGCACATCTATAAATTCATTATATCTTACTACCATGCTATATAGGCAAACTATGCCTGTACAGCTATTAATAATTATACTATGCTGCATCTTAAAAAAATGCTGCTGGCTGTTATCGTTCTTTTCGCGATGGCACAGGCTTCATTTGCACAAAAAATATTTAAAGGAAGAATAATTGACGAACGCACCCTGCAACCTATCGACTATGCCAGCGTTCGCGCCAATGTCTCTGCTAAAACCGCTGCTACCGACCGTTCAGGCGATTTTCAATTATCATTATCTTCGGATACTGCTACCCTGCAGATCTCGTATATCGGTTATAATACTAAAACTATCAAATTAATACATACCAACAAACGTATTACCATCCCACTTAGCCGAGGCACTATCGATCTGAAAGAAGTGCAGATCTCTCCCGATCTGAACAATGAATCGTTCCATACTTTAAGTGCCCTGGATCTGAACCTGCGCCCGGTTAATTCATCTCAGGACCTGATGCGCCTGGTGCCAGGGTTATTTATAGCCCAGCACATGGGCGGCGGTAAGGCCGAGCAGATCTTTGTGCGCGGTTTTGATGCTGATCATGGTACCGATCTTAATGTATCAGTTGATGGGATGCCGGTAAATATGGTATCGCACATCCACGGGCAAGGTTATGCCGACCTGCATTTCCTGGTACCGGAAACAGTTGAAGATTTCGATTATGGAAAAGGGCCGTATTATACAGACAAAGGCGACTTTGCTACGGCAGGCTACCTGAATTTTACTACTAAGGATGCACTTGATAAAAGCATGGTAAGCTTAGAAGCCGGCAGGTTCAATACCTTTCGCGGGATGGCGATGCTTAACCTGCTGGATTCCCCTGCAAAAAAGAAAGGCGAAAACTGGTACATAGCAGGAGAATACAACTACACCGATGGCCCCTTCACTTTCGCCGAACACTATAAGCGCTTTAATGCCTTCAGCAAATACACCAAACAGCTAAATGCTAACAACAAGCTTTCGTTAAGCGCGTCGGCATTTACTACTACGTGGCGGGCATCCGGCGAGATACCCGAACGTGCGGTAGCCGCAAACACAACCGCTATTGATGACAATGGCAACCCAATTAAGATCCCCGAATATGCAAACCCGATAGGCCGTTTCGGAACGATCGATAGCGCACAGGGTGGTAAAACCAGCAGGTTTAATTTTATTGCAAAACTAAATACCGACCTGGGCAATAATCTCAGCCTTGAAAATGAAGCCTATTACACTCATTATAACTTTTTACTGCATGTAAACTCCTCGTTTTTTGCCGAGGATAGCCTTGGCGGCGAACAACAGCAAAACCAAAGCCGGGATATGTTCGGCTACAACGGTAAACTAAGCAAGCGCAGCTATTTGGGTAATAACATCCTTACTTCAACTATTGGGTTAGGCACGCGGCTTGATCGCACTTACGGGACCGAACGCAGCGATGTTACGGAAACTGATCAATTGATAGATTATGTAGAATTGGGCGACATCAGGCAAAATAACAGCAGCGTTTACCTGGATGAAACACTGCAATCGGGTAAATGGCTCTTTAATGTGGGTGCACGGCTGGATTACTTTAACTTCAATTACCAGGATTCCACCCGAACAAAAACGGTGCTAAGCCCCAAGCTGAATATTCAATACACGGCTAACGACCAGCTTCAGCTTTACCTAAAAACAGGAAAAGGTTTCCACTCCAATAGTGCTATTGTGGCAATCGGTAATAATAATTTAGGCACGGTACCTGCTGCTTATGGCGCCGACCTGGGCCTAAACTGGAAACCCGTCCCCCACTTATACATAAACGTAGCCGCCTGGTACCTTTACCTGCAGCAGGAGTTTGTATACGATGATGATGGCGATATTATAGCCAGCGGCAAAACAAAGCGTTACGGCCTCGACTTTTCAGCACGATACCAGTTAACCGACTGGCTATTCGCCGACCTGAATGTGAACCTTGCGCACCCGCGCCTTGCCGATAGCGCCAAAAACACCGGTTACCTGGCCCTTGCCCCTACATTTACCAGCACCGGCGGTCTTGACTTTAAATTACCCAACGGCATCAACGGCGGTTTAAGCTATAGGTATTTACATAGTCGCCCGGGCAATAATACCAATACTTTGGTGGCAGATGGTTATTATGTAACCGACCTTAAACTAAACTATACCCAAAAAAGATACGAGGTTGGTTTAACTATCGAAAACCTTTTCAACACCAAATGGAACGAGTTTGAGGCCGAAGAGGTAAGCCAGTTAAAAGGTGAATCAGCCCCGGTTGATCAGATGAGCTTTACCCCGGGAACACCTTTCGCGGCCAGGCTAAGGGTTGCCTTATTTTTTTAAATAGTCATCCCTCTTCGCACGTAATTTCGAGGAGGAACTACGAAGCGATCCCCGACTGTACAGAGCAAATAAGTACGGCCGGGGATTGGTAGTATCTCAAAATAAAGCGAGATTTGAAAAGGTAAAATATGCAACCCATAATTTAATATTGATATGAACGTAGAAGAACAGATCGATAAGTATATTACCAGCCAACCCGAACCAAAGCGTAGTGATATGCAAACTTTGCATATGCGCATACTTCAAGTATTACCAGGACGTAAATTATGGTTTGATGATGGTAAAAACAGTGAAAATAAAACTGTTAGTAACCCTAATATAGGATATGGGCTTTACACCATAAAATATGCTGATGGAAAAACCAAAGAGTTTTTTCAAATTGGTATGAGTGCAAACACAACCGGCATCTCTATCTATATCCTTGGTATTAAAGATAAGACATACTTAGCCCAAACTTATGGGAAAGAACTAGGCAAGGCGAGCGTGACCGGGTATTGCATTAAGTTTAAAAAATTAAAAGATATAAATATTAACATACTTGAAGCGGCAATACAATATGGGGCTAAGGTTACAAGTGAAATTAAACTTCAAACTGATACACTACCCGGGGAATTGCTTTTTTTGCATTTTCCCAAATCTTCCCTATCTTTGTAAAAAATAAAAACAATGCTACGTATCAATCACTTCTGCGCAAAAAACTATATGCGGCCCATGGGCACGCAGCAGAAGAGCTATGCAGCAAAATAGTCACACCTCTTCTGCATCCTCAAAAAAGAGGGTAAATTTCTATCACATTTTATTATTGACACTTAGGCTTTACTTAACCGTAAACCTTAACCATTAAATTTTTATGGACACATATTATACTATTGAGGAAAAATATTTACAAGCAGTTGAAGAGGTAAGCTATGGCGAATCGCCAAAAGCGTTAAAACTTTTTAACGAAATTGTAACTAATGATCCGTTATATGCAAGGGCACATTTTCAGTTAGGAAAGATATATTATTACGAAGTAAAGGAATATCAAACCGCGGGTTATCATTTTAAAACCTGTATGGAACTGGAACCGTCTTTTCCAGATAATTATTTCCATTACCTGGACCTGCTGGTTTTTCTGAACATGGAAAAACAGGTAAATGCTATCGCGAAGCAAGCGTTAAATACACCAGGGGTAAATGCCGCTGCCATTTATAACCTGTTAGGTTTGTTTTTTGAGAAAAATAAAAACTGGGCAAAAGCATTGGCTGCTTACCAGCAATCATTTATTGAAGTAACCCATAAAAAACAAAAAGAGGATGTTGAAGACAGCATTGAACGCGTTAAAGAAAAAATGCAACGCGGTAATGCTTATCAATATTATTTAACGGATTGATTTCCGTGCACTTTGCAAATCAAATTACCATGTCATTGCGATCCGCTGAATAGCGGAGTGACAACCTCGTCGTCTGTATATAGAACGCGACAAGGTTGCTTCGTCGTTCCTCCTCGCAATGACATTTTAAAATAACGCAAGTAAACATTATCCTTGTGAAATCTCATTAAAACGATGTTACTTTAAACTGATACAACCCTGAATCAGTATAATCCCCATACGCATCATAACTAACCACATGCCAATAATAAGTGGTGTTAGCCTTTACACTCACATCCGGTAATTGATTATAAGCAACCCCACTTTTAAGCAAAGGTGGCGTGTTGGTTGTACCAAAATATACATCAAACGATTTTATGTTATTATCAACCGATATACCCTTCCACGTAAGCGTCACTGTTGATTGGCTTATCTCAGCCCCAAACAAAGGAAAATCAATTTCTGCCGGAAACGGTGCATAAGTTAATGTTCCTGAACCCGAGCTGTAAAATTTCCATACATCGCTTGAGGTAGTAATTGGTGTTTTTAACGAGCGCGATACAACCCACCACGCGTAAGGCGTATTTGGCAATAAATTAATAGACAGAGCAGTTTTGGCAGTGATTTTTTTGATCACGCTGTCGTTCAATAAATTCTCTACCTCAAATACATAGTCGTCGGCATCCGAAACCGCTTTCCATGAAAAAGGTATCGTAGTAACGGAGTCGGAAACCATCGTGCCGGTAGTACATACCTGGTTTAGCACCGGGGTAAGCAATTCAGGTTTCCCTGTTGCGGGGAACACCGTGGGGCTTTTAACGCAACCAGCTATAGAAATGGCTATAATAATAGATAGAAATATTAACCGGCTTCTCATTTTTTAATTATTTTAAATGATGACTTTTTTGAATCGAGGTTGAGTTTTAAATAATAGATCCCATCGGCAATGCCTGAAAGATCTAACTGCAGCATACCCGACTGGTTATTGTTTTGGCCACTGTAAACCAGCTTGCCGTTGGTTAACGAGTAAACGTTGTAGTCGATATTTTTAACTATCTCGTTGCCTATGTTAACATTCAATATGTTCTGGAACGGATTAGGGTACGCTGTTACATCGCCTGATACCACAATGTCCTTATCGATTACCCCTTGGCAAAGCTTGCCCGTGGTTACTGATAACTTATTATCGCCAATTTCAAGCGGGAGGGTTATCAAACTATCGGTAGTGCTGTAATTTTTATTATTAAGCGTGATATTATATACATTTTCAGAGCCCCCTAGTTGCAGGCTCACCGTTTTTTGAGTTACGTTTACAGTGCTATAAACCGACAGATCCTGGGGCTCAGTGATATTAACATTAAAACACTGCTGATAAGCCTCGCTATCAACAGTAAAACATAGATCATAAGCACCCGGGCCCATATTATTAACAGTGAGTGAATCTGTAAAAGAGTACGATTTCGATATGCCATTACCGTTCAACGTGGCTATATATTTAAGCGATTGCAGTGTGCTCACATGTACAAAACCATTATTACTGCCCTGGCAGGACGCTCCCTTTATCAACACCTTAAAGTTTTCGGGCGACAGCTTAAAGGCGGCTACTATTGTATCTGCAACTGAACTTACCGAATGTGCGTTTAGACTAAGGCCAACTGTATATATGCCACTTGTTTTAGCCACAATACTATTGGTGGTATCGCCATTTATTGGTTTACTGTTTTGAAACCATTGGTAAGCATAACCGATTTTAGGAACGGCTGTTAACCTAACAGAACCACCCTCTATAAAAGCAGTAGGTCCGCTGGCAATTATGGTTGGGATAGATTGTATGGTCAATATTCCCGGCATATAAGTAAAAGTATAATTTGAGTCGAGCCCGCCGCTTACTGTAATTGGATAGGTGCCAGCTTTTGAACCGGCAGTGGCTGTTGTTGTCCCTATAGGCGCAGCAAGTAAATTTTTAATGGTATCCTTATATACAAAGTTCTTATAGCTTAGGCTAAAAGCCGAGTTAGCATCACCCACAAGTCGGTATTGGTCGTTCGCGGTTACCGTAAGGGTTGCTTTATTAATTTTTAAGATACGGCTCACTGGCAATGCAGCGCTATAATTATCATTGGCTGGCTGTGAGGCTGTAATAGTAACGGCACCCGCGCCAACAATTTTCACGCTATCGTTCTGTATGGTTGCAACTTTAGGATTGCTGCTAACATAAGTAACAGGAACATCCGAATTATTACTGGTAACACCTGCTGAAAAAGGAAGATCGCCATAGGTTTTTGACGGGAAGTTAGGGAAAGTGATCAGGCTGTGCCCTCCTACTACTTTTATGCCTATAATAGCTACACAGCTATCCGTTTTGTTATAGGCCACTACCCTGTAATTTGTGAGCGGTGAAATACTATCCGGTTTTCCGCTTATTATTCCGGTACTATCTATTCTTAAACCATGTGGTAAAGCTGGGGTGACTGCTCCATAACCTGTCAATGATATATCCCTGATTTCATAATTACTACCATCAGCCACCAAAAGGCGGCCGTTAACCGGGTCGTAGGTAATGCCTCCATGCTTTCCAAAATGTGCTGCCGTGCCTATTCCATCCACTCTGGTGGAGTCGACCGCATTCCCGACAAGTACCGATGCCTGCCCCGTTGGAGAAATTTTTGTAATAACCGGCGTTTGACTGGTTACATAAATATTACCAAAATTATCAACAGTTATACCCTGGGGCGATAGACCTATAATATTACTATTGCTGAGCGTAGTAACGCTTCCCGCATTATTTATCTTTCTTATTTTATTATTGTAGGTATCGGCAACATAAATATTACCTGATGCATCAACAGCAACACCATAAGGTTTGTTAAACTTAGCGTTAGCTCCGGCTATGGTAGTTACCACGCCTCCCATCGTTACCTGCCTTATCTCGTTATTATAGGTATCGGCAACAATTATAGCATTTGTTGTGGCATCGTATACCAAGCCATAGGGCTGATTAAAACTGGCGTTTGCACCAGTACCATCGCCGGCAGCGGCATTACCACTACCCGCCAGTGTTGATACTACGCCACCGGGTGTAATTCTCCTGATACGGTTATTGCCATAATCTGCTACATAAATATTACCCTGCGCATCGCAGGCAACTCCTGTGGGTTGATTAAACTTTGCTGAAGGGCCTGCCGCATCTTCATAACCTTTGGTACTGCCTGCAAAGTTTGATACGGTACCTCCCGGCGTTATCTTCCTGATCACGTTATTATTTGCATCGGCTATGTATATATTGCCCGATGCATCCCCGGCAATACCCATCTGCCTGCCAAACGTTGCTGCCTTTATATTTCCGTTAACATCACCACCAACACCCTCGCCCGAAAGCGTACTGGTTTGTGTGTAAAACCCAATAGGTATGGCACCTCCCGTATTATTAGGCGATTCAGGTGTACTTGTTTTACCAACAGTATCAATTTGTGGTGTAACATAGCTGATATTGGGCTTTTGAGCATATACATTGCCCCAACATAACAGGCTGACTAAAAGCAGAATGGCGCAATAAGGTTTTATCATGCCTTTAGTACGTCAACTCATTTTAAAAAGTTAACTAAAAAGAATATAAAAATTACTTATTAGCTGATTATAATTAATTAAGAGCTTAATAAACTATCTATTATTACATATTAATATATTTTTCGCACCTATTTTATCTTTTAGTAAACCATGATTAATTATTAACAAACAATTAATCTGCAACAATTTAAGCTTTAAAGATACACCTGATTTTTCCCTTCCAATGGAGGTTATAAACCGGGAGACTAAATAAAATGAGCTGTAAAACCTCTCAATACTTAAATAATTAATGGGCATATTTTGACTTTACCCTTACCCTGATGATGTAGTATTAAAGTATTTTTGTGTAGATAAAACAGCAGGATATGAAAATTGAAATATGGTCGGATGTGATGTGCCCTTTTTGCTATATCGGCAAACGCAGATTTGAGGATGCACTTCAAAAATCGGGATATGACAAGGATATAGAGATTGAATGGAAAAGCTTCCAGCTTAACCCGGACATGAAAACTGATCCAACTATTAATATCGACCAGTACCTAGCTGATATTAAAGGTTTTTCCTTAGATCATGCTAAAGAATTAAATGCCCATGTTACCCAAATGGCTGCTGAAGCTGGCTTAACCTACAATTTCGATCGTGCTGTAGTTGCAAACAGCTTTAACGCGCACAGGTTTAGTCACCTTGCTAAAAAACACGGCTTAGGCGATACGGCTGAAGAAGCGCTATTTAAAGCTTATTTTACCGATGGTAGAAACATAGATGATACTGCCACATTAATTGAACTGGGTACAGCAATTGGCCTTAATGCCGATGAAATACAAACCACCCTTGAAAGCGATGCTTATGCTGAAGACGTAAAGCGTGATGTTGCCGAGGCACAATACCTGGGCATACGTGGTGTACCATTTTTTGTAATGAACCGCAAATACGGTGTATCAGGCGCGCAGGCTGTACCTGTATTTGAGGAAACCAT
>Ga0206832_10160_pt2 | contig 10704 bp, 10 predicted proteins | sample Alteio_BWOrgCont_74_FD_152896 | JGI IMG/M metagenome (GOLD analysis project Ga0206832, IMG submission 152896) | Enriched cells from forest soil in Barre Woods Harvard Forest LTER site, Petersham, Massachusetts, United States -... | ecosystem: Environmental > Terrestrial > Soil > Temperate forest >... | reverse complement strand
AATTATCCAGGTTGGCGCGCCTGGATCGATGGGCGAGAGGTCCCGATTTCGATGACCAACGCCGCGTTTCGAGGGCTGCCGGTACCAGAGGGGAAGCATGATGTGGTGTTTCGATTCTGGCCCAGGATCCTGCTCTGGTCCGCCGCGGTGAGTGCGCTCGCGTGTCTCGTATTGGCGTGGTTGCTGTTCGCGGGCTTGTGGCACAATTGAAAGCTCAAGGATCAATTTCATGGTAGTGGTGATGCAGGAGGGGGCCGAGGAGTCCCAGATTCAGAAGGTAATCGACCGGCTGGTGTCGATGGGTTTTATCGTCCATCGTTCATCCGGTGTGATGCACACGGTTCTGGGCGGCGTGGGGCCGGTGGGCGACGTCGATCCCATCGAGTTCGAGGTGATGGACGGCGTCAAGGAATGCCACCGCATCGTGTCGCCTTACAAACTGGCGAGCCGGCATTTCCGGCCGGGCGGCACCGTTGTGAAGTTGAACGGCGTCGAAATCGGCGGTAACCAGATTGTAATGATGGCTGGCCCGTGCAGCGTGGAAAATCGCGATCAGATTGAACAGGCCGCGGAAATCGTTGCGGGCGGGGGCGCGAAGGTAATCCGCGGCGGGGCTTTTAAGCCGCGTTCTTCGCCATACAGTTTCCAGGGGCTGGGCGAAGAAGGCTTGCGCATGCTGCGAGAGGCGGCGGACCGGCATAAACTTCTAGTGGTGAGCGAAGTGATGGATCAAACGCAGATCCCGCTGCTGGCCACCTACGCCGATATTCTGCAGGTGGGCGCGCGCAACATGCAGAACTTCAACCTGCTGCGGCAACTGGGTGAATTGCGTAAGCCGGTGTTGTTGAAGCGCGGCATCTCCGCCACCATTGAAGAGCTGCTGTTGAGCGCCGAGTACATTCTTGCGGGCGGCAATTACGATGTGATCCTGTGCGAGCGCGGCATCCGGACTTTTGAGAACGCCACGCGCAACACCATGGACATTTCGGCAATTCCGGTAGTGAAATCGCTTTCGCATCTGCCGATTGTGGCTGATCCTTCGCACGGTACCGGGCGCCGCGACAAAGTTTTGCCCATGGCGCGCGCCGCGGTGGCCGCCGGCGCCGACGGGCTGCTGGTAGAGGTGCACCACGATCCCGATCACGCGCTTAGCGATGGCGCGCAATCGCTGCGGCCGCAGCAATTCACGGAGTTGATGGAGCAGCTGCGGATTGTTGCGAAGGCTGTAGATCGGTCGGTTTAGTTGCTGTGAGTTGTCGGAAATCGCTCCCTTGCGGTCGCGGCTCGGTTGGACGCGGTTTGGTTTGGAAGGGGCGTGGTTCGCGGCGGGGGCGTGGTTTGGTTTGAAGTGGGTTGGCATGAATAGCGTAGCTATTTTCGGAGTGGGGCTTATTGGCGGGTCGTTTGCGCTGGCTTTGCGGAAAGCCGGGTTTTCCGGGCGGATTATCGGGGTCAGCTCGACTGAGACCATCGGGCGGGCGCTGGAGCTTGGAGTTATCGACGAAGGAATGGCTGCCCGGGACGCCGCGCAGGCCGCGGATCTGATTTACCTTGCGCAGCCGATTCTGCGCATTATTGAAACGCTGCCGGAGCTGGATGCCTGGGTGCGCCCTGAAGCTCTGGTGACGGACGCAGGCAGCACGAAGAGAATGATCGTGGAGCGGGCCAGCGCCATTTCGCGTTGCCAGTTCCTGGGTGGTCACCCCCTGGCGGGCCGCGAACAGCGGGGCGTGGAAGCGGCCCAGGCTGATTTGTTCCAAGGGCGTCCCTACGTGTTGACGCCACGTTCCGGGGCCGAGTTGGAAATACCTCAGGTGCGCGAATTCATTGGCTGGATCGAGAAAATCGGGGCATTCCCGGTTATTTTGAGTCCGGCGGAACACGATGAGGTAGTAGCCTACACCTCGCATCTTCCGCAGCTGGCGTCCACAGCCCTGGCGACGATGCTGGAAGGCCGTTCAGCGGCAAAATCGGGCGTATTCGGGCCGGCTCTGGTGGATAGCACCCGTTTGGCCCTTAGTTCCTTCGATATCTGGGGTGATATTCTGGCAACCAACAGGGAACCAATTCGAAGCGCACTCAAGAGGTACATCGCCCAGCTTGAGGAATTTACCCAGGTGCTGGATGACCGAAAGATAGAGGAACATTTTCGCGCAGCGGCGAAGTTTGCAAGTGAGTTGCGAGATCGCCGGTAGCGATGTATTATTTGTGACAATCGACTTGACATTCAGACTATAATTAACAGGATCAATGGAATCGCAATTTTCATCTCTCGCCGCCGTCGTGCGCAGCGACCTGATCGGCCTGGACGGAGTTACGAAGTTTTCTCCCAACCGGCGTTTTGCAACGGTGTATTCAGAAGGCAGTCCCGCGGATATGATTTTCTTCATTGAGGCGGGGCTGGTCAAGACTTATAAGCGAGGTCCGGACAACAAAGAGATAATCCTGCAGATTGTTGGGGCGGGTGAAATATTCGGGGAACAGTCGCTGGGGACTGAATCCAGCAGAACCATGGCGGCGGAGGTGTTGCAAGAGGGCGTGATTTACGTGATTCCGCGCGATATATTTCTGCGTGTATGCGAAAAGCGTCCGGACCTGTGGCGTGAAATATCGGGAGTGCTGACGGTGCGGAAGCGTCAATTGGAAAAAAAGATCGAGCTGCTGTGCCTGCACGATGTCGAATATCGCATCCTCTATTACATGGCGGAGCTGGCGCGGACGTTCGGCGCGAAAGCGAACGGATCGGAATATTCCATTCCGCTTTCGCAAGGCGAGCTGGCCAGCCTGATCGGCGCCACGCGGGAGACTACTTCCACCACTTTAAATTTGCTGGCGCGCCGCGGTCTGATCAAGCTGGGGCGAAGGCAGTTGATTGTTCCGTCTGTCGATGGAGTGCTGGCGGCAGCGGATCAGCGGGCGAAGGCGGCGAAGGTTCCGTAGGTCATTTGATTGCGCCGATTCGGCGCGCAGGTTATCAACCTGCCCCACAACACCTGTGCTGGAAAAGCACACGTCGTCGTGGAATAACTATCGTTGATACAATAGTTTGCGGATGGACTCCCGATTGCATTCACTCGCCGCCATGAAGCTTGTCGTTATTGCGCTGCTGGCTGCGGTTGTCCTATTCGGTCAGGACGACGACCTCAACGTCAACTCGCGCTACACGGTGGAAAGCGTCGACCTGAGCAACCAGCATCAGTACAAGCTGAGCACTTCCATTCTGGATGAGATGCACCGGCTGATCGGCTCCAAGCTCAACGACGAAGCGGTAAAGCATCTGGCCAGCAGGATTCGCGGCGAATTGAAGGCGCTGGACGTTACGTTCAAATTGCTGCGGGGAGGCAATCCGGATTCCGTTAAGGTTCTCTTCGAAGTGGAAAAGGGGCAGACCGATTTCGATTTTTCAATTCCGAAGTTCGCTTACAACTCGCGCGAGGGTGGGACGGCGGTGGGCGAAGCTATCGGGAGAGTGGGCTCGAATGTTTTCAGCGTGGCCGGGATTTCGGACGGCGACACGCTGGCCGAGCGCTATACCGGGGTGCAGGCGAAGTATGAACGGCTATCGCTAGGCTCCGACCGGGTGAGCGTGGGTTTTGAATTCGACGCATATCACGAACAGTACAACGGCGCCACTCTGAGCGCGATTGAGAGTGGTGCAGACGCTTCTTCCCTTGGCGCTGGGGCTTATCGTTCCAGAATGAACTTTGAGCCCAGCGCCACATTTGTTTTAGCGGAGCCGCTGACGCTCACGGTGGGCTTCAGCTTTGAACAACTGCAAGGTCTTTCGGCCGCGCCATCCGAATCGGCCAACGCTGTGATAAATACTCTGCGCTATCGTCAGCGTTGGATCGATTCGGATGACACCAACCAGGAGCTGGATGCAGGCTACAACCTGCGCGCGGCCACCAAATCGCTCGGTTCGGATTTAGGATACACCAGGCACGCCGTGAACGTGCGATACATCCTGATCCATGACAATCAGTCTATCGAGCTAGCATTGGTGGGGGGCCTGATTTACGGGCGGGCGCCCCTGTTCGAGCGTTTCGTGCTGGGCGACGATACTACGTTGCGCGGCTGGGATAAGTACGATATCGATCCTTTGGGCGGAAACCGGATGATCCACGGGTCCGTCACGTATGGATATCGCGTGATAAGGGTATTCTATGATACAGGCGCTGTTTGGGACCAGGGAACAACGCCGGAGGTGAGGCAATCGGCGGGTGTGGGCATCTCGAGTGGCCTGGGACTTTTACCGAAAGGAGCGGTTTTGCTGGCGGTGGCCTTTCCCATCCGGCAAGGCCGCGCAGAACCAGTTTTTATCGCAGGTATGAATTTTTGACGGGAACGGCAAAGCGGTCCCTGGCGGCGCAGGTTATTGTCCAGGCGTTGTTGTGCCTGGAACTGCTGGCTATGAGTGCGTCCAGCGAGGATATTTTTGTTCGCCGTTTTGCCGATCAGATCCACGTGCTTGCTCCGCGGCTGCATTTTTTGAGCGGAAAATCGCTGGAACGGCTGCACGACGGAGTCATCGTTCCGTTTGATTTCCAGCTCAGTATCGCTGCCGGTATGAAGACTAACCTAGTGGGGCGGGCGGTGGAGCGATTCAGCATAAGTTACGACGTGTGGGAGGAGAAGTTTCGAGTGGTGCGGCTCAGCGATTTTCGGAAATCCGCCACGAGTCTATCCGCTGTTGCCGCTGAAACGTGGTGCCTGGAGAATTTATTTGTGCCAGCCGCGGGATTGCCCGCCGATAAAGAGTTGTGGGCGCGGCTGGACGTCCGAACCGCGGAGCCGAAGGAACAGGTTCCTTCCACCGCTGACTCCGGGATCAGCATTCCGGCGTTGATTCAGTTGCTGAGCCGTCCGCCGCGGCCGCAGCAGGATCATTGGGTGCTGGAATCGGCGTCGTTCCACCTTGCTGATCTCAAGCCCGATCCCAAGCAATGAACCGCCTCCGCAACCGGCTGATTGTGGTGTTTGCCGTGGCGACGCTGGCTCCGTTGTTGGTTACGGCATGGATTTCGGTATCGTTGCTCGAACCCAGTTTCTCGTTGGCTTCCACCGAGGAATTGGACCAAGTATCCAAGGCTCTTGAAAAAACCGGGCGAGAATTGTACCAGCGCACCCGTGAATCCCTGAAGCAGGATGCCGCGCTGGGACGTTCGGCGCCCGAGCGTTACAGTGCGGCCGGCAAGAGCCAGTGGCCTGCGGCGGTGCAGGACTTCTTAGCGTCGAATGAACCGGAGCATTTTGCGCTAGCCGGAAACCAGGGCGACCGCATGGACTATATGGTCCGGCACGGCGATGAGGTTTGGGTTTATTCCACGTCGTTGCATGGCGTGGCGATGAATCGGCTTTCCGAACAATATGCGCGGGCTCGAGCGTTGGTAACGGCCGGAGCGGCGCGCGACTTGAGGGGCGGGTTTCTGCTATTGGCGGCTACGGTGTGGGTGGTGGCGTTCGGAGCGCTGATCTACATCGCGCACCGCATCAGCCGTCCCATACGGCAGCTGACAACGGGCTTGTCCGAAGTTGCGGCCGGCCATCTGGATTATCGCGTGGCGGTGAAGCGTGACGATGAGATCGGGGCGGCAATTCAAGCGTTCAATCGCATGGCCGAGGAGTTGAAGGAATCCCAGGAGCGGCTGGTTTATCTAACGCGTTTGGAAAGCTGGCAGGCGCTGGCGCGGAAGATGGCGCACGAGGTGAAGAACTCGCTGACGCCAATCCGGCTGACCATGGAGGAAATTGTCGCGCGTCAGAACGGATCCGGCGGCGAGTTCTATGAGCAGGCCGCGCAGATTGTGGTGGATGAGATTGTGGGGTTGGAGCGGCGGGTGCGCGCCTTTTCCGACTTCGCCAGCGAGCCGCCGATTGCGCCCCGGTCTATCGATATTAATTTGCTGCTGGAAGAACGCATTGCCTTTTTAAGGGCCGCTCATCCGGAGGTAGTGTATAGCACGAGGCTGGCGCCGGAGGGTCCCAAGGTTTATGCCGACGAAGATCTGGTGAAAGGCGTACTCACCAATCTGCTGGAAAACGCGGCGCAGGCCGTGGAGCCCGGCGGAGTGGTGCTGGGCGTGACGGCGGCATCCAGCGGCCAGGTGGCTATCGAAGTGCATGACTCGGGGCCAGGCGTGAGCGCGACGACGACGTTGTTCGAGCCCACCATTTCGTTCAAACGCGGTGGCATGGGATTGGGGCTCTCCATTGCGCGCAAGAGCGCTTTGCTTTCCGGCGGAGACATCCTGTTGGTTGAAGGTGAACTGGGAGGAGCGGCCTTCCGTGTCCTGTTGCCGGCTGCGTGAACGCCAAGGCCGACGTGGGCGTCGGCCGCGGACCAGGGGGTCCGCCCCACGAAACTGATGGATAGGAGTGCATTGGTTGGGTTGATTGCGTGCGTTGTGGCTTTGGGGCAGGAGGCGCCGCCTATTGCGCGGGTGCCGGTGCGGCTGGTGATTGCGCCTACTTCGGTCACCGATCAGCACGGCAAGTTTATCAATGGGCTGACTGCGCAGGATTTCACGCTCTACGACAACGACGTCCCACAAGAGACCCATGAAGACGCCGATTTTCTGCCTATCTCGCTGGCAGTGGCCATTCAAACCAACAACGCCATGGAAGGCGTATTACCAGAAATCCATCAACTGGGACCGCTGCTAGGCACGCTGGTGGTGGGCGAAGGCGGTGAAGCGGCCATTCTTACCTTTAACCAGAAAGTGGAGCTGATTCAGGATTTCACCGGCGACCTGGGGGTTCTCACGCAGGCGCTGAAACATGTTGATACATCGTACAACAAGAGTCATCTCATCGATGCCACGCTGCAGTCCATCCGGCTGCTGGAGAAGCGTCCGCCAGAGCGCCGGCGCATTCTGCTGCTGATCTCGGAGACTCGGGATCAAGGGAGTGAAAGCAAGCTGCGCGATGCGGTTGCAGAAGCTGAAGTGAACAACATTCTTATCTATTCGATGAACATTTCGCGTGCTCATGCGGCGGGCCAGATCTACAGCGGTGGACTTTCTTTCGACCCCATGGCGTTGATCAAGGAAATCTACGGCGGAATAAAGACCTTAGTTGTCGAGAATCCGCTTTCGGTCCTTACGCGCTATACCGGCGGGCGCCAGTACGGATTTTTTAAGCAGCATGCGTTCGAAGACGCCATCACCAAGGCCGGCGAGGAGATTCATGGGCAGTACCTGTTGAGCTACACGCCGTCCAACATTCAGGAGCAGGGCTACCATAAAATTCGAGTCGAACTGAATCGGACTGATTATACGGTTCGGAGCCGGCCCGGCTACTATTCAATGGATTATTAAAACATGCCGGCCCAACGCATTCTCATTTTGGATGACGAACCGAATATCGGCAGCTCGCTGCGCATGATTTTAGAGCGCGAGGGCTACGCGGTCACGGTCACCAGAACCATCGCGGACGCGAAAGCGGTTGCCGGCCGGGCTGACGCGCTGCTGCTGGATGTACGCCTGCCCGACGGCAGCGGCATCGATCTGCTGCGCCAACTGCGGGAGCGCGATTTTCCGGCGCCGGTGATCATGATCTCAGGACACGCTACAATTCGTGACGCCGTGGACGCCACACGCACGGGCGCGTTCGATTTTCTAGAGAAGCCGCTCAGCCGCGATAAGGTGCTGCTTTCTCTTAAGAACGCGCTGGAGCAGGTGAATCTGCGCCGTGAAAATGAACGGCTGCGGGAATTGGTGGGCGCAGGCTCGCGCATGATTGGGTCAAGCCCGGTGTTCCTGCGCGTGGTGGAACAGGCTACGCTTGCGGCACGCTCCGACGCGCGCATCCTCATCATGGGTGAATCGGGAACCGGCAAGGAATTACTGGCCGCGCATATCCATCGCGAAAGCCCTTTTTCGAATGGTCCGTTCGTGAAAGTGAATTGCGCGGCTATCCCTTCGGACCTGCTGGAGAGCGAACTGTTCGGCCATGAAAAGGGAGCTTTCACCGGGGCCATCTCGCTGCGCAAGGGCAAATTTGAGCTGGCCGACGGTGGCACCATTTTCCTGGATGAAGTGGGCGACTTGCATGCCGCATCGCAAGCGAAGCTGCTGCGGGTTCTGCAGGAAGGCGAATTTCACCGGGTGGGAGGCGAGCAGCCGATCCGCGTGGCGGTCCGGGTGGTTTCGGCTACGAATCGCAACCTGACTGACCTGGTCACGCAGCAGAAGTTTCGGGAAGATCTTTACTACCGGCTGTGCGTGGTGCCGATTCGAGTGCCGTCGCTGCGGGAGCGGCCACAGGATATCGAGCCGCTGGCCGAGTATTTTCTGGACGACTTCTGCGTGCGCAACAATTTTCACTCGAAGAAGATTTCCGAGGAGACGTATCCGATTCTGGAATCTTACTCATGGCCGGGGAACGCGCGTGAGTTGCGCAATATTGTGGAACGCATGGCCATCCTGACCAAGGGCGATCATTTGACGGCGGAATCGGCGCCGGTGGAGATCCGGCTGCCTCAGGATTTCGCGCCGCGCTCGAATCTGAAGGAAGCGCGCGAATCAGCAGAGCGGGAGCACATTTTGCGGGCGCTGGAAGAGTCGAGCTGGAACGTGTCTGGGGCCGCGCGATCGCTGGGTATGGAGCGGACTAATTTGCACAAGCGCATACGGGCGCTTGGGTTGAATCGGGCGAAGCATTAAGAGAGCGGGGTTGGCAGGCGAAAGCGCCTGCCCCACGCGACGACTACTGGACGTCGGAGACCTTGCCGTCTTTGAAGGTGATCTTCATGTCTTGGTAGACATAAATCTTCTTGGTACCGACGTTTACTTTGCTCTTGGGTTGGCCCAGGGCCGCTTCCACTTGTTCCACTGTTTGGCCGACGGAAATCTCCGCCGGTGGCGGGGCTATGGGAGCTGGGGTTTCGCCGGCTTCCTTCTCGGCCTGGTCGGCTTGCTGCTGTTGTTCATTGAGCTCAGCCTGAACATTCGGATCGGGCGGAGGCGCGGCGGCGGCCATGGCGGAAGGAGTGGTGGGTGCATTGGCGCCGGCCGGTGCGGCCGGAAGACCACCCTTGCCCGCTTTCTCCTTCAGTTCCTGCATGCCTTGACCAATTGTTTCGCGCATGTGGTTCTGCATGTCCTGCAGGTCTTGGAGACCTACCGACACCAGATCGCCCTTGGGACATTCCTTGCCGCCCTTGCTGGCCAGCACGGTGAGGTTCGCGGCCGTAGCGTCAGCCGGAAGTTGAGCGGGCTGCAATTGCAGCGCGTCGCCTTCGCTGATGGCGCACTCCGATCCGGCGGAGTCCACTACGTCGAGATCCACACCGGCCACGAAGACGTGCGCCGCATTGTCGGTCAGCATTCGCTGAATGCTGCTGGAAGCCGGATCTGGGTCCGCGCCCTTGGCCGTGTTTTGCGCTTCGGCATTCTCCAGCGCGATCTGGCGCTTCACTTCATCGGCGACCAAAGCTTTGACATCGGGCGTCATAGGAGCGGGATTGGAAAGAGCCGCGGCCTGCGCGACATAGGCAGCCTGCAACGACTGCGCAACGATATAGTCGGTCAGCCAAAACGCAGCGCTGGGATAGACGGGATAGGGCGTGAAGTAAGCGCCGTAATATCCGTACCAAGGATTGCCGCCCCAGCCCCACGCATAGGGAACTGGCGCAACCCAGGGATTATAGGCCCAGCCGTAGTAAGCGGGCGCGTAATAAAAGCCGGGATAATACGGGTTCACGTACATCCCGTGGTAATAATAATTGCCGTAGTAACGGTTGTAGGCGCGGCCGCCGTAATAATAGCTGCGGGCCCGGTAGTCATGGCCATGAAAACCATAACCACGTTCCACGAAGCCACGGCCACGGCGATCCACCACTACGCGGGAATGATCGGCGCGCGTTACGGACACTCGCCGGTTTCCATTTAGACCGTGGTGAACGTCCATGTTGCGCTTGGAATCGTGCAGGGACGCGACTTTCCCGTCGGCGCGCTTGCTGACGGTGGCGCCGTTCTTCGCTGTAGTGGTGCTGGAGCCTTTGGGGGACTTGCCGCCGCTCCAAGCTGCGCCACCTGTGTTAGCCTTGCCTCCTGCCGCGCCAGCGCCGGCGGTCCGAGTACCAGCAGCGCCGGTTGCGCCCTTCGATGTTCCGGCTGCGCCACCGGCTTTGGCTCCGCCGGTGGTGGTAGCGCCGTGGCTGGTAGTTGACGCGCCACCAGCCTTCGAAGTGGAAGTGGTTGTAGCGTGAGATCCCGTGGTAGTGGCGTGCGATCCAGTAGTGGTGGTGGCGCCGTGCGATGTCGTCGTCGGGCCGTGCGCGGCGCCACCGGCTGCTCCACCCGTGGCGTGAGCAGCGGGAGCGGCGGGCTTGGCGGCGGGAGCGGCCGGCTTGGCAGCAGGAGCGGCGGCGGGCTTTTTATCAGCGGCGGTTAGCAGCAGACAGCCCAAGAGCGCCAAACCAATGGTCACCAGGAAGAGTCTGGTCCAGATAATGTTGCGAAGTCCAAAAAGTTTCATTTGAAGAAATCCTCTATTCAATTCCCGGCTACTGAACATCCTTCACTTTGCCGTTGACGAACACCACTTTCAAATCCTTGTAATAATAAATCTCTTTCGTTCCAATCTTGGCTTTCTTGGTGGGTTGGCCTAACGCGGCCACCACTTCATCGGGCGTTTGCCCCTCTTTTATGCTCGCCGGATCAGCTGGCGGCGGAGGCGGAGCCTCGATGGGTGGCGGGGGGG
>Ga0206832_10266_pt1 | contig 10731 bp, 7 predicted proteins | sample Alteio_BWOrgCont_74_FD_152896 | JGI IMG/M metagenome (GOLD analysis project Ga0206832, IMG submission 152896) | Enriched cells from forest soil in Barre Woods Harvard Forest LTER site, Petersham, Massachusetts, United States -... | ecosystem: Environmental > Terrestrial > Soil > Temperate forest >... | reverse complement strand
TAGTAACCACAGGTCCACCAATCATTATTGTTACCGGTACCACCACCGGCACAACCGCCACTTCCATAAGATGAACCGCCACCATTACAGCCGCCACCTCCGCCACCTCCATTATTATGCACAACTCCCTGGCCACCATTGCCGCCACAACCACCTGAACCACCATTACCTCCCGCGCTGCCTCCAGTACCCCCACAACCACCGTTGCCATTACTACTACTACCCGAAGGGGCATTACAGCCCGTAGAACCATTGCCACCATTAGCTCCGGTACTACCGTTTACCCCACTACCGGCGTTACCGGTAGTTACAGCGCACCTGTTAATTGTATAGCTACTGCACCCGTTAAGCCAAATGCCATATACACTACAACCCCTGCTGCTTACGGAGCCATTGTAGGTAGTAACTATGTTAATTGTAAGATCCTGTAGTACGAAACCAGAAATAGAAGAACCTATAAGACCCCTTAAAACACCCACTGTTTGACCTGAACCTCCATCGTAGTTTACCGTTTCTGAGGCAGGAGTGATGTTAAGGTACGATGAATTGGAGGTGCTACCTGAAACGCTTTGTTTTACCCAACTGGTGGTGTAACCACCGTCAAGGACTAGGTTATTGGCAAGAGTTATGTTTCCAGAAATGGCATAATTACCAACCTGCAACCTGATTGTTCCACCACCTGTACCAATCGCTGTAATTGCCGCCGTTAAAGAACCGGGGCTGGCAGGCGTATATGAAGTACCGCTTCCACTTGGCGATACGTAATAAATACCGCAAGTTTGTGCTACTGACTTTTGTAATGAAAACGCGCTAAACAGCGTTACTAATAATCCCCAGAGGTAAATTTTTTTCATAAAAATTTTACAGGTTTCTTATAATTCGACCTACTGCAATTCAAAACTTTACCAGAGAGGAATAGCTCAGATAAAAAAACCTAAATCAAGCTTAAACATAGCGGGGGGTTAACGCCAATACAAATTTACCAATTGTTCGCTAAAACCACATTAAAGTTACGTTAATATAGCATTAAAACCACTAAAAATCAATGAAATATCATGAAAAAAATGACAAAACTGACACGTAAGAACAATAATTATGCCAAATCGTGTTTATCAACCATGATTTTGCCCAATTTTAATGAACATCTTCAGGCTTAGGGTATCTGGAACAACAATTATCCAAAAATGATTGAAAATCAATAAGATGCAAAACGCCAACCGGCAACTTTCGCTTTATGACTAACTGAAAATCGAGGCATAATTGCTTTCGAAATTGGAACAAAATAAGGTTGTGGTATAAAACATGGACATGACATCTTTGTTTTTGTAGAGTAAATTGGATAATCGTCTGGTATCAAATTTATGAGCTCCAAAATCGGAAATTTATCTATTATTAACGTTTTTGGCCACTAATTGTAAATAAATACCCATTCGCAACATTTTGCGTACCTTTGTGGTTAGACGATTTCAATAATGACACGCACGGTTTGCATTGCTTTTTTGTTCCTTGCTTCAACAATCGGCTTATTGAGCAGTTTTTCAGGTCGCAACACTGTTCCGCACCCCTATAAATTTACTTACCCACCCGAATTTGGCAAACCGAATATACCGGCAGATAATCCCTTTACCATTGAGGGAATATGGTTGGGAAGGCTACTTTTTTACGATACACTATTGTCCATCAATGGAAAAATGTCATGCGGCAGTTGCCACCTACAGGAATTATCGTTTACAGATGGCAGAACTGTAGCAATTGGCGTACATGGCGACACGTTAAAGCGTAACACTATGAGCCTGATAAACCTGGCATGGGGCCAGCGATTTTTTTGGGATGGAAGGGCCATTACCCTGGAGGCCCTTGTGCGCGAACCGCTGGCTAACCCAAAGGAAATGGGAGGATTAGCCGAGACCGCTTTAATACGGCATTTAAAGGCGCATCCCTATTATCCGGACTTGTTTGAAAAGGCTTTCCCCGGTGAGGAAATTTCTTTAAACACAGTATCGAAAGCTATCGCGCAGTTTATGCGCACCATAGTTTCAAAAGTTCATGATGTACCCGCTAACGACCCGAAAAATGATGGCAGTACTATTGATGAACTGAGGGATACCATTTTGCTACGAGAAAATTCGATACAGGGCTCTATTGCGCGGGTAAGCCTTATGCAATGTAAAAGCTGCCATGTTACTGAGGGCTTCGGGGGGCAAATAGTCACCATAGATCAAAATGATTCGGTATTTAAGCCAACCTCATTTATGAATTTGAAATACACAGCGCCATACTTTCACGATGGGAGATTTAAAACCCTTAGAGAAGTAATGCAGTTTTATAACGACAACATGGAGGCGCTACAAATAAAGAACCCGGACCGGTTGTTACATCAAAAGCAAAGAATAAAATTTAATCAGTACGACTTGGAGCACGCCGACGAATTGTTTGCAGTGTTTAATGATACTTCTATCAATACTAATCCAGCCTTTTCTGATCCCTTTAAACAAAAGGATTTTAGCTGGCAGGGTTTAAAAAACGATAGCGCTAAAAGCCTTAAATAATGAAACGGAATTTCTTTATCACTTTTATATTGCTATTCTCGGGCACTTTTTTTTTCAGTAGCTTTTCTCTACCTGAAGATGAAAGCCCACATGCGCATAGGTTTGAGTATGCAACAATGTTTGGATCCCCATTAATTCCAGCAGATAATCCACTAACAGAAGAGGGCATTTGGCTAGGTAGATTATTGTTTTACGATGGTCAGCTATCAGTAACCGGTAAAATATCGTGCGGCAGTTGCCACCAACAAAAATTATTTTTTACTGACGGTCTTCCCCTTGCGATTGGCGTGCACGGAGATACATTGAAGAGAAACACCATGAGCCTTATTAATCTGGCATGGGATAAAAATTTCTATTGGGATGGGCGCGATACCAGTATTGAACAGGTGGTGAGAGACCATATTAGCAACCAGCGCGAAATGGGCGGCTTGAGCGAGAAGGAACTGGTTGTCCGTTTAAAGTCTCATAAATACTATCCGGGACTTTTCAAATTGGCGTTTCCCAAGGATACGATTTCAATGTACACGGTATCAAAAGCTATTGCGCAATTTACCCGCGTCATAGTTTCTAACTTTAAAGAAACTGAAGAGACTTACAAAAAAACACCCGGTGGAATGAATAATCGTGACTGGCTTAATGAGGAAACAAAAACAGCATCGGGAGTAAGAATGGCTTTAATGCAATGCAAAAGTTGCCACGGAAAACCAGCCGGCGAAAAATTGGCATTTTATACTGATGGGGTTAAATATAAGGCCCCCTCGCTGGTGAACATAAGATACACTGCGCCATATATGCACGATGGAAGATTTAAAAGCTTAAAAGACGTATTGCTTTTTTATAATTTAAATTTGGACGACGTTAAACAAAAGAACCCACACCTGGTTGAGGGGCAGGAATTATCGGCAGCATTCACGAAATATGATATTGAACACGCTGACGAATTATTTGACAACGATGCAGATGTTTCGATTATTACCAACGTTGCTTACTCAAATCCTTTCAACCAAAAGGGGTTTACATGGAACATGCCCAAATAAATTATTTAAAATGTTTTTACATCACTTTAAAAGCAGCATAAATCAGGCACGATTTGCATGTGCACTAACGAAAAACCAGTATGAAACGTAACATTTTTATTGCTGTTTTATTGCTGTTTTTAGCTAGTCTGCTTTTCAGTAACCCTGCTGGAATTGATAATGAGCCGCACCCCTACCAGCTAAAGTATCCTCCATCATATGGAGCCCCACCCATTCCAAAAGATAATCCGTTGACAGAGGAAGGTATATGGTTGGGCAGGCTGCTATTTTACGACTCGCTGCTTTCCATTAATGGAAAAATAGCTTGTGGTAGCTGTCATCAACAGCAGTTATCTTTTACTGATGGAAGGACGTTAGCCGTGGGAGTTTTTGGCGACACGTTAACGCGTAATACCATGACCCTGATAAATCTTGCCTGGGGCAAATATTTTTTTTGGGATGGAAGGGTCAGAAAACTAGAAGATTTAATTAAAGAGCCCATTGCAAATCCGAAAGAAATGGGAGGATTGAGCGAAAAAGAACTTGTACAGCGCTTAAAGAATCATGCCCATTATCCGGAGCTTTTCAGAAAGGCGTTTCCGAATGATTCTATTTCCTTAAGAAGCATGTCGAAGGCTATTTCACAGTTTCTACGAACCATTGTTGGAGAATTACATGACTCACCAGAAGACTATAAGAATTTCGATAACCGGTCGCCTGAGTTTAAAGCCATTCTCACTGAGAACTCAATGCGTGGAGCTGTAGCCCGGGTAAATACGATGCAATGTTACAGTTGCCATTTTCCAGCGAGATTCGCCGCTTTCGGGGGGCAGCAATTAACGGTTTATGAAGAGGATTCTATCTTTCAGGCACCCACCTTAATAAATCTACGGTTTACAGCCCCTTACAAACATGGAGGACAATTTGCCACCTTAAGGGACGTGCTAAAACTTTATAACGACAGCATGGTTGACTTTATATTGAAAAATCCGGATATTAAACTTGATTTGTCCGCATCCGAAATAAAATTTACTGAATACGATATGGAGCATGCCAATGAAATTTTTGAACCTTTTGTTGATACAACTATTATCACCAACCCGGCGTTTTCTGACCCATTCAGGCAGAAAGGATTTACCTGGTATGGGTTAAAAAAGGATATCGGAAAGTAAGTATATATATAAATGACGTATTAGATCTGATGGCAAAAGACTGATTGATTGAACCACTTATGAAACGCAACATTATTATTACTTTCTTACTACTTGCTTCAATAATCTGTTTTTTCAGCAACTTTACTTTACCTGATAACAACGAACCTCATCCTTATAAACTTAATTATCCTGATGCATTTGGTGCCCCTGCAATACCTGCGGACAATCTGTTGACCAATGAAGGCGTGTGGCTGGGCCGGCTGTTGTTTTATGATTCCCTGCTTTCCATCAATCACAAAATAGCCTGTGCCGGCTGCCATAAGCAGGAACTATCTTTTACTGATGGGCGGCCATTAGCAATAGGGGTATTTGGAGATACGTTAACCCGCAATAGTATGGCCCTGGTAGATCTTGCATGGGGCAAAGTGTTTTTTTGGAACGGGCGAGCTAAAACGTTGGAGGGATTGGTTAAGGAGCCGATTGCCAACTTTAAAGAAATGGGTGGATTAAGCGAAAAGCAACTTGTTAAGCGGCTACAAGAGCATGCATATTATCCCACGCTTTTCAAAAAGGCTTTTCCGCATGATTCAATCTCCCTAAATACCGTTTCAAAGGCAATTGCGCAATTTTTGCGCACCATAGTAACGCAGCTAAATAATACGCCCGAACCATATAAAGCCGGTCCCGGGATGTCAAAATATGAAGTGTTGGAGACCGAGGACTCACCGATGGGATCGGCTGCACGAGTAAGCCTGATGGAGTGCAAAAGTTGCCATACCTCGGTATTATTTGGTGGCGAAATAGTTACTACTTATGGAAACGATTCAGTTTTCAAGGCTACAAGCCTAATGAATATACGTTATACAGCACCATATATGCACGATGGAAGATTTAAAACGATGAGAGAAGTATTGCAATTTTATAACGATAGCATGCAGTCAATCCTTGCTCAAAATTCCAGGTTAGATTTGAGTCAATCACAGTCTGTAAGGCCCATTCAGTTCACCAAATATGACCTTGACCATGCGGATGAAATATTTGCATCATTTTCAGATTCTACCGTTATCACTAACCCGGCTTTTTCAGACCCATTCAGGCAAAAAGGTTTTAAGTGGCTGGCAACGGGTAATGAAGTTCCGGCTAAATAGTATCTTGTTTGTAAGCCGGTGCTTTATCGTCTGAACAAAGAATCGATATTAAGCAATGGTTTAGTTTGGCCCATGTGGCACGTTACACATGTAATTTGCTTACTTTTATTATCTCCGGAAAGTTTAGAAATATATTCTGTATTGATTGCCGCAGTCATCAACATCATATCCCGCGCTATTAGCTTTTCCTTTTTGGCATCAGATGCAGCATCATAAACCGGTTTCTCAGTGTCTGTTCCTTCTTTAACCACCACGTGGCAATATCTGCAATTTACTCCTAAGGCCCGCGAAATGTAACGCATATCAATCATCAGCTCATCATGCGAAACATCAGGCTGAATAAAAAGCAGGTTCTTTGGCTTTTCATGGCCATCCCATCCCTGTCCCTGTTGTACAAAGCTTTGCAAAAAAAATGCAACTAAACCGATTACGATTACTACAACAGCTTGAGTCTTTTTCATAAATAAGCCCTTAAAATGAATTTCATAAAAATAAGAAAACCGGGCTCAAGTTAACCGTGACCCTTCGTTTTTTCTTTAAATTTACAGTAATGAAAAGAGGATTTGGGATAACGTTTGTGGTTATCGCTTTATGTTTTTGCGTTTGTAGCAGTTTTACACCCGGTGCAAATAATGAGCATGTGCCGCATCCATATTCATTTTCTTACTACCCTCCTGCTTTTGGCCAACCAAATATACCAGCCGACAATCCCATGACCATTGAGGGAATTTGGCTTGGACGATTATTGTTTTATGACTCGTTATTATCAATTAACAACAATCAATCATGCGCAAGCTGCCATCAACAAAACATGGCCTTTACCGATGGAAGAAAGCTGGCTGTGGGCACTAATGGAGACGTTAATAAGTTTAACACAATGAGCCTTGTTAACCTGGTTTTTGAACACGATTTTTTTTGGGATGGAAGGGCTAAAAGCCTGGAAGAACAAGTGCCACAACCAATTACCAACCCGACTGAAATGGGATTAAGTGAAAATGAACTTGTACGAAGGCTGAAAACTCACAGGTACTATCCGCAACTTTTTGAACAGGCATTTCCAAATGATTCCATTTGTATGAGAACCGTTTCGAAAGCGGTATCGCAGTTTTTGCGCACCATCATTTCGTCCGGCCTTTCGTTTCCTGATTATATCGAACCTAAGCGCATGGCCCATAACCAACCCGATACGGCTTACATGAATATCCATCGCAAAGAGCTAAGTATTCCGGGAGCAATATATCGCATGTCATACGCTTGTCTTGGCTGTCATAACACCGGTACTTACGGCGGAGGAATGGCCAACAACGAAGTGGCGCATGATTCCGTTTTTAAGGTGCCTTCACTAATTAATATAACCTTAACCGCACCGTATATGCATGATGGCCGTTTTAAAGCGTTGAAAGACGTTTTATTGCATTACAAAGAACATCTTTCAAACCTTCAGGCGAAGAACCCAAAGATTGTTTTCCCGGCACCGATAACGGATAAAATAACTGACTTTGATATTGAACACGCTGATGAGATTTTTCAGTATTTTACTGATTCAACTGTTATTACCAAGACCGCTTATTCCAATCCCTTTCGCCAAAATTCCTTTAGTTGGCTAATCCCGTCAACCAACTAAAATCGCGTTTCTATACCGGTTAATTAGATCTGCCAGAGAATCGCTGCAAACTATTTGCTTTGGCGCTTTGGTTTGTATTGAGGTAGTAATTGAGCAGTAAATTAAAAACCATGTCATCGCGATAGCCAAGGGCCATTGCTTTTTCAAAGTTCTCAGCCGAACGAGGCATGTTTCCAGCAGCGCCGGCAAAATAAGCTTCATTTACATAATAGTACATTGGCGAAATATCGCGTTTGGCCAATATTTCATTAACGCGGGAAGCGCTAAGGGCATCACCGGTAAGGTATAAAGTACGGGCATAGTAAAACAGAACAAATGTATCCTCAGGCACTTTGTTAAACAGATCGGCCAATAAAAGTTTCGCTTTTACATTTTCGCCATGTTCAAATGCACATCTTGCCACCTGGAACTGCGGCATAGTTTGCGTGGTATCGGTAAGATACGCAGAGTAAAAATAGTTACAGCCTGAATCCGGGTTACTAAGGTCATACCTATATAATTTACCAAGGCCGAAGTAAGCAAAAGTACTTTTAGGGGCCAACCGGATAACATGCCGATAGTAACTGATGGATTTATCGAAATAAACTCTTTTTAACTCCGCGTTTTTTTCAAACTCACCGGTGCTACGTAAAATATCGGCATACATCAAATTTGGCACAATAGAATTTTTGAGTTTGTCAATATCGGCCGTGTAAAGAGAGATATAGTTATTCCATTGAAAATTACGGTTGATTGTAAGCCCGGAATACACAAAAAACAAACCAACAAGTAGCAACCAAATATACCGCCGCACATTTACACGCGCAGTTTTGATTAATGCGCCATTTAAAAAGTCAAATAACAAAATAAAGGCACCGATAATGAACCAGACCCCTGGTAAAAATAAAGCCCGCTCAGAAACAATGCCGGTATATTTATGAAAGAGATTCATGTATGGGAATATGCAAACGAAATACCCCAGAATAATCAATCCAATTAATTCGCGATTCCAAAATTTATAAAGGCCGTAAATCAAAAGTGCCGAATGTACCAGGAAACTCGCCACCGGCACCGCATCGGTTAATTGATGCAGGGTTATGCTACCGGTGCCATAATAAAACCTGGAAGGGAATGGGAAGAACATAAACCTGAAATAGAACCAAAGGCTATCTAACGCAAACGCGAGATTAGCTGCTAAGTCGTGGTTATTGACAAGCGGGTTTTCGGCAGAGGCAGCTTCGCGGCTACCAAAGCTGTCTTGCAGAAACAAATAGCTTTGCAGGGTTATAACAAGCAGGGTGATCAATAAAATGTTGAACCACACGTCCCTCCTATCTCGGTAAGCGTAGGCAATAAGAATGGGAAACGAAATTAAAGGTAAAGTAGCCGGAACCCCAATGATGCGAAGCAGACACGAAACACCAAATGCCGCAGGTAAAATAAAAAGCAATTTTTTGCGCAAGGGCACAGGTTGGCCAAACTGATATGCCATTAACACCATGATACCGATAATTGGCGCCGCAGATATTTTACTTAAAAAAGAAAGCAAAAGGCAGCTTATAATCCCCAAAAGATTACCCCACTTTTGCTTGTCAGAAGTATAAAAGCGGAATACAAAAATGAGTGAGGCAATACCAAATAGAAGCGCAAGTATTTCTTCCCTGTTTTTAATGGAGGCTACGACCTCGGTATGAGCAGTATGGACAATGAAAAAACAAGTAATAAGTAAGGGCAAATACGGAATCGGCTGGTTGAGGTTAAAACAAAGCAGCAACTCGTATAAAAGGAACGATAAAATGATATAAAGCAAAATATTTATCAAATGGCTTACATGCGGATTCAAGCCGAAAAACTGGTATTCAATGGCCAGGGTAATTTCGGCTAAAGGGCGATAATCGGTTTCAGCACTAATAGTAGTGCTATAAACGTACTGATATGGATTAGAAAGGATATCAGGGATACCGGCTATCCCCTGCTTGACAAATTTATTGTTGGTAACAACTGTAGTATCATTAAGAGAGTAGTTATTAAAAATAATATTGCCGTAAACCGAAAAGCACAACAACGAGATAATTACAAACGCCTTAAAATCGTTAATCTCAAAATCAACTCCTTTAATATTAAACTTCTGCTTCACCCCGGTAAGACATTTATATTATGGTGACGAATAACGTCACGTTAATGACAAAATAAGATTGAGCTACCGAATCAAACTTACTAAACATTTGGAAAAGGGTTAACAACATGTTGGTCAGGACTTCAAAAATGCCTTCGGTAACCCAAACTATATTCTTAACTAAATACCCGGCTTGTTCGAAGTCAAAAATTCAAAAATAGCATCGGCAGCCCTGGCATGAACGCGTTTACCGGGATGGATATTTCTACTATTTACAATTCGCTCTTTAACCGGTATATCTTTAACTGAATCAGAAAGATTAATGAAAGAAATATTTGCAGCCGCAAATTTTTTTGAAAGCGGAGTTGCATATACTTTGTTAGACCAATCCGGCTCGGTAAGTATTGGAAAAATAACCACCACAAAAGTTGCGTGATGCTCGCTGCACCATTGGGCAGCGCGTATTATCGGGTCAACATGACCGGCCATAGAAACACTATCGCGATAAAGCCCTTCGAGATAGTTTAAGTAATCATTATTAGGGCCCATTGGAATTGAATTCCAAAAAATGTAATCGCCAAGAAATGATTTTCTCTCCAAAAAACTTTTCGCAAACTTTACCAACCCCGGGAGCGGTGCTGAAACAAAACTATTACCGCGGCTTTGTGCAAATTCCTCAATATCATTTCCATAGTATTGCCACACAACGATGTTGGGCACAATGGCACTTCCATTGCTGTAGGTAACCATGTTATCATACTCTCGTTCAGGGCCATCTCCACGCTCGCAAATGTTTACCATCTTACATGGCAATTTATCTTTTGCAACTATTTTTTGATATAAAATGGTTGAAAAAATACTATCAGGATTGTCAATGCCATCACCTGCGCCGAAAGAATCACCAACCACGAAAACCGTTGTACCATTACCCACAGGCGATTTTGCTGTAGCAGGTATTTCACGCAAGTTCATAGGGCGATTGCGCAGATCAAATACAGGTACGTAAACCTTCCAAAACCTGTTCATCCAAATAATTTGACTTAGCTGGTTATCGCCGGCGCTTTTCGGAATAAACATAAATACGCCCTCAAGAAATAATAAAGTGCAGACCGTAGAATGTATTAAAAGCACCAGTTTTTTTATCC
>Ga0206832_10077_pt2 | contig 10780 bp, 6 predicted proteins | sample Alteio_BWOrgCont_74_FD_152896 | JGI IMG/M metagenome (GOLD analysis project Ga0206832, IMG submission 152896) | Enriched cells from forest soil in Barre Woods Harvard Forest LTER site, Petersham, Massachusetts, United States -... | ecosystem: Environmental > Terrestrial > Soil > Temperate forest >... | reverse complement strand
CTTATATGGACGGAGAAGATATTTATAAAACTCGGCTAGCCGGTAATGCGATTATTTTAATTGGAAACGAGGCCAACGGAATAGGCGAGGAGCTAGCCCCGTTTATTAAGCACAAAATTTCAATCCCAAACTTTGGCAAAGCAGAATCACTAAATGCAGCAGTGGCGGCAGGAATTGTGATGGGGGAGTTTAGGCACCGCTAATTCAAATTATACTCCACATTCAACCTTTCCAAATCGCGGAAAAGTCCGTTGGTAAGCTCAATTTTAAACAGGCTGGAGGTCTCACTTACTACCAGGTTTTCCTCGCGGTCAACAAAGCGGATACGCAGTTTTACGTTGCCCGGATATTTTTGGGCGACACCGCATATTTCCGTCACCACTTTTTCGTCAATATCCATAGCTGGTACCTGGAGCGTAAGTGTTTTAGATAGCTTGCTTCGAATATCTGATAAGAGGTCAATTTTGGTAATCTTAAATTCATATTCGTCCCCATTCCAACGCGGTTGATATTTACCTGTCAGGTAAAGCAGCGCCCCGTTGGTTTCTATAAACGGTTTAAACTGCAAGTAGTCCTTACTGAAAATCGAAAAGTTATAAGTACCATCAAAATCTTCTAAAACAAAACGGCAATATGGGTTTCCGTTCTTCGCTATTTTCGTTTCAGTGGCAGTTACAATTCCCGCTATCTTCAACTCTTTATCCTTCTTTTTATCTATTTCGTTTAGTTTCGTATTAGTAAAATTCTGAATTTCAAGTCGATAGTCGTCCAGCGGGTGCCCGCTAATGTATACCCCGGTTACTTCCTTCTCCTTCTTTAATTTTTCCAGCAAACTCCATTCTTCACTGCCGTTTACAGTTGGCTCTGTTACATCCGCACCACCGCTTGCGCCACCAAACAAGGAGTTTTGCTGCATGCTAGATGAGTTTTGCAGACTGCTTCCATATTTAACAGCCTTCTCCAATAAACTCATGCCATCTTTTTTATCGGGCATAAAATACTGTGCCCGGTGGTATTGTGTAAAGCAGTCAAAAGCACCGGCCAATGCCAGCGCCTCCAACGATTTTTTATTGATGGTTCGTAAGTTCGCCCTACGCGTTAAATCAAATATGCTTTTATATGGCCCGTTTGCGTTGCGTTCCTGTATAATTGATTCAACCGCAGCCTCGCCAACACCTTTTATGGCTGAAAGGGCGTACCTGATTTCTTTATTCTTGTTTACAGTAAAGTGAACTTCGCTTTCATTTATATCGGGGCTCTTAACCGGTATGCCCGCACGCTTGCACTCCTCCATAAAGAAGGTGATTTTATCAATGTTACCCATGTTATTGGTCAACACGGCGCTCATATATTCGGCTGCGTAATTGGCCTTTAAATAAGCGGTTTGAAACGCCACAAAAGCATAACAGGTAGAGTGCGATTTGTTGAAAGCGTATTGCGCAAAAGCCTCCCAATCGGTCCATATCTTTTCAAGCGCCTTAGCATTATGGCCTTTCGCTGTGGCGCCTTCCATAAACTGGCTCTTCTTCTTATCCAGGGTTGCCTTATCCTTTTTACCCATGGCTTTACGTAACACGTCAGCATCGCCTTTACTAAAGCCCCCTATCTTTTGCGATAGCTGCATCACCTGTTCCTGGTAAACCGTAATGCCATAAGTTTCATTCAGAAACTCCTCCATTTCAGGCACGTCGTAAACAATTTTTTGCTTACCGTGCTTACGTAAAATATAATCAGGTATATAAGCAATCGGGCCCGGGCGGTATAAAGCATTCATGGCTATCAAGTCGCCAAACTTATCGGGCTTTAACTCTTTGAGGTATTTTTGCATCCCTGCACTTTCAAACTGGAAAGTCGCGTTTGTTTCTCCGCGTTGATAAAGCTCAAAAGTTTTGGGGTCGTCTAACGGTATTGTATCAATATCTATGTCAATATCATAGTTCTGCTTAATTAGCTTTAGGGCATCGCGTAGTATAGTTAGGGTCTTTAAACCCAAAAAGTCCATTTTAATTACACCGGCGTCTTCAATTACTTTACCTTGGTATTGGGTAAGGTAAAATTCTGTATCCTTTGATGTTGCAATGGGTACAATTTCCGTCAGGTCCTTAGGGGCAATGATAATTCCGGCAGCGTGAACACCGGTGCCCCTCACTCCACCTTCCAAAATCTCTGCCTCGTGCAGCACCTTTGATTGAAGCGAACCATTATCATCGTAAATTTTGCGCAACGTTTTTACATCCTCAATTTCTTCTGATGATAACGCTTCTTTGTCCTTCAAACTTTTATCACCATCAAGTGGGGCGTGTAATATTCTGTCTAAGCCAATACCCGGTTTTTCGGGCACCAGCTTGGTCATCATTAATGACTCATTTAAAGGTAGATCCAAAACCCGGGCCACATCCTTAATACTGACTTTAGCCGCCAGTGTGCTATAAGTAACAATTTGGGCTACCTGGTTTTTACCGTATTTTTCAACAACATATTTAATTACCTTATCGCGCCCCTGGTCATCAAAATCCGTATCAATATCCGGCATCGACTTCCGGTCCGGGTTCAGAAACCTTTCAAAGAGCAGCTTATAAGCAATTGGATCAATATTGGTAATGCCGATACAGTAGGCCACCGCACTACCTGCAGCCGAGCCCCGTCCCGGTCCAATTATGACCCCAAGGTCACGGCCTGCCTTAATGAAATCCGATACAATAAGGAAGTATCCTGCAAAACCCATCATTTTGATGGTGTGCAATTCAAAGTCGAGCCGTTCCTGAATTTCTGGCGTAATTTCCTGGTAGCGCTTATGCGCACCTTCAAAAGTAAGGTGCTTCAGGTATTCCCACTGGTTGAAAACATCATCGGCATGTATCTGAAATTCCTTAGGTATCGGGAAGTTGGGAAGCATAATATCTTGCTTCAGCTTCAAGTGTTCAACCTTGTGTAAAATCTCGTGTGTATTATCAATCGCCTCAGGTAGGTCGCTAAAAAGCGCAGTCATTTCGGCCTGTGTTTTAAAATAAAACTGGTCGTTGAAAAAGGCAAATCGCTTGCCTTTGGTCATCACATCATCATCCGAAAACTCCTTGTTAGTAGGCGTACTTTGCTTCTCACCGGTATTAATGCAAAGCAGGATGTCGTGAGCGTTACTATCCTGTTGATCAACGTAATGTGAGTCGTTGGTTGCAATTATTTTTACGTTGTATTCTTTCGAGAATTTTAGGAGAACCTCATTCACTTTATCCTGTTCCGCCATGCCATGGCGTTGAAGCTCGATATAGTAGTCTTCGCCAAAAATATTGTACCACCACTCAAATACTTTGCGGCCTTCATCTTCGCCTTTGCGCAAAATGGTCTGAGGCACTTCGGCGCCAATGCAGCAGGTAGTTGCAATTAAATCCGTGTGATACTTTAAAATCAGTTCCTTATCAATACGCGGATACTTACCATACAAGCCTTCTGTATAACCTAACGAGCAAAGCTTAATCAGGTTTTTGTAACCATTGGCGTTTTTAGCAATCATCAATTGGTGATAACGCTTGTCCTTTTCGTCGCGGGTAAATTTTTGTTTGCTGCGGTCGTCTACCAAATAAAATTCACAACCCACAATTGGTTTAATCGTGCTGCCATCGGCCAGTTTATGCTTACCGGCTTCGGCTACAAATTCAAACACGCCAAACATGTTGCCGTGGTCGGTAATGGTAAGGCCCTTCATGCCATCTTTTGCGGCCTTTTTAAACATACCAGGTATGCTGGCGGCACCATCTAACAATGAATACTGGCTATGCGAATGGAGGTGGACGAATTCAGGCATGATTTACAGGGAAAGGCAGTTAATTAAGGTATGTGCGAATTTACGAAATTGGGGTGGGATGAGAGAGGGGTGTGGATAATTTGCGTTAGCCCCCTTTTCGCTTTGTTTTATACCCCATGGTGCCAAGAAACCCCATCACCTTATCCCTTTGTTCCCCCTGTATCATTATCAAACCGTCCTTCACCGTTCCACCAACACCACATTTGGTTTTTAGTTGTTTGCCTAAATTTTCAAGATCCGGTTCCGATCCAATAAAATTACTGATAACCGTTGCCATTTTGCCCCCTTTCAATCTTTCGATGGAAACATAAAGCGTTTGCTGGTTGGTAGAAAGGGTCTCCTGCTCGTTGTTGTCGTTTGATTCGGGTTTAAAGTCAGGATTGGTAGAGAATACCACCCTTGGTTTATCATCTCTATGTTTGCTCATAGGTTCAAGTTTAATTAATAGGCATTTAGCTCCTGGGGGACAATAACGTTAATTGCCTGTGGAACTACTTCCATGGTTACATCATCGTGATAAACAAAAGCGTCGCCGTCAAACTGGTAAACCATTTTTTTGTTACCGTGTATAGTAATTTTTTTGGCGCGGTATGATTGCGCCTCTGCAATTAAATCTGGCCGCTTAAGCATTAAACATGCCACGATGTAAGGTAGCTTTTTAAGAGGAAAGTGGGTCATCAATATAACATCCAACACACCGTCCTTTAAACTGGTAAATGGAAATACAGCATAGTCATAACCATATTGGTTGGCATTAAATGCAGTGAACAAAAACCATGAACCCTCAACGGTAATGTCGTCAATATCTATTTTAGCTTCAAACGGCTGAAAGTAAAAAAGCAGTTCTTTTACCATGGCCCATGCGTATGAGCTTAAGCCGCGGGTATTATGGTGCTTAAACCGGCGGGCAACCGATGAATCAATGCCAAACCCCGCATTGCTGATAAAGTACCGCACATTCGATTTTACCAAATCAATTTTTACAATTTTGCCCGTGTTAAGCACGTTAATTGCTCCCTTAACATCTCGCGGTGGAATTTTTAAATGCCGGCCGAAACCGTTACCCGAACCATACGGTATAACCGCCAATGCTGTTTCGCTGCCTACCAGGCTTTGTGCAATTTCGTTAATTGAGCCATCTCCGCCAACTGCCACAACCACATCGTAGCCTTCTTCAACTGCCTGCTGGGCAATAAGGCTTGCATGGCCGGCATAATGGGTAAACCGGATAGTATAATCGTATTGAACGTAATCAATATACCGCGCAACTTTTTCAGGTACATTCTTCTTCTTATACACTCCCGAAATGGGATTGATAACAAACATTACTTTTTTCTTCTTCTGGGTTTCCATAGTGGGGTGCAAGCCACGAATATAGGCAATAGCGCATTATTACTCCTTAACAAATCGGGCAAACGACACAAAATCGTTGTGCTTGTCATAGGCTCTCAAAAAGTAAATGCCTGACTTGAATTTTTCCGATGAAACCTGATTGGGGTCTTTAATATATTGGGTATATAGTTCATTGCCGCTTAGATCAAAAATTTTGATGTAAATAATATCACTTCCGGTTTGGCGCATCTGGTTTAGCGTTCGTCTTAACGGGTCAATATAAATATCCGAAGCTTTTTGAGTGGTGATTTGCTGTATGAAAGTTATATTATTCCCCAAACACCATAACTCATTACCATGCAAATCATCAAAAGCGCAGAAAAATAATATGGTATCGCTGCGGTAAAAATTACATGGTTCCGACCCACAAGTGCCTTGGCATATTTCACTCAACATTTTTGTACCTTCAGCGGTACCATCACTGCTCCATAATTCAAACCCTGTATTTGCGGAATCTGTTGTAAAGTACATCCATCCGTTATCAGCAAATAAATTTTTGAAATGCTGGTTGCCTGCAGGTTTAGTAGGATAAAAAACACGGGTTCCGGTATCGCTTAAATCGCTTACCCAAAGTTCGGCGTGGTTTATAGTATCGCTGGCAATAAAGTAAATTTTATCTTTTATTACCACCGGTTGCCCCGGGTCGCTGCTTTCCTTTCCCGGATATATATCTTTAATAAGCCCTGTTCCTGCCTCAGTTCCATCACTTTGCCAAAGCTCCTTGCCATTTTGTTTAGTAATAGCCGAAAAAACCAGGCGGTCTTTTAAAACATTAAAATGTGAGGGGAAGGCCTCTGCCTTCCCGGGGTTGATATCTTTAACAAGCACAGTGCCATCCGGAGTTCCGTTTGTTTTCCATAATTCGGTTCCGTAATCAATCGATACCCCACTAAAATACAACTCGCCCTTAAATTTAATATAGGGTATTGAATCACTCAATCCCCCTGATGGGGCAACGTTTTTCAAAAACACGGTACCGTCTTCTGTACCATTGGTTTTCCATAATCCATATCCGTTTACCTTATCGTTGGCGGCAAAATATACAACATCACTATCGGCAAAAAGGTAAAGCGGATTTCCGCTTTGCGGCCCGGGGTATAGGTCCTTTAACAATACGGTTCCGGTATCGGTACCATCACTTCTCCATAGCTCTATACCATGCAATGCATCGCTGGCAGCAAAATAAAGATAGCTACCGGCCCGGGTTATCGATAAATCGGTTGATGAACTACCTGCTCCGGGCATAATGTCTTTAACGAGGTGTGTACCCAGGTCTGTTCCATCACTGCACCAAAGTTCAAATCCGTGAACACCGTCATTGGCAAAAAAGTAAACGTTTTTACCCAGCACTTGCAATTGCGAAATCTTTCTGAACACAGAACCATGATAAAAACATCCATCACCAACACCAGGATTTATATCTTTTACCCTCGTGGTGCCAGCCTCCGTACCGTCAGTAATCCACAGTTCATATCCGTGCAGTTCATCATTTGCAATAAAACAGGTCGAGTTGCCCAACCTGATAAAGTTTGCTGGATTTGAATTGCCATTGCCAATATTAATGTCTTTAACCAACGATTGGCAAAAAGAAGATTGAACAGAAAAGAGAACCAAAACAAAAGATATAATGCGTTTCACCAAATACTGCTTTTTATGCGGATGCGAATATATCAAGTTAAATCCGCGCTATGAATTTTGTACTACGATTTTGCAATTATTTGGCAAGTAAAAACAGTTGAAGTATTCGCTTGAAATCTATGAAAAATCGCTTGATTGTTAAGGCTTTATTATTCCTGATCTTATAAGCGAATCCACGGTTAATTGTGCCATAACTGAATAGCCAAAGGGCTTATAATGCCCATCGTGTGCGTAGGTGAAATCCACCTTTTCTTTACGCCCTAATTTATTCTTCATGCTGCCAATAATATTGAAGTTAGGTATATTGTCTTTAGCCAGCAGCCTTGATAATTGCTCAAAATTATTCCGCGAATTTCGGCTTAAAAAGTCATTTAAGTCTATCTCACTCGCTTTCGGGAAAATAACAAGGGCAAATTTTGCATCGTTTTTTGCTGCCAGTTTAGAGTATTTGTCCAAAACCCCGGCAAAGCTAATGGTGGCCTGACTAGCTATCGTTTTATAACCGTTTTTTGAAAGATAAGCGCCTTCAATGGGTAATTGCGAAACCGCCAATAATGCCCGAAATAAATGCGAGTAATGGTAAAAGAAATCATACCACGGTATAGCCAAGTAATGAACCATTCCATCCTCATGAAACCTATCCATCCCACCCCGGAAAGTATAATACACATAATCCGAGTTATTCATTGTAGCAATTACCAGGTTGGGATGATACTTGCTAAGCTTATCTCGATATAGCACATAGTCGTACATAATATCATTCCCGGCAATTCCTGCGTCAATTACTTCTACTTTCATATTACGGCTGTGCAAGTCCTTTTCAATAAGCCTGGGCCAGGTACTATCATAAGGAGCCCCAACACCTTCAACATACGAGTTGCCGGTTACAAGTATTCGATAAACAGAATCGGTATTGTTGTAGTCATAATCTCTATCGCGAATCCCGATACTATTGGTGCTGAATTGATACTGAAAATCGGTGGCAGGCGGTATAAGCGTATCATTTGGCTTATGAGTGTTATACCAGGTTGTATGCACCTCGCCATAGCTGCTCATATAACCCCTCCCTGTTTTTTCCGAAGCCGTTTTAAATGCACCACTTAAACGTAAAAGTATTTCCATGGCAAAAAGGCAAATAACTACTACTATCAAAACTTGTCTCACCTTTTTCATCCGTCTTCTATGGTTATATTTATGCCGGTAATTTAAATATTTTTATCTCTGTGTCTTTAATCGTGGTTCATTAAACTACTTCAGGATTAACCAGTCCCATAAAAAAAATTAAGAAATACATGCTACAACGCTACGCATCAGCCGGTTTAAAAATATTTATTGTAATTTTTACGTTAGTAATTTCTGGCAATATTATCAAGGCCAATAATTATTATGTTACTGCAGTTAGCGATACCGGTCTCGGTTCGTTGCGTGCGGCAATTGATAGTGCCAATGCGAATCCTGGCCTCGATAGCATCGTTTTGCAGTTGTCAGTTCAGGATACTATTTACCTCGCAAATCGCCTCCCCGTGGTTACCGATAGCCTTGTTATAACAGGGCTATCATGTCAAAATCCAAGTATTAATGGGGGCCTCTTACCATTTGCCGGTGCTGCGCTTATCGCAAGTTCAACCACTAAACCTTTAACTCTTAATTATCTTAATTTTTTTAATTGTCTTGATACCTCGGCAAGTGCGCCCGGAGGTGCTGTCAATGCGCATATCCTGTATGTTAATTACTGCTACCTCGCGGGTAATGAAGCCCTGGCAAACACCGGTAGTGGTAAGGGCGGGGCCATTTACGCTAATAATCTTTGGATAAACAATTCAACCTTTAACGCCAACACTGCTTCAAGCCGTTCGGGAACTTCAGGCATCGGTGGTGCGGTATACTCCCCAACACTTTCCACTTTTTACAACTGTACTTTTAATTTTAATTACGCGGCCCTTTCTGGTGGCGCCATTGCCTCATTAAAGTCTGTTTTAAGTAATTGCACTATAGTTAACAATAGCGCCGGCGTAAAAGGTGGTGCATATAGTTCCATTTCCGATTCAGTCTCAATTTCAAATAGCATTATCTGGAGCAATACCACGCCCGATTCTGCCGCCGGCACTTATTTTACCAGTCCTGTTAACTCAGGCGGTTGTAATGTGCTGCAAGTTTCCAATGCTAATTTCAATTTCATTACAAGCTCGTCCGATGTTATGGGTGTGGACCCCATGCTTGATACCCTGGGATATTTTAGCGGCTGTGTCCCTGTAGTGCCCATTTTTTGCGGAAGCATTGCCCAGGACCATGCCACATGCAATGGCGCAACCACATCCGATGCCGAAGGAATTGCCGCCGTTGGGCCAAGAGACGCCGGTGCTTTTGAAATTACGCTGCCCGTTTTAGGGATGGACACCATTGATAGCATCCAGCATGGGGACAGCGCCGACCTAATGAACTACTTTAATACTACCGGGCTTACCTTCAGATGGTATGGCAATTTTGCCGATAGCAGCAAAGTCGACACCGGCACCTATACTATTATTGCGTTCAATTATCTGGGCTGTGCCGATACCGCAACCGTTATTATAAGGTATGCCACTGATACAACTTCGGTAGATTCAACTACCGGTATAAGGGCTTTAAGCGATGATAGATTTGGCATCACCTTATTTCCGAATCCGGCAAATACCATTGTTAATGTTCGATTAAGCAAAGCCACCATTGGTCCATTCGAAGTAAAGATTTTTGACGCCACAGGCCGCGTCGTAATGGTGCAAAACATTTCAGGCCAACCGCGCTACATTAACCTCAATGTTTCGACAATCCAGGATGGGCTGTATTATATGCAATTAAAGGATGGCGCGGGTAATTACTCCTGTTCAGCTCTAAGTATTATTGCTAGGTAATTGCAGGTTTAGTGCTTTTGTAACAGTTGGGTCTTGCATCTTCATGCTAATTATCCCTATACTTAACAGTAGTTTTAAACTCCGATGAGAAAGGCCCGCTATTTACTTGCTGTTATTATATTCGTTTACCTGCTGTTGGAAATTAGCCTCCGTACAGTATTATGTATTTCTACAGGTGCCGGTTTTATCCATCCGTCCAACCTTATTTACAAATACTATCCCGAGCTTATCCCTATTCAAAAGGCCGAAATTTCCAATACTGACTCCACGCTTGATGTTTTGATTTTATCCTGTTCAGTGCTACATAAAGATTGGGCAGATATTGTTGCCGAGATGCAGGCGTGTATGCAAATGCCAAAAGGCTTTAACCACATCAAAATTTACAACGCCTCGGGCATTGGGCATGGTTCCCGGGATAACATGGTGAAGTACCATTTACTAGGAGCTAAAAAATTTGACGTTGTTATTTATTATGATGCTATAAATGATGCCCGGCTTAATAATTGCCCGGCAAATGTTTTTAAAGATGATTATTCGCATTATCAATGGTACGACGAAATAAACACCATAGTTACGCATCACGAAATGGATTTTACAGTTATTCCCTTTTTTTACGACTGGATGAAAATAAGATGGAAGTCCGCCTACGGAAAAAATGTCTATATCCCGCAGCACTATTCGCTTCGGCCGGATTGGATTGCTTATGGCAGCAATATGAAGAGCGTGAAAAACTACAATCAGAATTTAAACCGGGTAATGGAAGAAGCCCAATCCGGGCACGCGCGTTTTATGTATTTTACTTTCTCCTATTACTTGCCGGCCGATTACTCCTTAAATAAATTTGAAAACAAAACTCTTGATTACACTTTTTGCGATCATTCCCGCGAAACTGAAATATGGGGAAAGGATACTAATGTAAAGCGCTTTATAGATACGATTAATGCATCGAGTTGTACTTGGGTGCAACCCTACACAAACGCCACTTGGATAGATTTGAACGCCCGATTCCCTAAGGAAGGAAAATACTTTGCCGATGTGTGCCATTTCAGCCCAACAG
>Ga0206832_10265_pt1 | contig 10814 bp, 9 predicted proteins | sample Alteio_BWOrgCont_74_FD_152896 | JGI IMG/M metagenome (GOLD analysis project Ga0206832, IMG submission 152896) | Enriched cells from forest soil in Barre Woods Harvard Forest LTER site, Petersham, Massachusetts, United States -... | ecosystem: Environmental > Terrestrial > Soil > Temperate forest >... | reverse complement strand
AATCGCCGACAATGGCTGCTGTGGCATGGGTGCTGTTATAGAAGTTTTTGTAAAAAGATTTAACCTCGTCTAACTGTGTTTTCTTGTAAGCTTCGGCTTGTTCGTCAAAGGTCAGCACACACCTAAAATCAGTTTTAGGGTAAGGGTTCATATTACGGCTCAAAGCATTGCCTGCTAGCGAGCGGGGTTCGCTTCTTTGCTGCTCAATAGCCGATAGGTTTTCATCTTTCAGCTTATCAAACTCGGTTGACGGGAAAGAAGGTTGCCTTAAAACTTCGGTAACTAACTTAAGTGTACCATTCAGGTTCTCTTTAGTTGTAGTAATTCTTATGCTTACTGTTTGGCCGCTGCTATTAATTGAAACCTGTGCCTTTAACTTATCAAACGCATCGCTTATTTCCTGGCGGCTTTTGCCTGTGGTGCCTTTATTTAGCATATCACCTGTAAGGTCAGCAATGGCCGATTTGTTTTCAAGGCTCTTCTCGCTCCCTACGCGCAAAGTAATGGCAACCACCACATTGCTTCCCCGGGTAGATTTAGATAGGAAAGCATACTGTGCCCCACCATCTAACTTTCCTTTTTTAGTGCGGCTTTCTATGTTCGCCGGCGAAGCATCAAATGTCTCTGCATTAGCCAGGGCCTGTTTGCCTTTATAATCCTTTACTACTGTGGCAAGGTCCGGGTTTGCAGGTATTGTTACCCTATCAGGTTTTGCATCTGGTATAAAAACACCAACTGTGCGGTTACTCGGTTTAAAATAAGCCTTGGCTACACGGTTAACATCATCGGCGGTTACATTTTCAACCCTGTCGCGATTAATGAAAAATAACCTCCAGTCACCTTTCGCGATGTACTCGCCCAGCGAAAGGCCAAGACGGTCAGAGTTGTTCAATAGTAATTCGGTATTCTTAATCAGCTTATTCTTGGCGCGGTCAACTTCAGCCTGTGTAATCGGGTTATTGGCCATACTATCTAAAAGTCCCATCATAGCTTTGCGGGCATCATCCAGCGATTTATCTTTCAAAACTTCCGCTGAAAAGTAAGCATAACCCGGGTCCTTAAGCCCCGCCATATACCCTCCAATCGAACTGGCCTTTTTAGTTTCAACCAAAGCCTTATACAAACGGCCCGATGGTTCATTGTTTAATACTTCCGATAGCACATTCAAGGCCGCAAAATCTGCATGCCAACCCGAAGGAATGTGGTATGCGCATGATACAACCTGCACATCACCTACTCTTTTTAACTCAACATACCTTTCGCCGTCTTGCGTAGGCTCAACAGTATAAGGTTCTTCCAACTTTCTTTCGGGGCGGGGTATAACACCAAAATAAGTGTTAACCAACTCAATAACTTTGGCTTCATCAAATTTTCCGGCTACAGTTAAAACTGCATTATCAGGCTGATAGTATTTCTTGTAAAAAGCCTTCAAATTAGTAGCAGGCACTTTTTCTATATCCTCTTTCGAGCCAATAGTGCTTTTGCCATAATTATGCCACAGGTATGCTGTAGATAGCACACGCTCTTCCAATACACGCTGGGGATTATTTTCGCCCGATTCAAACTCATTGCGCACTACTGAAAACTCACTTTTCAGGCTGCTATCGGCAATAAAAGAATTAATCATACGGTCGCTTTCCAAACTTAAAGCCCAATTCAGGTTTACATCATTGGCGCTGAAAGTTTCAAAATAGTTAGTGCGGTCGTACCAGGTATTGCCGTTAGGGCTGGCACCGTGGCTGGTAAGCTCCTGCGGTATATTGCGGTGATTGGTCGAACCTTTAAACACCATATGCTCCAGCAAGTGGGCCATACCGGTTTCTCCATAACCTTCCATCCTCGAACCTACCAGGTAGGTAATGTTAACTGTTATCGTTGCTTTTGACGGGTCTGGAAACAAAAGTATCCTCATCCCGTTTTCAAGGCGGTATTCAGTAATGCCTTCAACACTCGTTACCTTGTGGTAAGGCGGTGTTGGCCTGTCGTTTGTTTTCATAGCAGCAGGAGAGCCTAAGGCTGGTTTCATAACTGTTTTGGTTGTTTGTTGAGCTTGTATAAAATTGCCCGCACCGAGCAAAATCAATACACTAACAATAATTTGCTTAATTGGTTTCAAAGGGTTATGTTTTGGTTAATGCAACAAAGGAATAATTTATTTTGAGAAACAGCATATATTAACGGGGCATTAACTTTGCAAATGCTTTAAATAAGCTTTCAAATCCCCTCTAATCAACTAATTTTACTTTCAACTGTTATATATTATCAATGCTCGGCCATCGCTTTTCAAAATACATCCCCAAAGGGCAGTCGCCCTTCGATAAACTGTTTGATATTTTCAAGCAGCTATTAACCTATACCTCAGGCGATGTTGGTGAGGCATTGAGCTGGCTTACCGAGTTGGATAAGGAATACAAGCTTACCGATAAAGACTATGGCATCGGCGATTTTATTAACGACCTGCGCGACAAAGGTTATTTACGCGAAGAGCAACCGGGCTCAGGCGCTTTTAGCCTAACCGCTAAAACCGAAAAAGCCATCAGGCAAAGTGCGCTGGAAAGGATATTTGGCAAACTGAAGAAGGGCAAAAACGGCAATCACAAAACATCCTACACCGGCTCGGGCGATGAAATGAGCAGCGATTTAAGGAACTACCAGTTTGGTGATGCCCCCGAGCAAATTTCGATGCTTGAATCTTTCCGTAATGCGCAAATTAACCACGGAATTAGCGAGTTTATGATGAGTGAGGACGATTTGATGGTAAAGGAGAAGGAACACAAATCGCAAACCTCCACCGTTTTAATGATTGATATTTCGCATAGCATGATATTATATGGCGAGGACAGGATTACCCCTGCCAAGAACGTAGCCATGGCGCTTGCCGAACTTATAAGCACCAAATACCCAAAAGATACTTTGGACATTATTGTTTTTGGCGATGATGCCTGGCAAGTTGAAATTAAAGACCTGCCTTATTTGCAGGTAGGCCCGTATCACACCAACACTGTTGCCGGCCTTGAACTGGCCATGGATATTTTGCGCCGCCGAAAAAACAATAACAAGCAGATTTTTATGATTACCGATGGCAAACCAAGCTGCATTAAGGAAAACGGCTCGTATTATAAAAACAGCTTCGGGCTAGATAGGAAGATAGTGAACAAATGCCTTCGCCTGGCCGATGCCTGCCGGAGACTTAAAATACCCATCACTACCTTTATGATTGCCACTGACCCTTACCTGCAAAGCTTTGTTGATGAGTTTACGCAGGCTAATGCCGGTAAGGCATTCTATACAAGCTTAAAAGGATTAGGCGAATATTTATTTGAAGATTTTGAACAGAATAAAAAACGAAAAGTGCGATGAGAAATAAAGGCATTAACCACTAAGCCATTTATCTCTGTTATTTTTAAATAATGTATTCCTTAGTGCCCCTTAGTGTTCTTCGTGCCTCAGTGGTAAATGTATTTGAACTTAAAAAATGCGCAACGTGAAAAACATCAAAACATTAGGAGAGTTAAAAAAGAGCGGTTACAAAAGCAAACACATTAAAGATGAGCTGCGCGATAACCTGATTGCCAAACTGAAGAAAAAGGAAAAGATTTTTGACGGGATATTAGGTTACGAAGATACCGTTATACCGGATATTGAACGAGCTATCCTTTCGCGCCATAACATGAATTTGTTGGGTTTACGCGGCCAGGCAAAAACGCGCATTGCCCGGCAAATGACAGAGCTGTTGGATGAATACATACCCGTTGTTGCGGGAAGTGAATTGAATGACGACCCGCAAGCACCGGTATCCAGATACGCAAAAGACTTAATAGTAGAGAAAGGAGATGATACGCCAATAAGCTGGTTGCACCGGTCAGAACGTTATGCCGAAAAACTTGCAACGCCCGATGTAAGCGTGGCCGATTTAATTGGTGATGTTGACCCCATTAGAGCCGCTAACCTAAAGCTGAGCTATGGTGATGAAAGGGTCATTCACTTTGGCATTATACCGCGCAGCAACCGTTGTATTTTTGTAATTAACGAATTGCCTGATTTACAGGCGCGCATACAAGTAGCCCTGTTCAACATCTTACAGGAGGGCGATATACAAATACGCGGTTTTAAACTGCGCATACCGCTGGATATCGAATTTATTTTTACCGCCAATCCTGAGGACTACACGAACCGGGGCAGCATAGTTACACCGTTAAAAGACCGCATTGGTTCTCAAATACTTACCCACTACCCAAAATCAATTGAGCTTTCAAAACAAATCACACACCAGGAGGCCCGAATTAACGCTCACCAAAAAGAGAATATTGAAGTGGGCGAATTGCTGAAAACACTCATTGAACAAATTGCGTTTGAAGCAAGAGTAAGCGAGTTTGTTGATAATAAAAGCGGGGTCAGTGCCCGTTTAACCATATCGGCGTACGAAAACCTGGTAAGTACCGCTGAAAGAAGAATGCTTTTAAATGGTGAAGAAAAAACCTTTGCCCGTATTTCGGATTTAACCGGTGCTGTTTCGGCTATTAATGGCAAGATAGAACTGGTATATGAAGGCGAGCAGGAAGGTGCTGCAATAGTTGCACAAGGGCTTATTGGCAAAGCAATGCGTAATCATTTTATCACCATTTTTCCTGATCCATCAAAGCTCAAAAAAAAGAAGCAGGCCTCACCATACCAAAAAATACTTGACTGGTTCTCGGAGAACAACGAAGTTGATTTGTTGGTTACCGAAACAGAAAAAACATACCGCAATATTCTTGATTCGATACCTGCTTTAGATGAATTGGTAAATCAATACACGCCTAACCTTTCAAAAAGCGACAAGTATGTAATGAAGGAATTTGTGTTGCATGCTTTAGCTGAACACTCGCAAATAGGCAAGGCTGTTTTAGAACGCGGCATACAGTTTAAAGATTTGTTCGGCTCGGTATTCTCATCTAAAGATATGGGAATGGGAGAGGAGGATTTAAATTAGAATCAAGACAATTACACAATTATAACGACGGGTCTATTTGTTTGTAAGGAACCCTGATAGCCTTTGGCCGGTAAACATTTGGGTCCATTCTACCATTAAGGCACGAGTTGAAGCAGCCTGTATAACCATTAATGGAGTAAGTAACCAATAACTCTTTGCGGCCGTTATCAAACTCCGGATGTGGATTGGCAAGGTAAAAAACAGGATAGTGCCCGTTTAAGGTATCATCAACCTGCCAAATTGAATGTTGGTTGGTAAAAGGTCCATAAGGGTTATCAGCCGTTGCCACATAAATATTCTTTCCCTGGTCGCAACCCACGCTAAACTCAGTAGTAAACAACACGTATTTGTTTTCAATTTTACATACGTTAAAAGAAGAGGTAAACTCATCCCAAATCCTTGTTATAGCGTTTGTGTCTGTACTCCATCCATTGCTACCGTAATATTGCCAGGGCGCGTATATGTTGTTGGCAGGGTAACGGGCCACAAACAAATCATTGCCAAATCCATTATCGCGCGTTCCGTACAAATAATAATAATCGCTTTGCTGTATAATTGAATAGGTAAAGTTAATGCCGGCCGGATAAGGCAGTGGGTAGTAAGAATTAAAGGTATAGCCGTTCAGCATAACTTTAGCAATACACGGAGTATCTGTATTAGCCTGGCTGTCTTTATTTACAAAAACATAAATGGTATCACCGTTTTGATAACCGGGGCCGGGCCAGGTCCAGTTATTGCCATCGGCAGGTAAAAAATATGAGTTTGATCCAAAATTGCCCGGCAACGTGGCTTGATTTCCCGGGTTGCTGGTACTCATCAGCAGTAATGCACTGCGGGCTTGAAAAATGCAGGGTACACTTTGAGTGGCGGGGTCATAGCTATCAATATAACTATCGCCAAAAGCCCATAATGATTGTCCGTTATTAAGTGGTGTAGAGTAGGCCCCATCGCCGGCAACCCAGCCATTGGTGCGTTTAAAATAATTGGTAAAAGCAATATCCTTATAGGCTTTAATGCCATTATAAAAATAGGGGTCGCGCTTACAAGAGGCAAACGCGGATAATAGCACCAGTAAAAAAATGTATTTGCGCATCGTTCAGGCAAATTTATTTAAAACCTGAACAACGGGAAGCACAGGAAAAATGCCCTCATTATACTAAGGGGCAATTGTTTTTATCTATCGCTTATTTACCACAAGTTGCCGACTGCAAACTCTTAAGTAAATCAACCAATCTATCGCAGGCCGAATGTACTAATTGTAGTTTCACAGACGTTGTTGCTTCGTCACCTCTCATAATCTTTTCGCTTTTATCGGTACTGGTAAAGCTAAAATTATGGTCATCAACTTTTGCTATGTCAACCTTGCATAAGGGTATAGCAACAATTCGGCCCTGAACATTCAAATTCAGTTTCTTACCACTTACTTCCGAGTTGGGGAAATACACGTTAATCCCCTTTATTGCATCAGCCCCCTTGTCCTGGCAAAATGCTGAATGGATGAATAAACAAAATGCAATTGCGAGGGGCCATTTAACTTGTTTCATATGGTTAGGGCTTTATCTGTTGAATAATAATAAATTTAAAAATAATAGTTATAAAACAAAAAAGGCAGTAAATATTTGTGGTAATGGAGAATCCAATTCATGGCTATTTCACCCACCTGTTGTCCGCCCGATATTGGGGAATTTTTATTACCATCCAATCCGTTTCTGAAATGCCATTAACAAACCGAAGACATTAATTTTCAATGCCTTATTGTTTTAATCCTCCGACAATGTAAAATGGATTGGTTTTTGTCGCACCTGGAATTAAAATAAGGAGGTTAAAATGAGAACGTGGAAATTAAAATCAATAATGATTAGCTGGATAGCTATTGTTATTGTGTTGGTAGGCTCAAATACTACTGTATTGGGTCAAACATCGTCCAAAACTTCAGCCGGTTTGGAACGGGCAAGGGCTCTTATCAATAAAGATTTGACCCATATAAATCAGCAGCAAGACCGGGTTAAGTTACTTGAGGATAAAAGTAATAAGGAGTTTAATGCCGGCATAACCGGTACTAATACACGGAGTGAAATAATAAAAGCAGAAGCCGACCTTTCGGCTGCCAAATCATACCTGGTTGCCGATAAGATTGAGCTTTTAAGAATGCACCAAAGCTTAATTGATGAGCGTAAGGCAAACATTAAACTGGAACGCGCTGAACTTAAAGGCGCCCAAAAAAATCTGCGGATGACACGGGCAAAAGGAAACGCATCAGCATCCTACTACAGCAAAGAAGTGGTTCAACGTAAACGTGCAATTGCGCAAAGCCAAACTGTCCTGAAGCAAGAGATTGCAAGCCGTAACAGCGACCTGTCGGCTACCAACAAAAAAATAATGGAAATAAGCGGTCAATCTGCTGCTTCATTAGCATTTGAAGATAACTGGGCCCGTAATCAAAATGCGATTGTAGAGAAATAGGGCCTTTTAGCTCTAACAAACCAGCGCCCTCAGCTAAAAAAGTTGGGGGCGCTTTTTTGTGTGGAAAATACCTATGCCGTTAATGCTTTTACGCATAGGTATCTGGTATAGCATAGCCTTGCGAAACTATGGCCGCGTGCCGCGTATAAGTACCCGTTAACTCCCCATAACCAATTACATGGTCCTTCATGGCCTTCATAATTTCGTATTTACCACAATGGCAATGCATTCTTAAAACTGTGTTAAGCGCATATATCTTAAACTGGTAATAGCGCAGGTCGGCCGGGGGGCAAGGCCCGTGGTAACGGTGTTGCTCAAAAGCATTTAGTCCTTCGGTACCGGGTACGGAGTTCTCGTTTATTTTGCCTGTTGGAAAAATATCCCACACCAGCCAGTGCACCCAGGTGTCTACAGGGGCGTTAGGGTCCTCAACCATCAAAACCATACTTTGCGTTCCGTCGGGAATATTATTGAACAGGAGCGGCGGATTAATGTTGGCCCCATCGGCCGTATACTTTTTAGGTATCATTCCCATATTATCAAACATGGGGCTTTTAATAGCGATTGGCTTTACCGCCGATGCTGAGGTTGTTACAAACAGAACATGCGACACTGACATAGATTTGAGATTTTGAGTTTTTAATCGCGAGAGTTTTTAATTTTTAAACCTGGTCATTGCAATTTCATCATCATCACCGGCTGCCGCGTTTAAAAACAGGCGTGCAATAAAAAATGGCAGCGTAAGTGTCCATACCAAATAGTAAAGAACAATAAACAGCGTTACGCTTATTAACGAATAAGTGCTTTTCATGCCCGGTGGATTTATGCGGTTAAATAATTCGGCTTTTGTCACAACAAGAATCCTAAGCCCTGTAAAAGATATGCCAAAGCTTTTTGTTGACAATTGAAAACTTTTTAAAAGTTTAGATTACTCTCGCTTAATTACTTATGTATTTAGCAACCGTAGTTATAAGAAAATTTGAGAGTAAATTATTTCCCTGTGGAAATGACTGTGGTGCAAATACCACGCCCTAATTCTATGGCTTATACATTTCTTAACCCAAACTTTACAATACGGGCTTTTGATACGCTTCCCAAATCCTCACACACTCCACCGCCTCTTTAACATCATGCACTCTCAAAATCTGCGCGCCGTTTAACAGGGCAAGCATATTAGCGGCAGTAGTGCCGTTCAGCGCCTTATCGGGGTTAACATGTAGCACTTTACAAATCATTGATTTTCGGCTGAGGCCGGCCAATACAGGCTGATTCAGGTTAGCAAAAAAGCTTTGATTACGTAGCAGCGTGTAATTGTGTTCAACAGTCTTGCCAAAACCGTAACCAGGGTCAAGTATGGTATCTATAATTCCTGCTTTGTGGCAGGCCTTCAATCGCTCGGCAAAAAAGTCATAAACCTCGTTAACCACATCTGCATAATGGGGGGCTTGCTGCATATCGGCCGGCAGGCCTTGCATGTGCATAATTATAAAAGGGGCCTTATACCGGGCAACTGTAGCAATCATCTCCACATCATACCGCCCTGCGCTGATGTCGTTAATGATATGTGCACCTGCTTCCAAAACCGCCTTGGCGACTTCTGCATGAAGTGTATCAACCGAAATAATTGCCTCGGGCAAGTGCTTTACAATGCTTTGCACTACCGGCAATACCCTGTTCAGTTCTTCGCTGGCAGTTATTAGTTCCGCGCCCGGCCGGCTGCTCATTCCCCCAATATCTATAAAAGTTGCTCCTTCAGCGAGCATCTTTTCGGCATGTTTTAAGGCTTCGGCAGAGTTTACAAACTGTCCACCATCATGAAACGAATCGGGGGTAATGTTGAGAATTCCCATCACCTTAGGTGAAGAAAGATCAATAAGTTTACCCCGGCAGTTAATAGTCATTTGCAAACGATATTAAACAGAACTTCCGAAATTACTATTCTTATCTATTTTTGAAACTAAAGAACCCTCTACTTGGGAGAGGGCAGGGTGAGGACTTAAATATGGCAAACACTTCGCAACAGTTTGATGAGCAAATAAAAAAGTGCAGGGATATCTATCAAAAAAAGACCCACGACTATGGCACCAGTTGGCGCGTATTGCGTCCCAAATCGCTAACCGACCAGCTTTTTATTAAGGCCCAGCGGATACAAACACTGGAAGAGAAGCAAACGCAAATGGTGGAGGATAACATTGAGGGCGAATTTATCGGCCTCATTAACTACGCCATTATGGGCTTAATACAAATGGAACTGCCGGCAGATGCACCCCTTGAATTACCCGAAAGTGAAGCCATTAGTTTATACGACAAGCACGCCACAGAAATTAAAAACCTGATGCTGGCCAAAAACCATGATTACGGCGAGGCCTGGCGAAACATGCGCGTAAGTAGTTTTACCGATTTGATTTTAATGAAGTTGTTGCGCATAAAGCAAATTGAAGATAACCAGGGCAAAACCCTGATTAGCGAAGGCATTGATGCCGGTTATCGCGATATTGTAAACTATTCAATTTTTGCTTTGATAAAATTGAATGAATAAATGTAGTTTAACCACTAAGGTACACAAAGAAATATCGGAGCAATGCATAAAAGCCTTAGTGTTTCTTAGTGTTCTTAGTGCCTAAGTGGTTAATGTATTCATTTTTGTTAAATGAATTGTAAAAAGTAAACCCAACACAACTAGTATCTGTATAGTTATATCAACTTTACGGCGAAAAAATAAATAAGCATGACAGTATATAACATTTTCGGAATTGTGGCAGCCATAGCTTTTGGGCTGGCTTTACTCAGGTTTATTTTTGCCCGCACTCCTAATATTCTCATTACCTTTTTGCAGGATTTTGTAGGTGCATTTTTCATTTTTTCAGGTTTTGTAAAGGCGGTTGACCCGTTGGGCACCAGCTATAAAATGAAGGAATACTTCGAGGCCTTTGGGGCTGAGGGTATGCGCCCAATGTGGGAATATATAGCCAACTACTCCACCTTCTTTGCCATAGTAATGATAGCCGCCGAGTTGTTTATCGGCCTGATGCTAATAATAGGATGGAAGCGACGGTTTACTATTGGCATTATTTGGTTGCTTACGCTGTTCTTTACCTTTTTAACCGGTTACACGTATCTATCGGGGTATTGTATTACCAAGCAGTTTATGCTGCTTTCGGCTCTTTCAATTCTGCTCTTTGCGGCGGCGGCCTTCCCCGAAAAGCAAAGCCGAAGGATGAACATAACCTTCTTTGCCTTTGGTGTGGCTATCGTTTTGTTTTTAGTAAGCAAACTAACCGGCCATTTCTTTTTATGCGACTTTGCCGATAGCAAAATGAAGGTTACCGATTGCGGCTGCTTCGGCGATTTCATCAAACTAAAACCATGGGAGACTTTC
>Ga0206832_10264_pt1 | contig 10880 bp, 8 predicted proteins | sample Alteio_BWOrgCont_74_FD_152896 | JGI IMG/M metagenome (GOLD analysis project Ga0206832, IMG submission 152896) | Enriched cells from forest soil in Barre Woods Harvard Forest LTER site, Petersham, Massachusetts, United States -... | ecosystem: Environmental > Terrestrial > Soil > Temperate forest >... | reverse complement strand
GCACCCATTGGAACATTTCGCGATCGTGATCGTTCAGCAGATAATCATACGCGCCTTCGCGATGGCCTGGATAAAACGAGTGGTATCGAATCATGTACAGCGCAGGCTCCGGAAGATGGTCTTTCACGACATGATAGAGATATTCGTCGTGGCCCCACGATAGATCGACATTGTCGAGGCCGCAGCCTTCCGAATAAATGCCGAGCCTGGACTGGTATGCTGCGTTCCGTGAATCGGGATTGTCGCGAAAGAATTCGGGGAATACAATTTTGTCGGAGTATGCACAGCCCACCGGAAACGTATCGCCCACCACGGCCCACTGCGGCTCGCCATAGAGGCATAGCAGTTTCCCGAGATCGTGAATGAAACCAGTCAGAACGAACCAGCGAGGATGGCCGTCGCGCCGGATGGCTTCCGCGGTCTGCAGGTTGTGCTCGATCTGCGAAAGGTCTGTGTCGGGGTCGCTTTCATCCACTAGGGTATTGAGATAGTCCAGCGCTTCCCAGATGTTCATCGCCCCGCGCTGCTTGGCCAGATATTGCTGCTTCTTCTGGCGCACGAAATCGACGGTCTGGTGAGTGTGATTCAGCCGGTAGAATTCGCGGACGCCGGGAGGAGTGGAATCGTTGTACTGACGGAACGCTTCCTGCTTCTTGTCTGGTTGGTAACGCTGGCCGACGAAATCGTCCCATTGTTCGAGGTTTTGAAGGGGGCCCATGATTTTAGTTTAGAGGAATTAAACGAAAAGCACCGACCCCCTTACGGTCGCGGTTCGGTAAGTGACCGTTACTGAACCGCGACCGTCAGGGAGTCGGTGCCTTTTCTAGCGTCGGCACGCGCATTTTGTCATGAGCGAAGCTGACGGGCCCCTTATAAGAAGCATGAATCGAATCCAGCACGCTGCGGCTGGCCGATTCCACGTCAGGCGCGGTATGGCTGAGCAGAAGTTGCTTTACGTGCGCATCCCTGGCTGCCTCTCCGATATGTTTGGGGGCGGTGTGTAAGGTGTACAAAATTGCAGGTGAATTGGGCGGATCCAAAACCGCGCAATGAAACACCAGGAGGCTACAACTGTTCGCCAAACGGACCAGGTTAGGCAGTGCGGAAGCGTCCATATCGCCTGAGAATGTAATGCTCTCGTTCTGGTAGTCCACGCGATAGGCCACCGAGGGGCAATCGTCGTGATGGGTTGCGATGGCTGTTATGCGCAGGCCATCCTTGTAGAGAATCTGGCTCTCGCGCGAATTTAGCGCTGTCGGCAGATCCACGCCTTTTATCACTTCGTCAGCTCCGAACGTTTTCTGATACTCCCACGCACCGCCTTTCTCAAAGAGCAGCTTCAGGAACTGAGTGGTGCTGGGAAACTGGCCCCCACCGGCAGGTCCGAAGACGTTGAAGTCGGTTGACGCACCACTGACGGTCAGCGTCCTGGCCAGGAAAAATCCCGGCAGGTCGCCGGTGTGATCGATATGCAGATGGGTGAGCAGCACGGTGTCCACGTGCTCAAGATTCAGGTTCATTTCTCCCACGCGGAGGAACATCCCTGGCCCGGCATCCACCAGGATGCGCGGCGTTCCGTTCACTTCCACGATGTAGCTGGAACACGCGCGTCCAAAAGGCCGCGGCCCCCCGGATCCCAGCACCACCAGCCCAAGCGATCCAGCCAGGGCCATTTTCGAAAGGCCGGCCCCAAGAACCGATGAACCGAATAACCGAACAACCGAAGAACGGTTTTTCAAATTTCCCAGCGCCACAAATTCGTGCCTACGGTGTAGCCGGCTCCTACGGCGGCGAACAGCACCAAGTCGCCTTTCTTGACCTTCCCCGCTTGGAGGGCATCGCGCGTAGCCAAGGGGATGGTCGCGGCCGTGGTATTGCCAAACCGGTCGATATTGATAATCACCTTGTCACAGCTAATCCCCAGCCGCTCGGCGGCTCCAACAATGATGCGGCGGTTGGCTTGATGCGGAATCAGAACGGCGATGTCGGCGGTGGTGAGGTTGTGGCGTTCCAGCAGAGCGCTGGAGGTCTCGAACATCTTGCGCACGGCGTACTTGAAAACCTGCGCGCCGTCCTGCTTGACGTAGTGCATGCGATTGGAGACGGACTCAATTGTAGCGGGCATCCGGCTCCCTCCGGCCGGCTGCTTCAAGGCATCGCCGCCGGAGCCGTCGATCTCGTTGAGGAAATCGATAAAGCCAACCTCGCCGTCCGCGGTGGGCTCAACCAGCATCGCTCCAGCGCCGTCGCCGAACAGGACACAGGTGGAGCGGTCTGTGTAATCGATAATGCGGGACATGGTGTCGGCGCCGATCACCAGCACTTTTTTGTGGGATCCGGATGATACCAGGTGCGCGGCGGTGGTCAAGCCGTAGACGAAGCCGGAGCAGGCGGCCACCAAGTCGAACCCCCAAGCCCCTTTGGCGCCTAGCCGGTCTTGAACCAAGCAAGCGGTGGAGGGAAACAGCATATCCGGGGTGACGGTGCATACGATGATGGCATCCAGTTCACCCGCCTCGATGCCACGCTGTTCGAGCGCAATTTTGGCCGCTTCCACGGCTAAGTCGGATGTCGCTATGTCGGGCTCGGCGATGTGCCGCTCGCGGATGCCCACCCGCTGCATGATCCACTCGTCGCTGGTGTCCACCATTTTCTCGAGGTCCTGATTGGTCAGGACGCCGGGTGGAGTGTAGCAGCCCAGAGCGGTTATCTTGGCCTTAAACGATTTGTTTTTGTCCAACCAATACAGAATACACCACGTCCCCTTGCTTACGCGCGGGGCTACATTCGGCGCGTGTGTTCGTGAATTTGATTGCCAGTGCGTTCGTGAATTTGATACCCAATGTTTCATCCCGTGGCGGCCGGGCGCGTGCGTTCGCGAGTTTTGGTTCCGAATGTTCCGTTTGGCATGTAGCCCCGCGTCAGCAAGGGGAAATGGTACCGTTTAGTGGAGGTGTATCACCATGAACAAACTTTGGATGGCTTTATCCATTGGTTCCCTGTTTGCCGCGGGAGCGCTCGCGGAATCCATGTCGGGCACTATTTCGGACGCCAATTGCGGCGCCAAGCACGCCGCCGCCACGGCCAGTGACACGGCCTGCGCCAAGAGCTGCGTGAAGCGCGGTGCCGCGCCAGTTTTTGTCTCCGATGGCAAGGTCTACAAGATCGCGGCTGATTCACGCGATAAAGTGGCTGAGTTAGTGGGAGCAAAAGTCACCGTCAACGGCAAAGTGGATGGCGATACCGTGACGATAGAATCGGCGGAAGCCGCAAAATAAATCGTCGCTAGTGGCTGGTTGCTGGTGGCTGGTTCGCGCGGTCCGGTTCCCAGTCACCAGCGGCCAGCAACCAGCTACTGGAGCTTGCCCCTACCTTCAACCCTCCACGTCTGTTCCACCGTGTCTCCCCGAATGCCGTAAACGCACTCGTGCAGATTCATCGCTACGCAGACGTGGTTGGGAATAATGCGTACTCTGTCGCCCACCTTGAACTCGTGCGCGGCGCGGCGCAGATCCACGTAGCCGTGTTCTTCGTTCATCTTGGTGAACACGGCGTCCGGCGCTTCCACCACGCGGCCAAAGCTCACCGGCGCACCTGCTGCCGGGCCATCGGATGAGAAGGTTTTTGAGCCGCCATCCACAATCATCTGCCCCGTCTTCGCCGTGGATACTACGGTGACCATTACCGACGCGGCGCATTCCTCGAAGCTGCAAGCGCCGGCGAGCGCTGTGTTCCGGTCGTTAAAAATGTAGGTGCCTGGGCGAATTTCGTTCAATCCCGGCAAGCGGTGGGAGTGGAACAGCGTCGGCGTGGATCCGCCGCTGACGATGCGGGCTTCGAAGCCGGCCTTGCGCAGGTCGTCGAGAATTCGTTCCAGCGTTTGCGCCAGGTTTTTGAGCGCCTGCTCGCCCTCTTCATCCATGCTCTTGATCTGGCCGGGATAGAACGCAATGCCTTCGAATCGCAATCCAGGGAGGCACCGGATTTCCTGTACCAACTTCAGTAATGTTTCGCCCGGCGGCACGCCCACGCGGCCTAATCCAACGTCTACCTCGGCTAGCGTTCCAATTTCGATTCCCGCCGCCTGCGCGGCTTCTGAAAGCTGGCGCGCCACCACGGCACTATCGAGCGAAACCGTGATGGAAGTTTTTCCGGCCACTTGCATCAGCCGCTCCAGCTTCTTGCGGCCAACAATTGGATAAGCCACCAAAAGATCCGGCGGCTGGGCGGCCAGCATCACTTCCGCTTCGCCCACTTTTGCTACCGTCAAGCCTGCCGCGCCCAGATCCAGCTGTTTGCGTGCCAGGGCGGGAATTTTGTGCGTTTTCGTATGGGGACGGACGCGCAGCCCGTGCTTCTGGCTGTAATCCGCCAGCTTTTGGAGGTTCCCCTCCATGATGTCAAGGTTTATCAGGAGAGCTGGGGTTTCAAGGTCGGAAATGGTCATGGATGAAAGCGTAGGGCGAGGTGCCCTCCAGGTCCTTTGTAGTGGAGTTCCAGATCCTTAGGCTTCACTTTGCCGACAACCTGGAAGTATAAGAAGCCGGAAATTGAATCAGTTATCTCTTTTTCTGGCAGTACTTTATCTTTTAATGTGTCAAGCAATGGATTGGGCTTGTCGGAATCGCCTTTTTCAGCCTTGGTCTCGGTTTTGATATCGTTGTTGGCGCCTCCGGGGCCCGTGCCCGTCATGATCCCGCCTAAGCCCAAGCCCAGGCTAGTTTTCGGCTTGGCTGGTTCCGTGCGTGTTACCACCAGGACGTCGGTGCCGGCGATCTGGCTGGGAGCATAGGGCTGCGAACGTTGCCCGTCCTTTCCGGATACCAGCAGAAAATCGTCCAGCCTCACTTTTATGGGCTTGTCGCTCACGGGACGAATGGTCGCCTTCACCAGCACGATGTCTCCGCCAAAATCCGAACCCAGCTCCTGCTTGATCTGATCCCTATCGAGCGTGACGGTGGCCGAGATTTCCACCAGCTCATTGGAGTTCTGCTCGATGGGCAATTTCTTGTCGGTGGCGAGCAGAATCAGGGGAAGGAAAGACAAGTAGAAGACGCGGCGCGACATCGATTGCTCTTATGGGCATTATAGCTTTAAAAGCACCGGCTCCCTTACGGTCGTGGGTCAGTAAGCTTCCGAGCCGCGACCGGGATGGAATTTCCATGGGCTTGTTGTCCCACCAAAGGTCATGAAATCGCCCGTTGTTGGCAGGCGAAAGCGCCTGACCCACGTTGGCACGATGTACCACTAGACCTGAAAATCTTCGCAGCCTGCGACGATTTGTACTACTATCCACCAGTTTCGTTGCGGCTTGCGACGATTGTGGGGCGGACCCCCTGGTCCGCGGCCGACGCCCTCGTCGGCCCAGCTTTGGTTGCGGCTATGCTGCTCTGCGGGGCAGGCGCTTTCGCCTGCCAATCCGCGTCTTCAACGGAGTCGGTGCCGTTCAAAAGCATCGTGAAGCTCGCCCCGCCATCTGCCGATTGAACGTTTGGCGTAATATGTCTGGCGCAATTATGACCGCAGCCGCTACAGCAGAGCCGACTTCGACGAAACAACGGCGGACCGAAGCCGGATTCCGGCGCATTCTCATGCTGTTCTCCATCGCCGCGGGGCTGGGCGTCATGGGCCATTTCGGAATGCTCGTTTGGGCCGAAAACAGCTTTACAGGACCCGAATGCGTGGTGGCCGCTAACAGCATGATGCTGGCGCGGGACGGGACGCTGTATTACGACTTGAGCCACTATCCCTACACGGTCTCAGCCTACACACCGGTGTTCTATCTATTGCAGGCCAGTCTCTACAAGCTGGGACTTCCCGCATACGCAGCGGGCCGGCTGATCAGTTTCCTCGCCATGCTGGGGATCTTGGTGCTGATCCGGAATCTGGTCATACTGTATACGGGCGACCGTTATTGCGCCTGGATGGGAACATTGCTTGCGGCATCGTCGGCGCTGTTGCTTTCCTGGGGCACGGTGGGGCAAGTGGATAGCCTGGCGCAGCTGTTTGCCCTGGCGGCGTTCCACCAATATTCGCGATATGCAGTGCGCGAAGAAAAGACGCTGCTGTGGGCAGCCGGGTTTGCGCTGCTCGCGTTCTTTACGAAACAGACCATGCTGGCGTGCCCGGCGGCCATTTTCGTTCTGTTGTGGTTTGAGCGGCGTCGAACGGCGATTCAATTTGGAGCCGGATTGGCGGCGGTGGCAGCGGTGCTCGCGCTCTCGCTCAACGCGGCTACGGACGGGCGGTTCATTTCGAACACGGTGTTCGCCAACATGCAGCCGTACTCGTTGGACAAGCTGTTCCAGCACTTGAAATTCGCATCGCTCTCGGCCGGACCGCTGGCGCTGGTGGCTGTCGCCGGATTCCGGCCGGTTCTGCGCTCCCGCGGCCGCGCCTTGTTTGTTTACTTGGGATTCGCACTCGCCGAATTTTTGATCATTGCGCCTAAAGTGGGATCCGACTTGAATTATCAGATTGAATCCACCATTCTGCTGATCCTTTGCGCATCGATGGCGCTGTACGCCTTGAATTTTTTCGCCTTGTCGTTCGCGAATCGCCGGACCTGGATCACGCTGCTGCAACTTCCGTTGGCCGTATTTCTGGTGGTGAATTTGAGAATCACGTTGCAGGATTTGATAGTGCGCTTTTCGAGCGAGCAGGCCGCCCGCACGGAGATTGCCCAACTCCGGCCCTGGCTCTCCGACGGCGGACGCGTGCTCTCGGCCGATTACAATGCGCTGGAGCGTTTACGGGGCCGCATGGATGCAGAGATGCTCATTTATAAGCTGCTGGTGGATGCCCGAATGATAAATCCGGAGCCGGTGCGGCGCGACATCGCCCGCGGCGGCTTTTCGACCATTCTCCTGATGCAGGACGTGAACCATACGGATGGCGCGGCCAGCGTGGAAATATCCACCTTGCCGGCCGCGCAGCTTGAAGAGGTCCGGCAGCACTACAAGTTGGTGGAACAAATTCCAGTCCCTGGAATTTACGTTTACAAGCCATTGGCCTGGGGTAAGAAATGACAACGCCTATTGAGCTTTATCACGAGGTCCGCTTTCCGTTCGATCCCCGGCGCGCGGTGGTGTGGAAAGCGATTGGCCGTTACTTACAGCCCTGGATAGCAAGCCAAGAAGGCTTGCTCGAGCTGGGTGCGGGCTATGGAGAATTTTCGCGGCAGATCAACGCGTCCCCAAAATGGGCTCTCGAACAGAACCAAGCCCTGGTGAAATATTGGGGCGATTCGGTAACGCCGGTGATCCAATCGGCATTAGACCCGTGGCCGCTTGCCGATGAAAGTCTCGGAACCGTCTTCGCTTCTAACTTTCTGGAGCATTTCACCATCGAGGAAGGCGCCAGAATTTTGGCTCAAGCCAAACGCGTCCTCCGTCCCGGCGGGCGCCTGATTGCCGTTCAGCCGAATTTCCGGTTGGAGCCGCGCCGATATTTTGACGACTATACGCATCGGACCGCGTACACGGACAACAGTTTCCGGGACTTTCTGAAATCGCTGAATTGGAAGATTGTCCATGCGGAGCCGCGCTTTGTTCCGTTCAGCATGAAGTCCCGGTTGCCTACCTCGGAATGGCTGGTGCGATGCTATTTGGCATTGCCGTTTCGTCCTCTGGCTGGGCAGTTTCTGGTGATTGCCGAGAAGCCTGTCGTTTAAATAGATGGAACCTCGAAGAGCGGGTCCTGGGGGACCCGCGCGGACCGGGGGGCAGCCCCACATTCAAGTTCATCTTCCGCTGTGCCGATGAATATGTGGCTACATGTGGCGCGGGAAAAAAGTCGCGGTCATCTTTCCGACCTATAACGAGAAGGATTCCATTCGAGCCGCCACGCTGGACTATCTCACCGGCGATCTGGCCGACGAAGTGATCGTCGTCAATAACAATGCAGCGCCGGGAACATCGGAAGAGCTGCGGGGCACCGGCGCGCGCGAGATATTCGAAACCAGGCAAGGCTATGGGTACGCGCTGCTCCGCGGTATCGATGAATGCGATGCCGACCTGATTGTACTTTCGGAACCCGATGGCACCTTCAGCGCGCACGACCTGATCAAGCTGTTGTCCTATTCCGACGACGTGCCGGTGGTCTTCGGCAGCCGCACCAGCCGTGAATTCATCTGGGCCGGCGCCAACATGGGGCGCTTTCTGCGCTGGGGAAACTGGGCCGTCGCCAAGATGACGGAGTTGCTTTTCAACACCACCATCCTCACCGATATGGGATGCACCTACCGCCTGTTTCACCACGAAGCCCTGCAACTCATCCGGCCGCATCTCACCATCGGCGGCTCCCATTTCGGGCCACAGCTGCTTATGGAAGTAGTGGCTCATCGCATCCCCTTCGTCGAGATTCCCGTGAACTACCGGACTCGTGTGGGTGAGTCTTCCGTGACCGGAGATTTGTGGAAGGCATTCCGCCTGGGAGTAAGAATGATTGTCTTAGTACTGGAGTATCGCTTGGGCCTGCATCACCGGAACCGGAGTTCCTGGCAACCGGCCCTCAACGTCGAACGGCGCCTGACAGCGTTATCGCGGTCAATTGCTAACGATTCCCTTACTTTACAGGGGTTAGAGCGTACTAAAATCGCCCCCCGGCCCGGGCCTGTTCACAAAACCTAAAGCTGCTCCGTACTAATGCCGATGTACTGGTTGGTGTCGTCTATGAACCGCCTTTCTCTTATTGCGCTTCTCTCTGTTGCTGGAATGGGGCTACAAGCTCAAACCGCTCTCAGCACCATAACAATATCCACGGTGCCGTCGGGCGCCAGATTCTCGGTTGATGGCACGGTTTACAACCAGGCCGCGACGTTTTCCTGGCCGGCCGGCAGCGAGCACCTGGTGGTGTTCATTACCGACCCGACCTTGCCTGGGCAGCCGGCGAACACGGTAGTTCAAACCGATCCGCAGGGCGACACGCAGTATATTTTCAAAGGATGGCAGGATAACCTTTCCTTGACCCAACCAACCACCGATCCGGTTCAAACCGTAACGGCCGGCCCAAGCATTACCAGCCTCACGGCTAATGTGACCATCGGCTATAGGATTCAGCTGAATTTCATCCCCGTGGGCGCGGGACCCGCGCTTCCGCCAACTTGCGGAGCGCCCGGCGCCATCCCCAGCGGACAGTTCCGGCCTGGAATTGTCTTCATCGCCAACCAATGCTATTGGGCCAGCGCGAATGTCTTCGTTGAAGCCGGCGCCACGGTTGCATTGAACGCCTATCCTTACCCTGGTTTTGTCTTCCTCGACTGGACTTCGAATCTCTCGTCGCCCAATGCCTATCTCACCAGCTTTGTCGTAAATGGCCCCATTATCCTGGCGCCACATTTTTCACCCGCCAAGCTGGTTACGTTCTTGACCTCGCCCTTGGGGCTGAATGTGACGATTGACCACACCACGGTTCCGACGCGCCGAATCGCGTCTGTCTGCGATGATCCCCAGCCGCTGGTCCCCTTAACTGGATTTCCCCCACTCTGCTATGGTGACTTCAATTTTGCCCCTGGGTCTACCCATACCATTGCCGGGGTTTCTCCGCAAATCGACGGTGCCGGCAACTGGTGGGTCTTCAACGCCTGGAGCGACGGAATTGCGCAGAACGGTACCTATACCACCGACAACAACGTGTCTAGTCCTCAAGTAGTGACCGGCAACTTTGTACGTGGGGCGCAAGTGGGTTTCCAAACCACTCCCGTAGGTTTGCCGCTCAATGTCGATGGCCGTGTGAACTGGCCTTCTTACAACTTCGTTTGGGCGCAGAACTCAACCCACCAGGTTTCCGCCGCAGCCACACAAGTCGACGCCACCGGGCGCCAGTATACATTTCAAGGCTGGTCGAACTCGGGAGCCGCCTCGCAAACCATTACTGTCAATCAGAATGCCGTCACCAATGGTTTGCGCATGACGGCTATTTATAATGAGTTGAACCGAGTTGTAGTGCAGAGCAATCCCCCGGGGTTGACGGTTCAGGTGGATGGCTCAGCCTGCGTTACGCCTTGCAACGTTGATCGCGCGAACGGTACGCAGATTAACGTCACCGCGCCCACCACCATTTCTATGGGCGCCGGCGCGCGCTTGGATTTCAGTTCCTGGTCCGATGGCGGAGCCGCTGTTCACACCTATACGGTGAACTCGAATCTCGCCACGCTTTCCGTGAATTACCAGACCTTATACCAGTTGAGCGCCGCTTCCAACCCTGCCAACGGAGTGACTTTCCATTTCTCTCCTGCGTCCAGCGATATGTTCTTTACGCAGAATACGCAGGTGACCGTCAATGCCGTGGCTAACCCCGGCTTCACATTTGTCCGCTGGAACGGGGCCTTGAGCGGAACGTTTCCATCGGGAGTAGTCACCATGGCCGCGCCGCTGAGCGTTGTCGCGCTGATGAACAAGATTCCCTACATCGCGCCCACCGCCGTGCAGAATGCCGCATCCAGCACTCCAAGTAATAAGGTAGCGCCCGGGTCTATCATCGCCATCTACGGCCAGAGCCTTGCTCCCAGTCTGGAAGTTGGGCCGGTGAATCCACTGTCACAGTCTATTGACGGCGTCACGGTAACCGTGAACGACATGATTTTGCCGCTGCTCTTCGTGTCACCGGGGCAAATCAATGCCCAGGTTCCGTGGGAGCTGGCTGATGGCAATTACACCATCAATATTCAAGCGCTTGGAGAGCCCGCCGTCACCGGTACCTTTACCGTCGCCCGCAATGCGCCGGGACTCTTCACGCAAACTGTCAATTCTCAAACCTACGCCATAGCCTTCCACGCGGATGGTGCTCTGATAACGCCAAGCAGCCCCGCCAAGACCGGCGAGACCATTTCGCTGCTGGGAACTGGGCTCGGTCCATTCAACGGTCAAATGATCGATGGA
>Ga0206832_10263_pt1 | contig 10898 bp, 8 predicted proteins | sample Alteio_BWOrgCont_74_FD_152896 | JGI IMG/M metagenome (GOLD analysis project Ga0206832, IMG submission 152896) | Enriched cells from forest soil in Barre Woods Harvard Forest LTER site, Petersham, Massachusetts, United States -... | ecosystem: Environmental > Terrestrial > Soil > Temperate forest >... | reverse complement strand
ATCACAGCAGCAATCAAGACAAAATGAGCTATTTAAACTGTTGCAAAGTGAAAGTCAGTGCGAGAGTCAAATCCGACAAACAACAGTACGCTTAGAAAATACTCAAGAGAAACAAGCACAAATCAAAGATAGAAAAGGCATTTTATCACAAGCCGATCTAGAGTTGTCTAAACAGACAAACGAACGAAAAAATCTCTTGGAAGAAGCTATTCAAGCTGTTGAAGTTAAAAAAGAAATTTTTGCCGGGATGGAGAGTGGACTCCTGGATATCGCCAAAGAGAGTAATGAAACGCAAGAGGAAATGGATGGGCTAAATGATGAAATTAGCGAAGCAAAAGCACGTCTTAAGGCCCTCCAAAGGCTTAGAGAAGATATGGAAGGGTTTTCTTCCGGTGGTAAAAAACTGCTGCAAGAGTCTGTAAACAAGGGGAGTGAACTTTTTGGAAAAATAAAAGCATTGTACGAATATGTCGTTCCCGAAAAAGGTGCTGAAGCTGCTTTAGCAGCTGTCATGAAGCCCTATTCACAGACTCTCGTCGTTGAAACCCAAGACGATTTTGATGCCGTTGTTGCTTATGCCAAGAAAAATAAAATGAAAGATGTCTCATTGCTATGTATAGCGGCGCTTGCAAAAATCCCTCACGATAAAGCATCAGCCAAAAAAGATCAGGTGTTGACTCCACTTTTCATGAACGTCATCGAAAATGAGTTGTCGCGCCACTTTTTGCAGGGAGTCTATACTTCCAAGCAGGCGATCTCTCCTCTTGAATCTGTAAAAAACAATTCCGGCATTGATGTATGGGTGGGCGATGGCGTCTTTGTCGATCGTCGTTCTGTGATATTTTATGCTTCTCAAGGGGAGAATAATGTATTCTTACGTGAAGCTGAAATTAAGGCACTGGAGAAAAAACTTCTCGATACCGAGCAGAAAAAACAGCAGTTGGAATTGATTATCAAGGCAATACAACAAAAACGCACTCAGATGATGAGCGACCGTGCCGATCTTGATAAAGTAATTCGACAAGCAGAGGTGAAGCTTGTAGAGTTGAATTTCTCTCTGCAAAAAGCAACGACAGATTTGGAAAGGGCACGTGCCGAAGACAAACAGTTGACCAATGAATGGCAGATGGTTTCAGCCTCCATGGAGACCTTAAAGCTTGCATTAACAGAATTAAATCAAAATCATGCGAAAGCAAAAGCGGCGGCTGCAGAAGCACAAAAACAGTCTGAGCTGTTAAACGGTAAATTAGAGACTTTAACAGCCAATGCGAAGGTCCAGGCTAGAGATCTGCGTGAAAAAGAAATGGCATTACAATCCATTCTCGATGAACAACGCAAGCAAGTTCATAGCTTACATGTCATAGATGTTCAAGATCTTGAGAGTGCTAACCAGGAAAAAAGGCTCGAAGAGGAGCTTGAAATGGGGCATGTCCTTCAAACACAGATTGAAATGAAAAAATCTGAAGTGGATATTCTTTTACAAGAGACAGAACACACGCTGATTGGTGTAATGGCAGCTTGTGGGGAGCTGGAACAAAAAGTTAATGCTAGGAAAAATACGCTTGAACAGTTAGAAACGAAAATTAACGATAAAAGACAGGCACTGAAAAAAATCGAGACGGAACGTAATCAAGTGGGAATCCAGACTGCACAGCTTGAATCGACGATTCAATCCATGGAGAACGAACTACAAGAGCGTCATCAACGTACTGTGGAAGAGGCACGTCGTGATTGTGGTGTAGTTGAGACATCGATTGAGCAGACAGAAAGACAGATGAAGTCTTTACGTCAGCAGATTGAAAATGCCGGTGACATCAATATGACGTCGATTGAAGAATGTGAAAAACATAAAACTCGTTATCAGTTTTTGAACCAGCAGATCGATGATCTCGATCTATCTAAACAAGAACTCGTTGGCATTATTGCAGATCTCGATGGGGAAAGCCGTAAGATTTTCCAAGATACATTCCAACTCATTCGCAGCAATTTTAAGAAAAACTTTGAAATCCTTTTTGGTGGTGGTGAGGCCGACCTAGAGTTCACCGAATCGTCAGATATTTTGGAGGCAGGAATCGAAATTACAGCAAAACCACCCGGGAAACAGATGCGCTCCATCAACCTACTTTCCGGTGGAGAAAAATGTTTGACGGCGATGGCGCTATTATTTGCTATCTTTGAAGTGAAGCCCGCTCCATTCTGCATTTTGGATGAAATTGATGCTCCGCTTGACGATACTAATGTGGAGCGATTTGTCAATATTGTGAAACAGTTTGTTGAACATTGCCAATTCATTATCATCACCCACAATAAAAGGACGATGGCAATCGCCGACATAATTTGCGGGGTATCGATGGAAGAAAGAGGCGTTTCTAAGCTGTTAAGTATAGATTTTTCAAAAAATTCCGAACCTGTCATGGCATCAACATAGAGCCGGGAAAAAATCGATTTTTTCCCAGTCTCACAGATTGGAGATAACAAATGATTATTGGCATTCCAAAAGAAATTAAAATTCATGAGTACCGTGTTGGAGCCACTCCGGCAATGGTGCGTGCTTTCGTTGAGTGTGGCCATCAGGTTCTTGTGGAGACAAAAGCAGGAGCGAAAATTGGTTTCTCAGACGAAAGCTATCGATCTGCAGGCGCCACAATAGTCGATGGCCCGGCTGCTGTGTATCGTGCTGAGATGGTAATAAAAGTCAAAGAGCTCCAAGAAGCTGAGTATGCCTTTCTGTATGAAGGACTGATTCTTTTCTGTTACCTCCACTTAGCACCGGATCTTGCTCAAACAAAAATATTGATGGAGAAAAAAGTCGTTGCCATTGCCTATGAAACTGTAATTGATGCAAAAGGCCAACTTCCTTTGTTAATGCCGATGAGTGAAATTGCCGGACGTATCTCCATTCAAGTGGGGGCAACGGCACTACAACTCAATTATGGCGGAAAAGGGATTCTTCTCGGAGGGGTTCCTGGTGTGACTCCGGCAAATGTCGTGGTTATTGGCGGAGGCACCGCCGGTACGGAGGCTGCAAGGATGGCAATGGGAGCCGGAGCTAGAGTTGTCGTTTTAGATAACAATGTGGGCCGGTTGCACGAACTCGATGCGTTATATGGTCCTTTGCTGCAAACACTATATTCGACACCTCAGACTGTTGAAGATGCTGTAAAAGATGCTGATCTTGTGGTGGGAACTGTATTGGTAGCAGGAAAAGTGGCTCCTAAAGTTGTCACAAAAAAAATGGTTAAACAGATGAGTCCTGGTTCAGTAATTGTTGATATTTCCATCGACCAAGGGGGCTGCGTGGAGACGTCTAGACCGACAACACATGACGATCCCACATATGTTGTTGATGGTGTGATCCATTATTGTGTAACAAACATGCCCGGAGCCTGTGCTCGCACCGCAACACTTGCGCTCACTCAGGTAACAATGAGCTATGCCCTTGCAATAGCAAATAAAGGGTATGCTCAAGCAATGAAAGACGATCCGTTCTTGCGCGAAGGACTAAATGTATATAAAGGCAAAGTCACAAATGTCCATGTTGCACATGACTTAAACCTGCCATTCACTTCAGCGGAGTCTCTTTTAACATAAATTTGACTGTTATTTCCAAACATTGGACCTGGACGACCTTGACGATTTGAGTTGAGTCCAATTTCCCCCAAAAATTTTGACGCAAAGCCGACGCAGTCAACAACCAATTTTTGAGTTATGTTCGGTATACGTCATATGCCTACGAATTTTTGAGGCATTTATCTGAAAGAAAGAAAAACTCCTAGTCCAAAAACAAAAATAGCTTCGGCGGATCATAACTTGCTCTAAGCAGGCCGTGTCGTCCATGTCTTCTATTATGTTTCTCCTTAGACAACCAGATATTTGATGTAGGTATTGCCTTCGGCTATTTCAATTTCGGTGATGTTAATAGTGCCCACTTCTTTTGTAGAGGCCACGATGGTTCCTCCATCTGCAACTATACCAACACCTTCAAGTTTAAGTGCTCTTAAGGGTTTGTTTTTCGGCAGCCCTGGTTGTAAGTAGAGGGCGTCTTTTTCTATGTTTTCGAGGAGATCAAATTTCCAAGAAAAATTCATTGCGTTTGCGATCAATTCATTGGTTTTTTGTTGCAGTTCATCTTTGAAATTTTTCTCGATGACACCTTGATACAGAATGAAAGGCTTTTTCCCGTGATCACCCTTCATTGGTTGGAGCAGCTCCGGAGAGTAGCCTAATAAATACAAAGAAAAGTCAATGACATGTCCTGCGGAATGAACGCGCATATTTTTATAGCGGCGTTCCCAGTCAATGGTACCCTTGACTTCCATCCCGGGAGTTGGACTGATTGTTGTTTTTACGTAATGATAAACTTCACCATCTTTAAGCATGACTTGGTACACTTCGCCCTTAGATCCATCAGGAAATTGGATTGTTCCTTGGTCTGTTGGCTGGCCTCCTCCCATTGGATAGAATACGGTTTGATCAAGAATAAGCTTCCAGACACCTTCTTTTTCTTGGATCACATCGAGAATTTGAGCCGTCATTTCTTTAATGTAGGGGTCGTCCAGATATGTTAGTTTCGTTTTCATGTAATCCTGCCTAAATATTCGTTTATTAAAAACAATGATACAGTTACAACACCAAATACCGCAACAAGTTTGCAAGTAAATAAAAAATTTGAGATATTCACAGAAAATTCTTGACTTAGGTAAGCGTATGTCTATTCTTCTCTTTTTTGCATTTTTGGCAGGGATCGTCACTGTATTGTCTCCGTGTGTACTGCCTGTGCTTCCGGCTCTTCTTTCTGCCGGGGCAGGAAAAGGGCATTTAAGACCCATAGGCATCATTTCAGGCTTGGTTTCCAGCTTTATATTTTTCACCCTCGCCCTTACGGCAATTGTTAAATTAACAGGGATATCACCTGATTTTCTTCGTTATATAGCCATCGCATTGATAGCCGGATTTGGTTTATTGATGATTTTTCCTTCTCTTGGAGATAAATTTGCCAAATCTACGGTAGGAGTCGCCAATCTTGGACAGATTGTTCAAGAGAAATCCAGGTTATTTGGTTCCGGATTTTGGAGCGGCTTTATTTTGGGAATAGCACTGGGGTTAGTATGGACCCCATGTGCCGGGCCAATTCTTGCTGCGATCACAACATTAGTCGCGACCAGTGCCGTGACTTGGGCTGCATTTTTGATTACATTGTCCTATAGTCTTGGGGCGGCCATTCCAATGTTTTTAATTATCTATGGTGGCCAAAAGTTGATTAGTTCATCTAAAGGACTCTCTCATTACGCTGAATGGATACGTAAAGGATTTGGTATTCTGATGATAATGGCAGCATGTGCAATAGCTTTTCATTATGACGTCAAATTTCAACAAATAGCACTTCAGTATATTCCTTTGATCAATATCGAGGACAATCCGACAGTCAGAAATGAACTCGAAAAATTGAGAAGAGAAAATTCTCAAAACCCGAATAAAGCCTTTACTCTCCCTTCGGAAGAATCGCTTCTTGAAGCGAAAACTTCCCTTCCAAAAATTGTGCAGGCTCCGGAAATTGAAGGCATCACAGGCTGGGTAAACACATTACCCCTCACTCTACAAGAGCTGCGGGGGAAAGTCGTTTTAATTGATTTTTGGACCTATAGCTGCATCAATTGCATTCGCACATTCCCTTATCTTAAAGAGTGGTATGCAAAGTACAAAGATAAAGGTCTTGTGATCGTTGGAGTCCATACTCCTGAATTTGAGTTCGAAAAGAAAACGGAAAACGTTCAAGATGCCGTCAAGCGATTTGGGCTTCTTTATCCTGTTGCTATCGATAGCAATTTTAAAACATGGCAGAATTTTAACAATAGCTATTGGCCGGCCCACTATCTTATAGATCAAGAAGGTATTATTCGAAGTTTTCATTTTGGTGAAGGTGCTTACATGAAAACTGAGAACGACATTCGTCAACTTTTGGGCTTAGCCCCTCTTGAAGAAAATGAAAAGCCTGTATTAGCGCGACCATTGACGCCTGAGACATATTTAGGATTCTCAAGAGCCGGCAGCTACGTACCCGGAACTGTTATTCAACCAAATGTAGAAACATATTATTCCTACAAACAAAAAATAATTGATAACGAAGTGGGATTAAGGGGTGATTGGATTATTTCTGCTGAAAAAATTACTGCGACTGATGAGTTCAGCTATCTCGATTTGAATTTTCTTGCTACGCAAGTTTATTTGGTCATGGATGCATCCAAAGCTGAATTTGTCACTGTATATATAGATGATCTTCCCTTGGAAAAAAAATATTATACCGCTGATATGAATGATAAAGGACAAATTTTAGTCAAAGACCCAAGAAAATATGATGTTGTCAACCTTAAGCATGACTATGGACGACATAAGCTAACTCTGAAAGTTCCAAAAGGCATTTCTTTATACGCCTTTACATTTGGTGATGACTAATTGCTTACGGATTATCATTGTGAATAGATTTTTTATCGTGTTATTTTTTTTAAGTGTTCTTATCTGTCACGATATCTATAGTGATTCAACACGTTATTCAAAGTACTTTATCGCAGTCCAAAAGAAAGAAGGATTCGATATTACACAGTTAGCCTCTTTCACCGGACTTCTTCCGCCTCAAAAGAGAATGTACGCTGACCCAATGCTTTTTTACTACAATGGCATCAATTACATTTTTTTTGAAGATTACGATTATAATAAAGGAACCATCTCATACGTTACTGTCGATGATAATCTCGAGTTTTCGGAGCCCCGATTAGCGTTAGAACTTCCATGTCACCTTTCGTTCCCACATGTCTTTCAAGAAGGGGAACAGATTTATATGACGCCTGAAACTTATGCGTATAAAGAAGTTGGACTTTATCAAGCTGTCGATTTTCCAAACGGCTGGAAGAAAGTGCGTACATTAGTCAGGGGGAATTTTTTTGCAGATCCTATTCTCTTCAAATACAATGGGTACTTTTGGCTCTTTACTTCTACAACGAATTATTCTCTACGAATATATTATGCTGACGATCTCATGGGAAAATTTCGACCGCATCCAATCAATAAAGCAAATATTTCCGGAAGAAATGCAGGAAGGGTTTATTTTTCAGGCGATCAATTATTGCGTCCTGTGATGGATTGCAGCAGGGGATATGGCTGGGGAATGTCTATAAGGCAGATCGTGGAATTAACTCCTTCAAAATTTAAAGAGAAGAAAATTTTCCATATTGCTCCATACTGGGCAGAAGGATTAGATGGAACCCATACATATAATGAAAATGAGAATTTAGTTGTATACGATGGAAAAAGGACGATTACTTCTTCTGAAGATGAAAAATACTCTAGTAATAAAATCAAATCGCAGGAATTGACCTCTTTTATTGAATAAATTTCCAACGGTTAAGTTCTTCGAGGGTAACGCCAAGGCCAGCTATTCGGCTCGCGTCGATTTCATGAAGATCTTGAAATAGATCCTCTATAAATAAATCTCGATCTTTTTCAGGGATTATTTTATTGGCTTGAGAATAAATAAATTCATTCGTTAACGGAGCTTTCATTTGCTTGAGGATGATATCACCAATAAGGGATCGTCTTTGATTGCGATAGCGCACTCTTACTTCATCAAATCCCATGGATTTAACTGTTGAATCATACATCCTACAGGTTCTAAGATAGGAATAGACGTATAAATCCACGATTGGTAAAACTTCTTACCGTTCTTTCTGAATATTCTGCACTTAATTTTGGCAGCAATGCACCTAATGTGATCGGCTCAATCTCTTGACTTAAACGGTGAAGTAAAAATAATTTTTTATCTCTAAGATTCATAATTTGATTATAATTTATTATCGGCCATTTTTGCAATGAAATTGGCCGTATCTTGACGAATACGGCCATTTTGGCAATAAAAATGGCCGTATTCATGTGGAGGCAATCCAGAGAAAAAACTAGATTTTTAATGACAGATAGGAAAATCTTCAATTTTCACAAAACTCAGGAAAAAAACCATGAAAGCTGTCTATATAGAAACTTTTGCTCCCCAAAATAATATTATTATAGGTGAACGTCCAAAGCCAACTCCCGGAGATGATGAAGTTTGTATCGCCGTTGAATATGCCGGCGTTAATCCCGCTGATGGAAAGATTGCCGAGGGATTATTTCAAAAACGAGTACCTGCGCAATTTCCTTTGATCCTTGGATGGGAAGCTTCGGGTACAATCCATTCCCTAGGCAAAAACGTGACGACTTTTAAAGTCGGCGATAAAGTTTATACTTATTGTCGCAAAAAGATCCTACATGAGGGAACATGGGCTGAATTCGTGACTTCTCCTGTAGCCTATGTATCGTTAAAGCCAAAAAATGTTTCTATGGAGGTTGCGGGTGCTATTCCATTAGTCGGATTGACAGCATGGCAAGCGCTTTTTGACAAAGCGCATCTGAAGGCAGGAGAAAAAGTCCTTATCCATGGTGGTGGCGGTGGTGTGGGGAGTTTTGCCATACAATGGGCAAAACATTGTGGAGCGTATGTGATCACGACAGGGAGTGCTGCCAAACAGGACTATATTAAGCAGCTTGGAGCCGATGAGATCATTGATTATAACAAAGTTAATTTCGTTGATGAAATCAAGAAAAAGTATCCAACAGGCATTGACGTTGTCTTTGATACACTCGGCGGGACAGTATATAAACAAAGTTTTGAAGTGTTGAAACCAGGAGGACGTATCGTCAGCCTCCGAGAACAGCCTGATGCCGAGTTATCAGCAAAATATAAAGTACAGGCAGAATATCTCTTTGTTACTTCCAATGGTGAACAACTGAAGGAAATCACCAAATTATTTGAGTCGGGTTTTGCAAAGCCACCAAAAACGCAAGTGTTTTCAATCGATCAAGTCATCCAAGCTGTCGATGCCATCAGAACAGGACATACGTTAGGAAAAATAGTGCTTAAAGTCAAAAACTGAGATCTTTTCCATACTGCGGTAGCCTGTCTACTGTCCATATAACATGGTTTTAGAAGGGATAATAAAAACAAACGATTCTAAAGTCGCGAATAGCGACGGTAGCATATAGCCACTGGCGTAAGCCTGTGGTAGCCTCACATATACATTGAGCCGCGAATAGCGGCGACAGAAATGTTACGATTCTAAAGTCGCGAATAGCGACGGTAGCATATAGCCACTGGCGTAAGCCTGTGATAGCCTCACATATACATTGAGTCGCGAATAGCGGCGACAGAAATGTTACGATTCTAAAGTCGCGAATAGCGACGGTAGCATATAGCCACTGGCGTAAGCCTGTGGTAGCCTCACATATACATTGAGCCGCGAATAGCAGCGACAGAAATGTTACGATTCTGTCGCCGCTATTCGCGGCTCTATTGATCTATGCCTTACCACGGGCTTACGCCCATGGCTATATGCTACCGTTGCTATTCGCGACTTTCTTTGGCAAGACACGAGTGAAGACAAAAATTTTGACGCAAAGCCGACGAAGTCAACAACCAATTTTTGAGTTATGTTCGGTATAATATAGGGATATAATGTTAATCCGGAAATTTTCACTGACGAATAAAGTGAAAGAAGTAGGTTTCATATTAGTTATCTACTATTTTGAATAACGACGATATCAGATCATCAGATGAATATACAGGATATTTTTTATTTTGAGTGGATAGCTCTTTATGTGTGTCCTGAGAAATTTTGCAAATTTTAATTCCAGCTCGCTTAATTTTGAGTTCATCAATAGGAATTGACGTGCCTTCGACAATAAAAAGGTGTGTGATATAAGCTTGTGGGGGATTTTTGAGAACTCCATATCTGTTCAAACTGTCGATAATATGATGTAGATATTCTAATGCAGATATTGAGGAGGTTTCTCTGTCGTGACAACTGTTGAGTAAGACGATTTTAGAACAATTTTTGGAAGCTATTGCTTCTCCAACACCTTCAAGAATTAATGAGGGGATGATACTTGTCCAAAGTGATCCCATGCCATAAATGATTGCTTCACTTCTTTTTATTTGATTGATAACTTCCGGATGTGGTTGAGGGGCGATCACATTTTTGAATTTATCAACATAAAACAACTCTTTAATAGGAGAGGGGAGTGGTATGTACGATTCTTTATTGACAAGTCCACGTTCTGCCGGATGTGAGATTGTGTGCTGCCCAATTAACACTTCATTATTTTGAAGCCTTACACCGACTCCTAGACGATCATTAGAATCGATAATAGGTAACACTTGTGTGGCAGAATGGATTTTTGCCACGCTTGAATACATGAAAATTGCTGTTTCCAGCGATCCCAAAATCATTCGCGTGCCGGAGAAAAAGAAGTTGCCAATACTGCCGTTGCGCATATCAAAATGACCGGAAATGCGATATAGACGTTCAGCTTCGAATTTGCATAAAAAACAGCGGATGAGTCCACGGTATTTTGAAGAAATATGAGTATAAAGGGGATGATTATCTTCGAGTATATTATGCCATTCAGCTGTGGCTGCTGAAGCATCATTGTTAGGTAGCCTGTATTCCAAAAGCTTTTTTACGGCACATGTTTCAGGAGTGCTCTCATCTGAAAGTCGTGTGAGTGTGGAGCGCAAATCCCCAATACTTGGACCGCCAAAGACACGCCGGATTTCCTTGCTACTGCCTCCGTCATCTGTAATTGGAACAATGTATGTTGTATGTGGAAAATGCTTTTGGAAATCTCTAATGATTCCATTAAAAGCTGTTCCACCCTTAAAAACAACAAACTGCTTTTGTGACAATGTTGGAGTCAAGTTCATTTTTTTTCTATTTTTGATAATTAAAATTCAAGTCTATCATAAATTAAACAAAAAATACAGTTTTCATATTGAATAGGGTGATATTAAAAATTCTACTCAAGGAAATGAAAAC
>Ga0206832_10262_pt1 | contig 10911 bp, 10 predicted proteins | sample Alteio_BWOrgCont_74_FD_152896 | JGI IMG/M metagenome (GOLD analysis project Ga0206832, IMG submission 152896) | Enriched cells from forest soil in Barre Woods Harvard Forest LTER site, Petersham, Massachusetts, United States -... | ecosystem: Environmental > Terrestrial > Soil > Temperate forest >... | reverse complement strand
CAGACGTCCTCCGCATTCGCTCCGGACTGAGCCCAAGCAAAAAGGGACTCAAGAAATCTATAAACTATAGACCATGGGCTTACGCCCATGGCTGTATGCTATCGTCGTTATTCGCGACTTAAGAATCCCTGGTTTTCCGGTTTCTTAAATATATTTATGTAATTTCCTCTTTCTATTTGCGATTTTTTGTAGAAAGTCTATAGTGGTGATTTGATATTACAACGGTAGAAACATTTATGAGTGATGAACAATTCGAAGAAAATATCGACGACGATGAAGATAAGTTGCCCGAACGACCATTGGAGTGCAGCGAGTGTAAAAAACCCATTGCTGTCTGTTACACGGAAATAATTGGCAACACAATCACTCGCACGAGTATGTGTGCCGATTGCCCGGAATTGCAACGTCGCCTGCATGGAGTCTCGGCTCATGGTCCAGGTGACGATGCACAAAAAGAAGCCGCAACAGGACTTGCCTGTGGAAACTGTGGGACAACACTGCAGTCATTGCGAGTAGGGATCCCGTTGGGATGTAGCGCTTGTTACGAAGTTTTTGATGATGTTCTTTTAGGAGAGATGATCGCTGCAGAGAAAATTCCTGCGCGATTAGCCACCGCCAAGAAATCTGCTCCTGTGCACATAGGAAGAGCGCCCGGACAACGTCCGGAGTTGAATCCCTCATTGCGATTGCTCGCACTTGATGAAGCCCTTAATGAAACGTTGAAGAAAGAAGATTATGAGCAAGCAGCATGGCTTCGTGACCAGATCAAAGCATTGACTAACAATCCGGAGAAGCTCGAACCCCCTCTTGATCAACCGAAGGAGGGGCCTCATGAAACCAAATGAAACGCCTAATCCGGTAGTATTTCAGACAAAACCATGGAACAATAATGCGAATCCCATATGGCTTGCCACGACGGTGAGTTTGATGCGTAACATTGAAAAGTTCAAATTTCCCGGGAAGCTTGGAGGTGACCGTCAGAAGCAGATTATTTCTTTAATGGGAAAAGTTTTTTTATCTAAAGAGGTTTCTGAGGCCGGAGGGCTGATTAATCCTGTATTGATCAAAGCGGAAGACACAACGGTATTTGAGAAAGAGTTCCTTATGGAACATTTTCTTACCAACCAGAGTTTTAATCAGACGCATGCCGGAGAAGGTTTTATTGTTGATGAGTCAGGGGAATTTTTGGCAACCCTCAATATGGATGATCATCTCAATTTACAACTAATTGATTGCAAAGGTGAGATAGAGAATGCGTTGAGTCGCCTTGTTAAACTGGAAGTAGAGTTAGGAAAAACATTAAACTATTCATTTTCACCACGCTTTGGATTTCTCACAGCCGATCCTACACAATGTGGTACAGCACTTCTTGTTACAGTATATTTGCAATTGATAGGATTGATTCATTCCGGGAAAATCGATGATGTATTGGAGAAACTTGCTGATGAGTCGTTGATAGTAACAGGAATTCAAGGGGATCCCAATGAGATTATAGGCGATATTTTGATGGTGCAGAACAACTATACATTGGGGATTACTGAAGAGAATATTATTTCATCATTACGAGGATTCACAACGAAGATTCTTGTAGAGGAAAATATGGCACGAAAAGAGTTGATGCGACCTGACAATGCTGATTTTAAAGATAAAGTCAGTCGTGCTTATGGGATATTGGTCCATTCGTATCAAATAGAAGCCATTGAAGCACTAAATGCATTAAGCCTGCTGAAGCTTGGTATTGAAGCAGGGTGGATTTCCGGTATTGACAACAGGGCGCTTAACGAACTCTTTTTCAACTGTCGGCGAGCGCATTTGCTATACCAATTCGAAGAGAAAGTTTCGCAGGAGGAAATACCTCATAAACGGGCAGAAAGAATTCACAAGGCGCTCAAAGATGTCAAATTATTGGTCTAATCTAATAAATGAGAAAAGGATATTTCAAAAAACAGCAACAGGTGTTTTGGTTACTTTTCTGGGATTGTTGCTATTGGTGACAATAGCAGCTTATTCACGAACATCGGGATTTACGCATCAGGATATGTCGGAAGCCCAGTTTATCCGACAAAAGGCACAAACAAATCCCATTGCAGAAAACCATCATGATAAATAACAAGAAAAATATGTTTTTAGAATCAACAATAATTATAATAGTTAACTCATGACATTGTTATTAGCCATGCTTCCGGTCTATTTGTTTGGTAATTTGCATTGTTTAGGAATGTGTGGTCCACTTGTGATGATGATTGGGAAGCACCGTTACCGGTATTTTTATTTTTTTGGACGTATACTTTCATTTAGTCTAGCCGGAATGGCCGCAGGAGCTGTTGGTGGCGTTGCAAACGTATTTTTTAAGCAGTATCATTTAGCTGAAGCCACGACATTTTTTTTTGGAGGCGTACTCATTATATTAGGAATATACACATTGTTAGGGTGGTCATATCCGGGGCATCGATGGTTATCACGGCGTCTAGCAGGCATTAACAACACACTTTCGATGTTGATGCTGCGAGATAAAGCAGTACCTGCGTTCCTCTTTGGATTCTTTACACTCGCTTTGCCTTGTGGGCAGACATTGGTGGTATTTTCTGCGTGTGCATTATCCGGTGATCTCATGGTAGGATTGCTAAATGGATTTGTTTTTGCGGTGTTGACGACACCATCGTTATTGTTGGCGATGCAAGCACATGGGTTAATGCAACATGCGCGGCACTATTATCGAGCCGTTATTGGAGTCTCGGCATTATTTGTGGGGGCATTAGCGTTGTTACGAGGGTTGGCTGAAAAAGATATTATTGGACATTTAGTCCTTAATCCCAATGCACCGAGTTATTATCATATTGTGATCTATTAGGAGTCGATTGAGATGAATAAAGAGCCTATAGGCCTGTACATTTTTCGTTTTGTGTTAGGATTCGGACTTTTTGCGTTTATGTGTATGCTTTACTGGTCATCGACATTGATTGAAGATCGATTGGTAGTGATACGCACGGATATATCTCAGTTGAAAAACGATCTTTTTTCTTTGCATACGGATATGGCAAACATGCGCAGCGAAATACTCCAATCCTTTGCAAGTGAGCAAGGGCAACTTAAATCTCTTGCGTTATGCTGTGCCACAAGTGCATCTAAGGCAGCCGATTTAGTCTTGCCAGCTTCTTCGAAGCAGGATGAAAGCCCATCAAAGAAAACTAATAATTCGAATAAGTATGCAAATATTTTGCTTCCGGATCCTTTTTATAAAAATGTATTGCCAAAGTTGTTAGGAAAAGATTTTATCCCACAAGGAGTGCAGCATGTTGCTTCTGTAGGAAAGCCTCAAAACCTTCATCCATTTAGCAATTGGCGACAAGTTTCGACTTGGCGCGATCTATGTAATGTGTCTGTGGCAAGATCTCAATTTGGTAAATATGAGACTTTTGCTCCTGACATGGGATTAAAGATGGAAGAAAGGATAAATCCTAAAACCGGAATACCGGAATATTGGGTATATCTGCGTGATGACGTTTACTGGCAGCCACTGAAGCAGGAATTTTTTTCTTCCGGTATTCGTTTAGCCCCACAATTTTTGCGTAAAAATCAAGTCACATCGGAGGACTTTAAATTTTACTATGATGTGATGATGAATCCCTATGTGCAGGAGCCCGGTGCCGTCGCTTTGCGCACATACTATAATGATTTACAAGAGTTGGAAGTCATCGATAAATTTACTTTTGTTGTCCGTTGGAAGGCCAATGAGAAAGGAAAAATCAAATATATTGCCAAACAGATGACAGGAGGTCTCAAACCGTTGGCGGCATTTGTCTACAAATATTTTTCAGATGGAAAAAAGATAATTGCTGATGATGCCGCTCCTGACACATACAGAACGAATTCTGTATGGGCGCAAAATTTTTCAGAGCTTTAATATTCAGCCTATCAAAAAAGTCAATCGCCCTTCGCATTCGCTCCGGGCTCAATGAAACTTGTGATCATACCCACCGTTCCTTCGCTTATCGCTCAGTCACGATGGGCTTTTAGCAGACGTCCTCCGCATTCGCTCCGGACTGAGCCCAGGCTAAAGGAATCAAGAATCGTTTTATTTATTGATATTTTTGAACCATTCCTTCTATTTTATCAGAAATTCATGACAAATTGGATTAATGATTTTCAAACATAATAATAGGGGTCTAAAGGTGGTGTTTTAGATTTATTATTTTCAAGCAATAATCTACTTATTTCTGCATTCGGTTCATCAACAGAGGTTGGTTCGGCAATAGTTAAAGAATTGCCTTTACCATCAGATGATGGACTTGATGTTTCATTTCCATGTTTTTGACATATCGCTTCAATTTCAGGCAATAATGCACTTATATCATCATCCGGTTCAGCAGCAATAGTTTGCTTGACAAAAATTAAAAAGTCATCATTAACATGATGTAACAATAGGGGTTTATTATAGTTTGGTGATTGATAACAAATTAACTTTATTATCCTAGAAATGGAAGGTTGAATGGTCTTAAAGGGTTTAGGCGAAGAACTTGAGGTTGATGATACCATTTTAGAAGAATTTTGAGCGCCTATTTTTGACAAACAAATTTTTATATTTTCATCAAAGCTTTTTGTAGAGTCTTCTGAAAAATTAAAATATTTTCCAAACATCATTTCGAACAAAACAATAAAGCTTTTATAAGCATCTTGACGTATTTTCCGCCTTTCCTTCGAATTTTCTAAATTATAATCATCTATTTTCTTGTCGCAATCAAAATAACTTTCGATTAAAGCCTCACTCACAACTTCTATACTCATTTTCTGAATCATATTATGCATATCATTCCAAAGTATACCCTTAGTATCAAATTCACCTTTAAGTACACCGTTATATATCTTTTTCTGTAAAATGTGATGAGGCTTAATAACGACCTGTTCTGAAATTTCTATTTCCAATAAATTCTTTAAGAGATATTTTTTAGCATCTAAAGGGAAAAAAGGTTCAATAAGGATTTGCCATCTATTAACAAGAGAGGCAATGACTTTAGACTGACTCTCAGAAATCCCGGACGAGTAAGTAGAAAATGAAGAACCCGGTGTTTGTGAAGGCTGGGTAAACTCCGAAAATTTTCTTGATGCAGTTGATGGTTGTAAACTTGCTATTTCAGAAAAAAAAATATTTGCGGCAGGCATACAAGGGGATGAGCTCTCTCCTAAAATAATATCTGAAATTAACTGGATCCCAAATACATCTTTTGATGAAAGTGATGTTCCCATTTCTCTAGCAATACTCTCTACCAAACTCATAGATTATCCTATTTTAAATTTATAACTTTATACACACTTGCTTACAAAATATCAAGAGCAATCACCTCGCTTTTTTATAACTCCTCAATAAGTCATGGTATTATTTCTGTGCCGTCCCTACAGGACTCAATTCTCGCTTACTTTTCCCCAGGCCTCCGACCTGGGCTGTAACATTTCGTCCCCACGGGACTTAACAATTGCCCTAGTCCTGAAGGGACGACATGTTACAGCCCAGGTCGCAGCGGAGCGGAGGCCTGGGTAAAAATAACAAGAATTGAGTCCTGTAGGGACGGCACACGCATGATGCCATGACATTTTAAGTAAGTAATTTTTTTAAAAAATGAAAAAATTCATGAAAAAATCAAAAAATCAAAAAATCATATCTTTATAATTTCTTAACATGTATATTGTATGTTCGTTCTTATTAATTAATCTTACAAGAGAGTTTTTATGAATATACATTCTAATAACATACCAATATACTTAAATAGTTTTACTATTGATATCCCATCCCATGCTACAAAAAAAGCATCGTTAGATCTACAAAATAGCATCAAACAAGGCAACACCACCCTCATGAATACACTCATTGCGAGTGGACAACCAGTAAATGCTCAACTTCCAAACGGGCAAATGCCTCTTCACTTCGCTGTTCTTGAAAATAATGAAGATATCATTGCTTCACTGCTAAAACATAATGCTGACCCACAAATCAAAGATGCACAGGGCTTGAGCGCAATGGATCATGCTATCTTAATGAAAAATGATAAGGTTCAAGCTCAACTGATAGCTCATCAAATTGGCGGAAATCTTAAAGACGTCCAAGAACAAATTAAAAATAAAGCCTCTGCTCTTAATGCTAGTCTGCTACAAAATAAAGTTAATCAAATATCATCAACTTACACAAAAAACTTAAACGACATCAACCAAGCGGCATTTGCAGGAAAAACAGAATACCTTACTGCACTGTTGGCAGGAAAATCCGTCAATGACTACGATTCTTTAGGATTAACTCCAATTCATTATGCAATTTTAGGTAATCACATAGACACTCTTGAAAAGCTATTCGTATTAGGTGCAAATACAGATATACTCACATCCACTATCGATCGTGAAGGCGACTCCTTACTACACTTCGCTGCAGTAAATGGCTCAAAAGAAATGATCAATTGTTTAATTGGCTTAGGCGTCAATACAAACGTCAAAAACTCTAAAGGGGAAACGGCTCTCCATTACGCTGCAGCAAAAGAAAATATTGCCGCAATGGAAACTTTGATTAGAGGTGGTGCTGATCCACATCTTTGTGACAATAATAATATATCACCTCTAGCACTCATAGGAATTAGCGCTTTCGAAAGAGATCCTCTTGCCATCTCCCTCCCTCAAACTATAATATTTTTATCGACTTGTGCCTATTTGACCACACTGGTGGCGGTATCTGATGGTTGGAAATATGAGGGTAGCACCAAAATATTAAACTTTTTGGATGGATTGATGACTTTTCTCGAGTCCATGAATATATTTTTATATTCAGACAGCGAAAAAAACTCATCTTTATCAATTTTTGCCTATCTTTTTTCAGATTCATCGTCACCATTAAATTTTTTCGCCCGATCATGGACAACAGCTATAGTCGCTGAAACGGCATTCAAACAATTAAAAAAATGTTCGATGAACATCGGTTATCGAAAATTGGATATCGCAAAAAATATCGTTGTCCACAGCATTAACACTGTAAGTTCTATCGTTCGTTTATATATGTCATGCATAAATCCTCATTATATTTTTGGTTCTCAGAATGATCAAAGCAATGAAAACACTAATGATGATTTTAGCAATGATCATGATGAAACGAAATCCAACGATGACAATTCACGCAAATCTAATACAAACAATGATTGGAAACAATCTAACGACAATTATTGGCGTAAACATAATGAAAAATATTGGGAAAATTATTGGCGTAAACATAATGAAAATTATTGGCGTCAATCTAATAATCAGTGGAACAACAACAATAATCGCTATGCTGATTCCCATGTGTCAGACGCATGTAGTCAAGTCGCTAACGTAAATCCATTATCGTTAAAAAAACTATCAATAATAGAACGTTTAAATTATCCGGATTTGGTTCCTGAATGCTTTAAACACGCATTATTGATGATAAACCCTGAGTTTACAGAAGCACAACTAAAAGCTAAAGGGAAGGCATTATATAATTCCCGTTTTAAAGAAATGATGAAAACAGATGTCCATCCCGACAAAGCATGTTTTAATAGAATATGTAGTGAAAAGGAAAATGAAGCAATTCACAATGCTTATAATCGTTTAGTCGCCGCAAGAGACACCTTAAACAATCATGTAAAACAAAAAGAATAAAGTACAAAAACAAGAAAGCACCCAATAACGATTGGGTGCTTTCTTGATTAAATCTAAAAGGAGTTATATGAATATATCAGTCAACAGCATACCTATGAACCTCTATGCTTTCAATATCAATCAAGCGAACATTGAAAATTCTACCACGAAAAATGCATCTCTTGATCTTCAAAATTGCATCAAAGAAAATAATCCGACTTTAGTCGACACTATTCTCACTGAAGGTGTATCATTAAATGATCCACTTCCAAATGGTCAACTGCCTATTCACTTCGCTACTCTTGAAAATAAGCCTGAGATGGTTTCAGCTCTATTGACACATAGTGCCAATCCTGAGCTTAAAGATTCACAGGGCTTAAGCGCGATGGATCATGCCGTTCTGATGAATAACAAAACAATATTAGCTCAATTGATATCTCATAAAATTGGAGGGGATCTTAAAGACATCCAAGAGCAAATTAATATTCCAGGAGCGATTTTACATCACACAATACTAAAAGAAAAAATCAACCAAATTTCAAAAATTCCAACAGAAAAATTAAATGCTATCAGTAATGCTGCCTATAAAGGAAATATCGAAGAGCTAACTAATCTCGTTACAGAAAAAACTGTAAATAATTTTGATGAGAAAGGACTTGCCCCTATCCATTATGCTATTTTAGGAAATCGATTGGAAACCGTTCAAAAACTTATTGCAATGGGCTCCAAAATAGATATGGTTACTCCGTCGAACATCACCCTAACACAAGCTAAAGGTTTGGATACTCTTTTACATTTCGCTGCCATAAATGGCTCCAAAGAAGTATTAAACTACTTAATCGGCTTAGGTATCGATATCAATTATAAAAACGTCCATGGAGAAACTGCCCTCCATTATCTGGCCGTTAAAGAAAATCTTGCCGACATGGAACTATTGATTAAAGCGGGCGCTGATCCACGTCTTTGCAGTAAACAAAATATCTCCCCACTTGGACTAATTGGATTGAGCGCTCATGAAAGAGATCCACTAGCACTAACACAGGTTCAATCATCTTTATTTACATCAACATCTCTTTTATTAGCTTCAGCTACTGCAATAAATAGTGGTTGGCTTACTAGTGAAAATGGTTATAAAAATGCTTTATAATATATAGTTATGCCGGAATAATTTTAAGTTATTTACAGTTATATTCCACATTCTCAAACCTCGATAAACCATGGAAAAAACTATTGGGAGGAATGAGTCTAGCAGGTGAAATTGCAGCACAAGCAGCAATAGAATCAGCATTAATGCCACATCATCCGCTTCAAGCCGTAAATCGAATTGGATTCCAAGCAGTGACGACTTATTGTATCGCTAATGAAGCATTTGAAGGACTAAAAAAATGTTGGAATAATATTGGCTATAGGAATGGAAAAGTGGCCTGTAATGCTATTGTCCATACAGTCAACATAGCATACTCTCTTTTCAATCTATATGCTAATTGTGTACAAGAATATAACTTCTATAACTCTCCATATTATAATTATAAAGCACCTGAAGTTAAACCCGATGCAGACATCGATCCTTCAACACTTGAAAATTTATCAATAATCAAACGCTTAAACAAACCTGAACTAAATCCTGAAAATGTAAAGCATGCATTATATATGATGGATCCAAAATTTACTGAGACTTTACTGGATGAAAAAGGTCAATCTTTATACAAACATACATACCGAAACCTGTCACTAAAAATGCATCCGGATCACATTTGTACTAACAAGACGAATCCATGCGATGAAGAAGAATTGAAACTTGCTCCAAACACTTTTAGACGCCTGGGAATAGCAAAAGAAACTTTAGATGCTAGAGTTCTGGAAAACAAAGCCAAGAATGAATCGTAGAGATGACTTCTTGAATATGCTTTGGTAAACTTTCGGGCAACGCTATGGATGGTCTGTAGCGTTGCCAGTTTTTTTGCAGTGTTGCAATGGCTGCATCATCGAAATGGATTGGCAACTGCAATACTGTGCCTCGATGTTCAAACACAGCCTTAATAGCATTATGGGTTTCTTGCTTATCGAGCATGTCGCCTGCATTCACCATCGATAACAAATCATGAAAGTCTTTCATCCGTGTGTTATCAGCTCCACGAAAAACTACTGTTTCCAATTTCTCCGCAAAAACAAATGCCATGGGATAACACTTCAAACTGACTGTCTCTTCAAATAATGGTCCATTTGAATTTCTTATCAATACAATATCTTCTTCTTTGACATTCACGTGATCTTTGAATCCAAGGTCAATAAAAAATGAATAACGAGATTTCCCAAACAAAGCTTCTATACGTATCTGCGCACCTGGATATTGCATGTGAAAGTGTGAAAGTGATTCAATCTTCACATTTTTAAATTCAAAGCCATCATCAATCGATAATGAAGCAATCTCTTCCAATGCCTGAGTAAGAATTTTTGTATCGTTAGCAAGATTCTCCACCAGAAAATCGAGGTCTTTTGTCTCCCTTCCAATATCAATATGCTTAGCTAATAAAACGCCGCCTTTCAAGATGAAATTGGATCGATAAGAAGATTTACATAGGCGCATTAAAAATCGCTCCAAAATAACATTCTGCCATACTTCTGCTGCAGTTGTATTTCTTTCTTTAGCAATATGCTGCAAGCGCTTTTTCATTGAATTTTCAAGAGATACTGTCATGTTGTTAACGCCATAATATAGGGTGTAATATTCACTTTTAATAGTTTAGCATACTTTGTGAGTTTCGCTAAATCAGGTTTCTGCGATGATGACATTTTCAAATAAGACTGCAATGCTTTAATCGCAATTTCATGACCGAGAAGCCGAAATGCATCTATCACTGTTCTTTCTCGATCAAAAATCCTCATCTCATGATGCCCTAATTGGACTTTTGTTACACCTAAAGTCATGTTCCTCATGCGAATTACCCGAATATGAGGTCTTCGTGGACTTTTATCCGCATTGGGCACCGCTATCCAATACTCTCTCATGATCTGATCCGTGAGCTCATAGAAACACAAGGCAGAAATCAAACAAACAACGCCATGAGGAATCGATGCCGCAGTAAAAACCAAATCTTCGATCGCCATATCCAATCCTGTCTCCACATCAACCGCACGGTACATCCCCCGACTTATCCTCTCAATCATCCCCAAATGATAAAAATGAGCGAGCATTCTCGTGGGGATTCCGAGGACCTTTGCCTCAGTCGCCCGAAAAAAATCCTTTGCAATAAGCTCGTTAAGCTTGTCTCTATATTT
>Ga0206832_10261_pt1 | contig 10912 bp, 7 predicted proteins | sample Alteio_BWOrgCont_74_FD_152896 | JGI IMG/M metagenome (GOLD analysis project Ga0206832, IMG submission 152896) | Enriched cells from forest soil in Barre Woods Harvard Forest LTER site, Petersham, Massachusetts, United States -... | ecosystem: Environmental > Terrestrial > Soil > Temperate forest >... | reverse complement strand
CCGTTGATCTGCACATTGGCCGCGGGCGGAGTCACGCTCACCGATACTGAGTTTTGCAACGCCTGACCGCTGTTTGGATTGACCATCAGTGGGGACACGTCTACGGCTTCAAAGTTGGAGCCGTCAATCGTGTTCAGAACGTGCAGGTCGTCATTGTTCCAGCCCGGATCCGGCGCACCCGAGATGTACCACGATGACCCATTGTCGGCCAGCATCATTCCGTACAGTTTGAGCGCCGTTAAGATGATCTGATTCGTCGCGGAAAAACCGGAAATGTCGAAACTCGCTTTCAGCCGGAAGCGCGCGCCCATGGGAGGATAATTCGCGCTGGTGAGAGAGGAAGCCTCATGCCGCGCTGGCCAAACGTAAGTATCCTGCGTTTGAGGAGCGGTAAACCGAATGGCGTGGTTGATCTGGCCGGCGACGATTTCTTCATATTTGACCAGCCCCGGGAATATGGGCAAACCGGCTGCGTCGGCCGAGGTCCAGGAGGCCGGGCGCAGAGCATCCGAGAGCAAACTAAAGATAACGCCGGAACCGCCTTGCCAGCTCGCCGTTTGCGGATATGCGTCGTAGATCTCGTAAAGGATGCAGTTGTTGATATCCACCGAGATCACGTGGCGATCTCCCGTGCTGGAACTGCCTCCTTCGATGGGGGCGTTAAGCGGGATAGCGTAAGGGCCTGGGTCGCTCTCGCTCTGATAAGTAAAAGTGGCTGGGTATTTGGTCTGCGTCCCCGGAACCGTTACATAAGGGATACCAATCGGCTCGTTATTATACAGCCCAGAACCAAAATCAGGATGCAGATGTGTCGTAGTGCCGATCGTATTTACCCAGGTACTCGAATTTGGGCTCACCGGCAACTGATCGATCCGCGTGTTCCAAATATTGTCGGCTGGAAAAACCGGACAATTTCCAATGGTGGGTGGTTGAGCGGCGGCCAGGCCGGCCAGCGCACCCGCAAGCGCTCCCATGCTAGCGAAATGAATAAGATGGTTCACAGTTGCCGGCATTCTCCAACACTTAGAATAGGTCCGCCCGTGGTTGGCGGACAATTGGGTAATACCCTGAGACGCAAAGATTAGTTGGTGCTAGAAACTGGACGAGGCCTCTGACCGCCTGATTTGTCCCCTTGCTCACGCGCGGGGCTACATTACCGGCGCCACATTCCCGGGGCTACATTCCCGGGGGCCACAATCCCCGGGCTACATTCCCGGCTCTCTGTAGCCCCGCGCGTAAGCAAGGGGACAACAGCGAACTAGCCGGCCCGAACGCGGGCTCCGTTCACCACCGTTTCCGGAAGATCCTCGCCGGCCAATCCCCAGCCGCTCAGCGTGAAAATCGCGGGGGCATTGAATCGGCGCATCCGGTCGATCCAGTTCATCAGGTCCTGGTACTGGAGCACGGTCACACCTTTGGATTCGATACGAGACCGGCGTTCCTGCTCCCCTTCGGGAGTCCAGCCGGCGCCTGAAAGATGCTCGATGTGGAATATCCGCATCGGCTCTAAGAGCACTAGCTCTCGCATGCCGGCGTGATGCGCGGCATAACAAAGCAACGAATCGATATGTACCGGCCAGATAGGAAGTTCGGCGTACCCGCGCAGCGACCACCAGTCTTCGCGCGCAAGCAGCGTGAAATCACCGCAGGCATTGACATGCAGATATGCCGGGTTGCACATTTGATCAGTGAACGGGCTGGGGGTTTCGCGGGTAACGGCCCAGTTAGTAGCGGGACGGGTGGCGATTACTTCCAAGAACCAAGGCGGCTGGGTTTCCGGAGCGGTGAATTCCGTTGAATCTCGCTGACCCGCGAACTTGAAACCTAAATCCACGGCGAGAAGGTATTCGCCACTCTGTGCAGGCTGCAAGCGGTCGGATGCAACGCGGAACAGTACGTTTCCCTGCGGATCGCTCAGGGAGACTTCGAGATTGTCCAGGTTGGCCCCCTCACCGGGAAGGAGCGTGAGCTGGAGTCGGCTAGGGTCCAGAGAACGAACTCGAATACCGGCGCCGGCTCGGCGTGCCGCGAGCGTGGCCACGGAATGTTCCGGCAACCACATGGAACGCTCCCACCAAATTTTAAAGAGCCGCAGCATCAAGAAGCGCACGTCGTGCAGCAGCGCAACCCAGTCCGCTCCGAGACGCAGCCGAAATGACCCAGTAGAGATATGTTTCGGGAGATTTAAACGCAATTTCGCCCGGCCGCGTATGGTAGCGGCGGCCAGAACCGATCCGTCCCGGTCTACCACTTCCACGGAAAGCACCGCGCCGCGCGCGCTGGGGCCCGCGTCAACATCCATCAGCAGAACGGATTCCGCATCGTGGGGTCTCTCAAAAATGATCTCCGCCTCGGCTGCCATCCAGCGGAACGGCTCCTTTTCATATCGCTCAACGCTGTACCAACCTGCGCCGAAACGAATACCTTCCCCGGGCGCTGTAACGTCCTCTTCTTCGAGTTTGCGCAAGCCATTGGGCGCCAGCTCGAAATCCCCCTCCGCGGTGAACACGCGCCGCATGTTCCGGTGACAAAAATCCAACAATTCGTCCAAGCCGGCTGGTTCGGGGATCTCGCTGGATACGTCGTGTCGATCCATGCGGTAAACGGTACGCTGTTCCAGACGGCGCTCAGCCAGGAACCGCATCAATTCGGCCGAGAAGACTATATCGATATTCGTCACCAGGACGAACTTACCGCGCGCGCGCCGGATTCCGACGTTCTTCGCCAACATCTGGTGCAGCGGGATGGCATCTGGATTTGGCAACTTCCGATGCACTCCGCCGGGTACCTCCACAAAACGGAGTTCGCACGGACCGGGATTTGCCGGTATCTCCAGGCAGTCGATCAGCTTGGGACGGTCAGTTGGAGGATTCCATTCCACTACGATAATCTCGGACGGCAGGTTATACCGCGACGCCTGGCCGATCCAGGCGTTCAGAAACGCCTGCATCCGGCGCAGCATATTACCGCCGTGATTGTCATTGCGCGCCGCCACGACAACGCTAATATACGGCTCGCTAATATACGGCCCGCTGCTATGTGTCATCGGCGGCGGGCTCCTTTAGCTCCCCATTTTCGATGCAAATTGCGCGGTGGAAGGCTGGGTTTCGGACAAGTCCAACGAGGCCAGACCCCAATCATCCAAGTTGAAGATTATAGGAGCATGCAGGCTACGCATCTGCGCGATGAACCATAGCGCGTCCTGATAAGTTATGGATGGAATGCCTTTCTGGGCGATGCGAGCATTCAGCCGTGCTTCGCCTTCCGGTGTCCATCCCGAACCGATGCCATGTTCGATGTGAAAAATGCGCAACGGGGCGCCGAGCACCTCTTCCTTCGCGCCGGCGTGATGCGCAGTGTAGCAGAGTAAAGAATCGACGTGCATGGAAAACTGATCCAATTCCGCGTAGCCGCGCACTTCAAACCAATGCTCGCGGCTCATCAGCGTAAAATCGCCGCATGCGTAGGTGTGGAGAAAGGCCGGTCTACCCATAGCGGCGATTTCTCTCGTTGGAGCGGGGAAATCTCCTTTCCGGGGTTCCGAGGCGAGCAGAAAAGTGGACCAAGGTTCGGTAACTGCGGTCTTAACGGAATTATCAGCCGTATCTCCGGTGCCGCACGCCAGCACGCGAAAATGAAGATCGCGGGCATCCCCGCCCACCGGTTCGCCACCGCCTTCCGCGCTGTAGCACAACGTTGTAAGCGTTCCGCGAGTCACGGGAAGCGGAAATTCCACATACGTCAGGCCTTGGATGGGTTCACGCGCCAGCACCTTGCCGCCCCCGGTGCGAACTACCAAAACGAATGGCTGGTAGCCCACCGTGGGGCCGGGCTCTACCAGCATCGCCAGGGTGCGGTTTTCATCCAGAGTACGTATGATTAGCTGCCCGTCCCCGCCCACCCAGCGAAATCGCTCCGCGCCAGCGTGTTCCAGGTAGGACCAACCGTGGCCGACCCAAAATTCCATGCCGGCCTCAAAAATGTCCTCGCCGCGCGCCCGTAAGAGACGAAGCGCCCGGCGGCAAAGGCCGGGGCCCCGCAGCAACATGGTCCCAAGACCGTGCCCCACGCGGTAGGCCGCCAGCATGCGGGTGAGCGTCGGACGGGCCTGCCGGATTCCCAGTGCAAGCGGCCTGGATGACTGGCTCGGCCGACAGGCCCAGTCACAGCGGAAAACCCGAAAATTCAGGATGCGGTGATCGTTCGTTGCCGGACGGCCACCCTCGGGGACAATCAGCTGGAACAACTGCCGGGCACCGTCCCGCCGGGCGGGAAGCATTAGCCCCACTTTGGTTCGTCCATTGATACGAAATTCGCCCGCGGGTGCGCCGCTACCATCCATTACTTGCAGGACTGCCGGCGTTCGATCCATGCCTAGCCCCGCTTCCAGGTCAATTTCGAGAACCGCGCCACCGTTCGGTACGCGCGCCAGCACCTCTGCTTCATTCCCAATCCATCGAAATGGCTCAGTGGGCTGATACTTCTCGACGGGAAACCAACCGTCGCCGAAATGGATATCCGACTCCGGCCTGACAATGTCTTCGGCCTCGTTCTGACGAAGCGCGTCCGCAGTCAATGGGAAAGAGCCCTCTCGCGCGAAAACCCTGATCAGATGGCTGCGGCAATAAGCAAGTTGTTCATCCACGGTTCCATTCACCGGAACATCACTCATCACGTCGGTCCGGTCGATGCGGTACATGCGGCTCTTCTCCAGCCGCCGCTCGGAGAGGAACATCATCAGCTCGTCAGAGAAAACGATATCGATGTTGGTGGCCAGGATAAACTCGCCCCGGGCCCTGCGGATACCCACGTTCTTGGCAATCATCTGATACAGGGGTAGGGCTGCGGCGTGACGATACCTGGCATGCACCTCGGGCGGGACCTGGATAATCCGCACCTGGCACGGCCCGGTATCGGGAGGCCACCGAAGCGCGGCCGCCAGCCGCTCCCGCTCCCGAGGAGGATTCCATTCCACCAGGATCAGCTCCGATGACAGCCGGTGGCGCTTGGCCTGATTGATCCAAGCATCTATAAAGACCTGCATGCGGCCAAGCAGGTTCCCGCCGTGATCGTCGTTCCTGGCCGTGGCTACTACTGAGATGTAAGGCGTCTCGATGTAAGGCGCCTGGGGATCGCGCGAATACACTGATGGCGTGGCGTTATTGGCGGACAGCTGCATCGGACTAAAATATAGAATAGCTCTCTATTAATTCCGAACGGGAGGCTATTCCAAAACGTTTTGCGGCGGCAGGGACTTTTGGGTCGGCCTGCCATAGCGGGAGCCATCAAAGCCGGTTGTGGCAACGGCTAGCCAGGCCGGTTGTGAGCAGTTCGGCGCGCGCCGGCGCAAACTTCGGTAAAATAGGCGTTTATCATGAAAAACGAACTCGCCGTGATAACCGGCGCCGGGGGCTTCATCGGCGGCAGCCTGGTGGCGGATTTTCGCAAACAGGGCTACCAGAAGATCCGCGCCGTGGACATAAAGCCGCTCAACGAATGGTACCAGCGCTTCGACGACGTCGAGAATCTCTCGCTAGACCTGAATCTCAAAGAGAACTGCGAGCGGACCGCCAGGGATGCGTACCAGATTTATAACTTCGCCGCGAACATGGGCGGCATGGGATTCATCGAACGTAACAAGGCGCTGTGCATGCTGTCGGTGTTGATCAACACACAAATGCTCGAAGCTGCCCGGCAGTTCGGAACGAAGAAGTTTTTCTATTCTTCGTCGGCCTGCGTTTACAACGCCGACAAACAGCGCGACACGGCTTGCCCCGGGCTCAAGGAAAAGGACGCCTATCCCGCCCTCGCCGAGGACGGTTACGGTTGGGAGAAGCTGTTCAGCGAGCGCATGTGCCGCCATTTCCGCGAGGATTACGGACTCCACACGCGCGTGGCGCGTTTTCACAACGTCTACGGCCCGCTCGGAACCTGGTACGGCGGACGCGAAAAGGCGCCCGCGGCAATCTGCCGAAAAGTAATCGAGGCTAAAGTGTCGGGCTCGAACCAGATTGAGATCTGGGGATCCGGCCATCAAACGCGCAGCTTCATGTACATCGACGATTGCCTGCAGGGTGTGGAGATGATCATGAACTCGGAAATCCTGGAGCCGATCAACCTGGGCTCCGCCGAGATGGTTTCCATCAATCAACTGGTGGACATGGTGGAGGAAATCGCCGGCGTCAAACTCCAGCGAAATTACGACCTGACGGCGCCCAAAGGCGTGAACGGGCGCAGCAGCGACAACACGCTGATCCAGCAGTACCTCAAGTGGGAGCCCAGCACGCCGCTGCGCAACGGGTTGGAGAAGACATACGCCTGGATCTTCGACCAATATCGGGCACGGGAGAGCGGCAGCGGCGCTTTTATCAAAGAAGCTGCCCTGGCGTGAAAGTCCCGATCCACCTTGTACAATTGGAGGTCGGCGGTAATGTGGAACGGTGACTATTGGTTCGTGATCCGCAGCCTGGTGGCCAAAGACTTCAAGGTCCGCTACCGGAACATGTCGCTGGGCGTGCTATGGTCGCTGCTGAATCCGCTCATCATGATGAGCGTGATGACCTTCATTACTACCCAGATTTTTTCCAATTCCAACGTGAGGAATTATCCGCTGGCCGTTTTGTGCGGCCTGGTCCCATTCAATTTTTTCTCCTTGGCGTGGTTAACCGGCACCGTGTCTCTGCTCGAAAACGCATCGCTCATCAAGCGGGTGCCGGTGCCCCGCCAGATTTTTCCAGTGGCCAGCGTGCTCTCAAACTGCATGCATCTGATTATTCAGATCAGCCTGCTGCTGGCGGGCGTTCTGATATTCGGACGCGGCATAAATGTCTATTGGCTCTGGTTGCCTGTGATATGGATGCTGGAAATCGTTTTCGTTCTGGGACTGGCCCTGACTTTTTCGGCCGTCAACGTCTATGTGCGCGACACTCGCTATGTGATCGAGTCGGCGAACACCATCCTCTTCTGGCTGGTGCCGATCTTCTATTCCTTTTCAGCAATTCCCCCGCGCTTCCGGACCGTGTATGAGTTCAATCCGGTGGCTGCGTTGGTAATGATGATGCGAACTATTCTGCTGGACGGCAGGGCGCCGGTTACCTCCACGCTGCGGAACCTGGTTTGTGTTTCGATCTTCACTTTTATTTGCGGCTGGTTCATTTTCCGAAAGCTGAAGCAGGGATTTTACGAATATCTGTAGTCGAACATGGCGCTGATCGAATTCCAGAACGTATCGAAATGGTTTCCGCACAGCACCGGGCGCGCGCTGCTGCGCACGCACATTGCGCACTGGTTTGGAGGCGAACACAAGGAAAAATTCGTTGCGCTGAAGAACGTGTCCTTTCGCCTCGATCCTGGTGAAAGCCTGGCCATTATCGGCAGCAACGGCGCCGGGAAAAGCACGCTGCTGAGCTTGGCCGCCGGACTGGCCACGCCCAATGAAGGGCGCGTCATCGTCAACGGACACTTGGCCGCTCTGCTAGAACTCGGCTCCGGTTTCCATCCTGACCTCACGGGAGCTGAAAACCTGCTTCTGAATTCCGCGCTACTGGGCCGCACCCGCAAGCAAACGCTGAAGCTGGCGGAAACGATCATCGATTTCTCTGGAATAAGAGACTTCATCGATGACCCGTTGCGTACCTACTCCTCCGGCATGGTGATGCGTCTGGCCTTTTCCGTTGCCATCCATACCGAGCCCGATATCCTGTTGCTGGATGAAGTGCTGGCGGTAGGTGATTCCGGCTTCCAGGCCAAGTGCCGCGAAACTTTGCTGGATTTTCAGCGCGCCGGCAAATCCATTTTGTTCGTTTCCCACTCCGCCGGCCACGTTTTGGAAATGTGCCAGCGTGCTATTTGGTTGGATCACGGCGAGCTGGTCATGGAAGGCGATGCCGCCGGCGTTCTGGATGCGTACGGCGGTCGAATGGCTGTCAAGCAACAGGCCGGCGATCAAGCCCCGTAGTCCCCTTGCTTACGCGCGGGGCTACATTCCGTCGAGTCCGTTCACCGTTTGATTCCGAACCTTGCCAATTGTAGCCCCGCACGTCAGTAAGGGGACAGCAAAGGATAGTCCGCTTGCGTCCCTGAACTGGCTGTGTTAGAAGTAGATCCAATCGGGACCCTTTCGATGAGCACTCAAGGCGTTACCACCAACGCGCTTCCGCTGGCACCCGCGAAGCCTGCACGGAATTCGTTGGGCCGAACCTTGGCGGGATGGCTGCAGGCCAGCCACATGTCGCATCTGGGCATCGCCAATACCATGCGCTTAGCCAGCACCTTCAACCGAATCAGGTTTCGCCGGCAAGACCGCTGGCGCCGGGAGTTGTACCGCAACGAACTGGCCGCGTTACTTGAAGAGAACGGCGGTCTTACCCGTCCGGCCATTCAATTAAACGACGGCTGGGCCGTTGATACCTCCCTTTCGTTGCCGCACCTCGGCCAGGTTCTGGAGGATTCGGAGAAAATAATCGCCCAACGCTCCGGCGCGCGCCTTTCCCCGGATTCCTACCGAAGCTATTTTCAGGACGTCTGGAAAACCGAAGATTTGGAGCAGTACCCGTCGTTCCTCGACTTCGTCACGTCGAGCGATATGTTGGCGACCGTAGCGGGCCACTTCAAATGCATCCCGACTCTTTCCACCACGCTCCCGCCCGGTATCCGCTTCGTGGAATCGAACGCAGCCTTTGATGACGACCCTGCTCATCCGAAAGACAGTCAGCTCTATCACATTGATTACTACTCGCACCCCAACGTTTACGCTATTCTTGCGCTGCGGGATGTAACTCCTGAAAGCGGCCCGTGGACGTTCTTGCCGCGCTCAGTTTCCGAGAAGGCATCGAAAGCCCTGGGATATTGGGGCCGGCGGAGAGGCTACCGCATCAGCGATGAGGATGTTTACTCCGCCGTGGATCGGAAAGACGTGCTTGAATTCTGTTATCCGCGCGGCAGTGTGCTATTCATCGATTCGTCCGCTTGCTTCCACTATGGCAGCCGCAATTCCATCACCCCGCGATTCCAACTCATGATCGGCTACTCCGGCGTCTGCCGGACTGACTTTAGCGAAGCACTTCTCCCACCCAAAATTTATCCAACACGACCTAAGGATTCCCGTTTGAGAAAGATGGTCCTCAACAAAAATACCTTAGGGACCTAGTGGGAGGAACCACCCGGCAATCCCTGCGAGACCGCCGGGCGGCAGCGCGCATACGCCCTCTTCTTGGGTAGCGCTACTAGATAGATTCGCAATCGAGCTTTAACGTTTCTACTTTAACGTCCGTCAGCGCGCCGACATTTCCCGGAACTCTCCGGCGAATTCATGGCTCGCTCTGGGAACCCGCTCGCGCAGGTTTTCTTTCCCCACATAAAACTGCCGGCCTGCCAACTCCGCGCGATGCCGTGCCAACATATCGTTTAATCGCGCAACTCGCTCTTCCGATGGCGGATGCGTGCGGAAATACGACCCAACTGCTTCGCCAGCGGCCTCGGTGACCTCGCCCGCCGGCGTGGCTGCCTGTACCCTGGATGACTCCCGGAACTTGGCTTTCATCCGCGTGAATAGCGCTGCCTCGGCGTCCGGATCATAGCCTGCTTGGATGCTAAGCCGCTCCCCTTGCGCATCCGCCTCCAGTTCCTGCTGCGGCGAAAATCCGAGCATAACCAGCCGGTGAGCCATTTCCACTATTTGTCCCACCTCCGGCGCGCCGGCTTTCGTTAACTTTGCTTCATATTGATAATGCTCGATCGCGTGACGGAGATCGACATGCGACATCTCGTGACCCAGCACTGCGGCCAGTTCGGCTTCCGATTCCACAAATTCGAGCAAGCCACGCATCACGTAGATCTGCCCGCCCGGCAAAGCGAACGCATTGATCTGCGGCGAATCAATCACGTGAAACTGATAGCGAATCCCAGGACGCCGCAAATGGGCCACAAGAGGCTGCGCCACTCCTGTGACGTAACGAGCGGCGTCCGCGTCATCGGGCCCCATATCGGCGACGCCCCGCGCAAGATCGGCGCCGATCTTCATCTCCTCGGCGTCTGAGACGCGCGTCAGCTTCATCCCAATCTGATCGGTGTCGCGCAAGGTGTCCGACCACAGCTCCACCATCGAATTCAAACTCACCTGCGGGTCCGAAGTCCCACGCGTAGCCAGAACCGCGCCAACCACCAGCAACGCAAGAACTGATCCGAACTTTTTCCAATTCATTTCCCGGCTCCTTCCTACAAGTAGCGCTGTATCCGGTCACGGAATCGCGTATAAATCCACGACACGCCCACCAGCATCAACCCCAGCACAATAAACGACAGAATCCGGTACATGGTCTCCAGATGCCGCAAGTCGTATACAAAAAGTTTCAGGATGCACACCAGGAACAGGAACATCCCGGTTAACCGCTGCACACGGTCGTTGAGCGGGAACCCGGCTACCAGCAAGGCCACTCCTTCAACACCCCACGCCACCGTCAATACGCTGCCGGAAACTTCGTAGAACAGCAGCACGGCCAAGAGAGTGGCGGCTAGCAGCGAGTAGAACGTTCGCGCGTGGCGCTCTATGCCGGCCTCCTCGCTTTTGTGCGGAATCAGCAGTTGCGCGGCGTAAAAACAGGCAATCACAAACACGCCGGTCAAAATCCGCCCGGAGACGCCGGCGAAACTTTCAGGCGCGTAGAAATTGGTAGTCCAGCTTCGCCAGAAGGCGAGCGCGGCCAAAATATAACTCTGCCACCGCAGATCCACGTTGTTCCAGCGCCTTCCGAATACCAGCAGGCCTAGCCCAAACGCGGCCCACCCGGTGACTGTCAGAACACGGCCCAGCTCGAAGCGCATTAGAGTCACAGCCAGAACCGCCGCCGCGTATAGATAGATGCGGCCAAGCGGCAGTTCCCACTCGCGTAGCCGCGCGCGCTCCAGGCGTTGT
>Ga0206832_10260_pt1 | contig 10918 bp, 10 predicted proteins | sample Alteio_BWOrgCont_74_FD_152896 | JGI IMG/M metagenome (GOLD analysis project Ga0206832, IMG submission 152896) | Enriched cells from forest soil in Barre Woods Harvard Forest LTER site, Petersham, Massachusetts, United States -... | ecosystem: Environmental > Terrestrial > Soil > Temperate forest >... | reverse complement strand
CACATAGCCACTGGCGTAAGCCTGTGGAAGCGTCACGCAGTCCTTGAGCCTCGAATAGAGGCGGCAGATAGTTCTATTTAGCCTCTCAGGTATAGTTGGATCAAGTAATCTGTCGCCGCTATTCGCGGCTCTATTGATGTTTGATTTTCCATGGGCTTACGCCCATGGCTATATGCTATCGTCGCTATTCGCGACTTTGGATTAAATAATCTCAACAATTTCACTCAATAATTTCAATAATTTCTCAATAATATCTCAATTATTTCTCAATAATTTCAATAATTTCAATAATTTCTATCTTTATCAAATCTTTACAAGCATTTGCTAGACTTCTGCCTAAACTAAGGGAATTTCCCGAAAAAAACGTTATTAATCATCATAAAAAGGATTATATATGTCAGGATCAATGGAATTTAGAACAGATAGAATGGTAGAGTCTTCTAATTTAGTAGAGCACTTACCACAATCACAAGAATCATCTGAAACGAAACCAACTCAAAATTATGCAGTTCGCATGGCGGGTGCAGCAGTAGCAGGTATTATTGGCGCAGGCGTATTATCAACCATGTTGACGGTGCCATCTTATGATGTTTATTGTAAAAAAATCAATAATTTTGGTAATTCTAGCCCCACAGATTGTTATAATGCAAATATTATTACCGCATGTGCAGTAGGTGCTTTATTGTGTGTTACGAAATTCGCTTTAAATTCAATTGAAATTAAAAAGGAAGAGTCGCCAATTGAAGTTAAAAAGGAAGAGTCGTCAATGGCGAAAATTATAAATTATACTGTTTCAGGAGCCGTTTTCGGTGGTGCAGTTGGAGCGGCCTTAAGTGGGTCTACAATTGTTTCTCTGCCTAGATTGGGAAAATTAAATTGTGTTGGAAATTCGTTTATTAATATATGTGAAGCGCCATATCAAAATGCTCTTGTTCCTAACTACATCGCAGGAGCAGCCATAGGTGCTTTTTTAGGAGCTAGTACAGCTGCTACAAGCATCTTTGCTAAAAGAATTGTAAAAGAAGTTGAGAAGAGATTTGATGTAACTATACCTACTACTAATCAAATTTCTCATATGATTTATGATTTAAAGTAGAAAAAGATTTGTTTTTGTTTTTTGTTTATTGTATCCTCTAACGTGTTTTACCTAGTGCGTTAGAGGATTTTTAATATAAATATTTTGAGGGTTTATGGATATTAGTGTGGCATTAGACCGTATGAGTATGGATAAAATGCAGTCCTTTCTAAATAATAAAAAAATAGAAGTAAGTTTTGGTTTTCTGGGAATTCGTGTCCCACAACTTTCTTGGAAGCACACTGGCTTAGAGGGTTCTCTTACATGCGATCAGCTAGATTCCTATATCATTCGTGCTTATGACAGAGAAATGCAAGTTATCGCTAATAGCATTTTTAGCCAGGAATGGTCATCGGTACAGAAAGGAAAGGAACTACTTACTACGGCACGTTCAATTCGTAATCTTGTCTATGAAAAAGCGAAAAACAGCAAATACATGACATCGTTTGCTATCGACTATAATGGATTTAATACAATGAATCCTGAGATTGAAAAATTTAGTCACAAATTAGATCAAGACGCTAAAAAATTTCCCGAACCGGAACCGCAAGAAGATCAATTTTTTACTTTTTTTCCAGGTTTTGGACCAAGTCGTGTCTTTAATGTATTCTCAGATTTCTTTGACCATAACCATAAGCCTCAAGCCTATACTTCTTATACTTACACAAATATACCCAATGGTCGTCATAATCGTTCATACGAACAAAGACAAGTAAATAGTGAACCAAATTTCGATCCTTACAAAGAATTAGGATTGGAACACGGTGCTTCAAGCAAAGATATCAAAAACAAATATCGTGAATTGGTATTAAAGTATCACCCCGATAAAAATGCTAATGATCCAAAAGCCACAGAAAAATTTCAAAAAATTCAAAAAGCCTACGAACTCCTGAAATAATCATTTTTCAATCGTAACCGCTCAAAAAATCATAGCATTTAAATGAGGGTTATAAAAATAGATCGCAGAGCGTTTGGAGTACCAGCTGCTTATCCTGCAGACGGTAGCGTGTGTTGCACAATTGGGCTAGCTCGGGATCGTGCGTAACAATAATGAGGGCCTTGCCCTGTGTATTGGCAAAATTCATGAGGAGATGATGAATTTGACGTGCGGTTTCTTTATCAAGATTGCCTGAAGGTTCATCAGCTAAGATGATATCAGGATTGTTAAATAGCGATCGTGCAATGGCTGCACGCTGCTTTTCACCGCCGGAAAGCAATTTTGTGTTGAAATTGATTCTGTCACCAAGACCAACTTCTATGAGAAGGTCGCATGCTCTTGTATATGCTACTGAGCCTTTACTCACATTTTTACGTGCTATTCTTGCCGGCATCAACACATTTTCAAGCGCAGAATAATCATCTAATAGATGAAATGATTGAAAGATAAAACCTAATTTCTGATTGCGTATATGACTTTTATTGAAGGCTGTGACGTTGATGTCATCGATGATCAATTCACCACTGCATGGCGTGTCTAGCGTTCCCAAAACTTGTAGAAGAGTACTTTTTCCTTCACCAGAACGTCCCATGATAGCAACGGTCTCTCCACGTCTAACAGTAAGTTCAACATCATCGAGAATTTTGATGTGAACTGGATTATAAAACGCCTTTTTGATCTTTTTCGCGTGAAGAATAATATCAGTGTTTTTTTTCATTGTTTACTCTGCACGTAAAATTGCTGAAGGACGCATCATGCTTGCTTTCACCGCCGGAACGATCCCTGCTAATAAAGAAATAAATGCCGTCGTGATGACAACAAAAGTCAAAGCTTCCATACTTAGGGCTGTCGGTAGGGTGTTGCCATAAAATACCGGATTAAATAAATCATATCCTTGTAGTCTGCTGACTAATCCAACAAGTTCGTTGATATAATGCAATGTCAACACAGCGACAAGGATTCCCAACAGACTTCCAGCAGCTCCCATGACCATGCCACAAATCCCAAAAATCGTTGCTATACTTCCTGATGTTGTGCCCATAGAACGTAAAATTCCAATTTCAAGCTTTTTGTCATTGACGAGGATAATGAGCATAGAAATGATATTGGAACATGCGACGACAATGATGACTAAAGAAATCAGAGAAAATAAATTCTTTTCACTTTGCAGCTGTTGGATGATATCTTTTGTAAATTCGTATTCTTGATAGGTTGAGATTTTCCAGTACTGTGCGACGCCAGCATCTTGCAATGCTTTTTGTAATTCTGCCTTTACCTTATAAACATCTGTAAGATTATCAAAGCGTATATTTATGCCATTACTGAAATAAGCTTCTTCTTGATGTGATGACGAGCGTATCAATGAAACAAGTTCTCGTCCGGCCAATATAAATTTTCCGCCAATAGGAATGATGCCCGGATCATAAAATCCTGCGACATACACCGATGTGCGCTGTTCTTGAACAGAACTTGGTGTAGGGGAGTAGTAAGAAAGATATCCTTGGTCTCCAATAGCGGCTCCATTTTCTTGAAATCCTCTTGGAAGGAGAATGGGATCACCGAAAATGGAGTCTTGCGGCAATACAATTCCTTTCATATCAGCACTCGCATAAGCAATCGGAGATGAGGTATTACCGGGTTTTAATGATGCTTCAGCAATTTCTAGAGTTCCTAAAGTAGCGATGCCTTTTATTGTGACACCCTGAATAGTGGTTGAGACATCAAATTTAAGCTCTTTTGGTTGTTTAGCACTCTCTAAACTCTTTTCAATAAGATCTGCTTTCAATATTGTGTCGGCTGCTATGATGACTGGTATCCATGATGAGAGCAAAGAATCTTTGCCATTGATGACGACAGTTCCAATGGAATCTTTAATTGTTAACTCTGCAACAACGGCGTTTAGTCCATTGATCTTTTGCTGATCGATCAATTGCGCTAACTGATATGCAGATTGAGGCAAAATCAATTTAATGGGCTTATCACCTTTTAATATGGCACAGACAGCAAAAGTCCCATTTGTGGGCATTAAGTGGCGTGGTAAACGCCATCCTTCTACAGGAGCTTTCAATGCTGAAATGCTAATTGATTGAAAGAATGATTCCAAACGCGAATGCAATACTGCCGTGTTGATTTGATAGATAGACGAAGGAGAGTCTTCTTGGATGTTATCGGATGATATTCCTTGCATATGCAATAGGTTGTTGAACCCTTTAGCTGTAGGTGGTATCAGCGCTCTGGCCATGGCAGGAGTATTGGCGTCAAATGTCCCCAAAAAGGAAGCATTATCCATAAACTGTTGTGATGGCTGATGTTGCGTGTTTCGTAATAAACGAAGGCGTAAATTTGCAAAAGTTGTTTCATAGCTAGAAACAGCAAGACCCTTAATTCCTGTTAAATTGTTTGCGGCATTAAATGCGATTTTTACGAGGTCTTTGAGTTGACCTTTTTCATCAATATCAGCTGAAGGCCATGTCTTAGGGATTTCTTCATCACTTGAGATGTCGTGTGGATTCGTCTTTGTAGCAGCAAATTTCTCGCCAATAGTTTTAGGAGTATAATCGGAAGCGGCGCTGATAGTGTCTGCAAGGTAATAGTGGGAATGGTAGTATTGTTCTGTTGGCGTCATGCGCACAGGTGCTGTTAATGCGATGATTTTTTCTATCCAACTCCCTTCTAATCCGTCCTTTACGGAAAAGAAAACGACGATAAGCCATACAACTAAGGCGATAACAAGGGTGGAAATAAGGCTAATGATAGATACGGACAGCTGCCGCCAGCGGGGGACTAGATATTTAAACGCGATAGACAGTTCAAACATACGCGCTCATCCATAGAAAAGAAAACCTGTGTTTATCGAAACACAGGTATTCATTTATTTTGTTTCTTTAAACTCAACGTGCTTACGCAGTGTAGGATCGAATTTTGTACGAGCTAAACGATCCGGTGTATTCGTCTTGTTTTTTTCTGTATAGTAATGATAAGCACTTTCGGAGCTTTTCATTTTAATTTTCTCACGTTTTTTTGCCATTACAGTTCTCCAATGCGTCTATTTCTAAAAGGTTACATCATACATAATTCAACGCATTCTTGGAAAGAAAAAAACAAAAAATTTGTGAAGTCACATATACGTGCCGTCCCTTCAGGACTAGGCAATTCAGCGACTGTTGCTTAGTCCTGAAGGGACGGCATGATACAGCCCAGGTCGAAGTGAAACGGAGGCCTGGGTAATCTGCAAATACATTTGAGTCCCGAAGGGACGGCACTATACCGAACGTGATTCAAAAATTGGCTTTTTGACAAGGAGGCTGCTCAAAATTTTTCGTCTGGAGCGAGTGATTATTGCCTTTGGCAAGGCACGAGTGAAGACAAAAATTTTGACGCAAAGCCGACGCAGTCAACAACCAATTTTTGAGTTACGTTCGGTATAAATATGCCTAATATAAATATTATTCTTAAAATTTAAATTTGATCTATGTATATTCGATATTTTTTTAATCGTCCAAATGTACGACATAACACAAGGATAAATTATGTCACAATCTCTCGTAGATGTTATATTGCATATAGTGTTTAGCACCAAAGATCGTCAACCATTGATCAAACCAGATATAGAAGAAAATTTGTATCAATATATTAGTGGAATTGGTCGTAAAATCGGATGCCCTATAATAATGATTAATGGAGTAGAAGATCATGTTCATATATTGCTTCAATTTGACAAAATCATGTCTATTAGCAAGTTAGTATCAGAAATTAAGTCAAATTCTTCACGATGGATAAAAACAAATGGGAATCATTACAAAGATTTTAGCTGGCAAGGTGGTTACGGTGGATTTGCTGTTTCTAGAATAAATGTAGAAGCAGCAAAAAAATATTTGTCCATCCAAAAGGAACATCATAAAACTATAACGTTTAAAGAGGAGTTCTTAAAATTACTGAAGCACGCCAACATTCCTTATAATGACAAATTCTTGTGGGATTAAATTGTGCCGTCCCTTCAGGACTCAATTCTTTTTTTATTTACCCAGACCTCCGTTTCACTCCGACCTGGGCTGTATCATGTCGTCCCTTCAGGACTAGGCAATCAGTGTAGCTTTAGTTTCGGAGGATGACTGACAGTGTTGTGCCGTCCTTTCAGGACTCAATTCTTTTTTTATTTACCCAGGCCTCCGTTTCACTCCGACCTGGGCTGTATCATGTCGTCCCTTCAGGACTAGGCAATCAATGTAGCTTTAGTTTCGGAGGATGACTGACAGTGTTGTGCCGTCCCTTCAGGACTCAATTCTTTTTTTATTTACCCAGGCCTCCGTTTCACTCCGACCTGGGCTGTATCATGTCGTCCCTTCAGGACTAGGCAATTCACTGTAAATTTAGTTTCGAAGGGATGAGTATCGTGTCCCTACAGGGTCAAAACATCTGTTGCTTAGTCCTGAAGGGACGACATGATACAGCCCAGGTCGAAGTGAAACGGAGGCCTGGGTAAATAGAAATAAAATTGAGTCCTGAAGGGACGGCACAAAAAAATTATGATGAGGGCATTGTGCTGTAGAAGGGGTGGTCGGCAAGGGCCAGAAGCTCTTGGTCGCCGCGGCTATCGCCGTAAGCGTACAACGTATAATTATTTCGTGGTCCTGCCAAACGTTCTAAGCGCCGTTCTTTTTCCGGTCCCCAGCAATTCTTGCCTTCGATCTTCCCTGTCACAATGCCGTAAGAGTCTATTTCCAAATTTGAACAGATAAGTTCATTAAAACCCATCATCTTCGCCCATGGATCTAAATAAGCATTGATAGAAGCACTAATCAAAATGCAAGTATGTTTTTGACGTCGGTGCCATTCGAGACGTTTTATTGCGCTTGGAAGTATTAATTTTTTTAGGGCATCAGAAGTGGAAAATGCCTCCCCAAGTTCACAAAGTTGACTACTTGGCATCCCAGCGAAAAACTTCTGTAATACTTTTTCTTTGGTTTTTTGACGAGACACAATTTTTAAGCAAAATCCAATGAAATAGGGGGTAAGTTTGAATAATTTCCGCAAGGTAGCGCGTTTTCCTGCGGCAAAGAATAGAAAAGGGAGGAGAGTATCCTTTTTAGTCATTGTCCCATCAAAATCGAAGGCGGCAATCACTTGTTTTTCTTTTTTTTGTTCTGTATTCATCACCATCTATTGTTTCAATTTTCGAGTGAGATGCGATTATAACAGACATTTCTTTTCGCGCTACATGAATTTTTAAATTTAAAATGCAATACGTGTTGCTGCTTCTAAATTTAGGGGATCGCCCTTGCCTTTTCTGATAAAATTATGATATCCAAGCCCGGCAATCATGGCGGCATTATCGAGAGAAAGACCGAGTGAAGGCCACAATATCCGTAATTGCGGCGCCTTCTCTTGAATCATACGGCGAAGTTCCAGATTATTTGTGACACCCCCACCAAAGACGAGCGTCTTGCAATGGTATTGCTCTGCTGCACTCATGACTTTTTCGACAACATCGGTGAAAGCTGCATGTTGGAATGAGGCTGCAATGTCACACATATTTTGTTTTGTCAATGGAAGTGGCATCGTTGACAATTTGTTCTGCCCCTGAAGGGTATATAAAACAGCTGTTTTTAATCCGCTAAAGGAGAAATTCAATGGGTGCTCCTTGCTTTTTCCGGCTTTAAAACCAAATCTTTTCGGATCGCCATCTTTTGCTAGAGCTTCAATTTTTGGGCCTCCCGGATAGTTTAAGCCTAATTGCCTTGCTACTTTATCGAAGGCCTCACCTATGGCATCATCTATCGTCTCACCGATTAACTTATAAGATCCAATTTCATCCATTCGCACTAAAGATGTATGAGCTCCGGACAAAACGACACCAAGACAGGGGAATGTCACCGGTGTTTTTTGCGACATTAAAGCGGCATATAGATGTGCTTCAACGTGATTGACACTGATAAATGGTTTATTGAAAACTAAAGAAAGCGATTTCGCTGCCGTGATTCCTATCAGCAAAGCGCCGATCAATCCGGGTCCATAGGCAACGGCGAATAAATCGACCATATCGAGAGAAATTTGTGCTTCCTTCAGCGCTTCTTCCAATACAGGGATAAAGACATCAACATGTCGACGGCATGATAATTCCGGGACAACACCACCATATTCGGCATGTAGATCGATTTGTGAGGAGACGACATTTGAGAGGATTTCACATCCATTTTTAACGACAGAACAACTTGTTTCGTCACAAGTCGATTCAATTCCTAGAACGATCATAGATACCAGCTTTAGTTAAAATTTCTCATTTGGACTTTGGCGCAGTCCAAATGAGAAATTTTAACTAGAGGTTGGTATATCACGTATATTATTTGTGTTATTTATTATTAAATCTGATGCGGCATCTGAGTCAACAATCCACAATGCCTTATGAGCGGATGTTCCAACGCGTTGAATTGGGAGATCGTCAGGGATATAGTGTCCATTTAATACCTGCTTAAGCATTGAGGCTTTACTTTTACCTATGACATAAATTGTGATGTGCGATGCATCATTGATGAGTTTATAAGTGAATGACATCCGCCATGTATTTTTTTCAGGGATGAAATTTGCAATGATTAGCCTATTTTGCACATGTAACCCATGTGTACGTGGAAAGAGCGAGGCTGTATGCCCATCTTCCCCCATTCCAAGCATCACAAAGTCAAATTGACTTTTAGGAACAATTTTTTCGATCAGTTTCTCGTATTCCAAGGCGGCAGCTTCGATGTTCTGACTTTCTGCATTCATGCGGTGAATATTTTCTTTGGGGATTGGAAGAGATTTCAAGCCCGCTTCCATGGCCATATGATAATTGCTTTCGGTGTTTCCAGGGGGAACGCTACGCTCATCGCTCCAAAATATTTGAACTTTATTCCAATTGATTTGTTTGTTATACGATGGACTTGCCAGGAGTTGATAAAGGGCTCTTGGAGTGCTTCCACCTGACAAAGCAACATAAAATGTCCCCTTACTGTCAATAGCAACCTTGGCGATCTCAATAAAATGCTCTGCACAATATGTGAGGGTGTCTTCAGCATTTCCCGGGATTGCAATGTTTCTTCTGTCATCAATAGATGTGATTTTCTTATATAATCGTTCTGTAAGCATATCAGAAACTTGTACCTTATGGTTTAGTAGTAAAAACTTTGTAATTTATTTGCTTGAGAATTTTAAGCATTTCACTGTAGTGATTTCCAAGTTTACTAAAGAAAATTTCTCTTAAGAAAGTCATTCCTTTATGCACATTTGGCAGTGGAAGTGTGAATGGCATTTCGCATGTTTGTTCCGATGAAACATGGACAACAACTTGAGAAATATTCGGTTTTGCCAAGATGACATAGGTTTGATTGTCTATAAATCTAATTTCTATCGAATGGATAGAACCGGGAGGTAATTCAGGGTAATCCTGGGGTGAGAGGGCTACGATGTGCGGGTGTAACGGACCGGCATAACTAATCACAACATCGTTCATGTATTTTTCAATTTTTCGATATTCCCATTTTAAGCAGCAAGCTAACCATGCTTGAAAATAGAGTGCCTGTATTTCAGGATGTTGCATCGTGTCCGTCTTACCGGCATTGTAAAGAATAATAACGGATTTAATTTCGCCTAGCTCTTTGATTTTCTCTTGAGTGTCAAACAATTGTACCATCATATCGCGCCAATTACTTATTAGCGCCCAACTGATATCCATGAGATCGATCTTTAGTGATGTCAGCGTCTCTTGCATGTCGTCGCAGAATCGAGAAAGACTGTCTGCACATTCCGAATCAAAAATGACACGTGAAGCATAATGCTGCAAATGAGGGAAAATTTCAAATTCTTCAAAAGGATTTTGCCCCCATAGTAAATATACAGGGAGATCAGGAACAATATGTGGCGTGACAATAAAAGGAACGCGAAAGAATTGGTCTTTTGAAACATTGATGACGATTTGGTCGCATGCAACCGCAGAACCCGCAGTAAGCGTTGTTTTTCCGCAAATAACATTTGAGACTGTTGCACGACAGTATGATTCTGTCGACTCACTTTCCCCTTGAATAAAGATAATACGGCAAGGAAACCTGTCTAAAATTGTATCTACAAGCTGTTGTAGGTATTTCACGCGTCGTTGTTCTTTGACAAATATGATTAGCGTGAACAAGCAAGCTTTAGAAAGTTTATTTTGCTGCCATGTTTCAGTTTTCGGGGTATTCCATAGTGAATTTAATTCTTTTTCAATGTTGGGGATTTGAATGTCTGTTGATGGTGTCGTCATCTTAGATAAGTCTCCAATCACGTCCGTCGTCCGTAATTAAATCTTCAGCGGCTTTAGGTCCCCATGTTCCCGAGGCATAGTTAGGAAAGTCTTTAGGTTTCTCAGATTGCCATTGATCAAGTAAAGGTGTAAGTAGTCGCCATGACGCAAGGGCTTCATCTGCACGGGAAAATAAGGTGTTATCGCCGGACATACAATCACAAATCAACCTCTCATAGGCTTCCGGTGGCGCTGCACCAAAATATGTTCCATATTGGAAGTCCATTTTCACCGGTTGAATGAGTGTCGTTAAACCCGGAATTTTACAATTCATTTTTAATGAAATACCTTCATCAGGCTGAATTCTTATGACTAATGTGTTAGGCTCATTTGTGCTAGAATTGGTTTGGAAGAGGTACCCGGGAGCTTTTTTAAAGACAACAGCGATTTCTGTTGCGCGCTTGGGAAGTCTTTTTCCCGCACGTAGATAGAAGGGAACTCCTGACCAGCGCCAATTGTCGATTGCAAGTTTTAAAGCGACATATGTTTCAACGGAAGAGTCCCTTGCAACGTTGTCTTCTTCGCGGTAGCCTTTAACGTCCTTGCCATCGATGTATCCCGGACCATATTGCCCGCGAACAGCACCGGTTGCATG
>Ga0206832_10259_pt1 | contig 10922 bp, 13 predicted proteins | sample Alteio_BWOrgCont_74_FD_152896 | JGI IMG/M metagenome (GOLD analysis project Ga0206832, IMG submission 152896) | Enriched cells from forest soil in Barre Woods Harvard Forest LTER site, Petersham, Massachusetts, United States -... | ecosystem: Environmental > Terrestrial > Soil > Temperate forest >... | reverse complement strand
ATTTATCGTATTGGTTCGAGGCTTGGTTAAATCGGCAATTCACATTATATTTTGAATAATGCCACGGAATTTTCCAAAGGTAGCGGGGAATTTGAACCAGCCGTGAACCAAGATTCGTTCCGAAAAACCAAACGACCGGCTGCCCAGTTTTTTTCTCGGTGACGTAGGCGCGATGATTTGTTTGGTAAAAAGTAAATTTTATTCCAGATGCCAGCCTTGAAAAATTAAAATCAACGTCAAGAAAGGCAACCACACTTAAAAAAGATTTTGTTCCTCTACTGGTTTCAAAACGCGCGACTTCAAAATGATTGGCGGGAATAAATTCGGCGAGTCGTTCAGAAGAAACCGCGTAGTTAATCAGGGCAAAGTGTCGAAGCGTTGTTCTGGCATATAGCAAACCTGCGGTTGAACGCTTCAAACGCTCGTTGAACAGATTGCGAAAATCCAATTCACTTCTCATTTTCGGTTCGGACGCTAAACATGCGTTTTCCGATTGTCCAGAAACGATTCGCCCGTTTGAACCATTGCACTTTGTCCCAGCGCGGTTAAATCTTGCACGCGGAAGTTTGCGAATCCATTTTCTGCGAGAAGCTGTTAAGCCTTCGACCTGAATTCAGTCTGATATTTGTCCAGGCATTCGGGGCAGATGCTGTGGGTGAAGCTGGCTTCGGAGTGCGAGGCGATGTAGGTCTCGACTTGCCGCCAGTAGCCGCCGTCGTCGCGGATGCGTTTGCAAGAGGCGCAGATGGGCAGCAGGCCGTGGAGCAGTTTGACGTGGCTCAAGGTGTCGGAAAGTTTCTTGATGAGTTGCTGGCGTTCTTCCTCGGCCTGTTTTTGCTTGGTGATATTGCGGGCGATGACGGAGGCGCCGGTGATTTTTCCTTCGGCGTCCTTGATGGGTGAAATGGTCGCGGAGACGGGAATGGTTTTGCCGTCTTTGCGGAGCCGTTCGGTTTCAAAATAGCCGATGGTCTCGCCCCGGCGGATGCGCGCCATGATGTCGAGCAGTTCATCGCGGCGATCCAATGGGAATAAAAGTGCGATGGAACGGCCGATGATTTCCTCGGCGCGATAGCCGTAAATACGTTCGGCGGCGGGATTCCAACTGACGATGATGCTGTCGAGATTTTTTCCGTAAATGGCGTCCTCGGTGGATTCGACGATGGCAGCGAGATATTGTTTGTCGGCTTCCGCGCGCGAGCGCGCCGCGCGGGATTTGGCGGCGTCCATTTCGCGTTCGATCGCGGGCGCGAGCCTGGAAAGATTTGCCTTGGTGATATAATCGTTCGCGCCGGCCTTCATCATGTCCACGGCCGCCTCTTCGCCGTAAGTGCCGGAGACGACGATGAATGGAATATCGAGTTTCTTTGAGCGAAGGAGTTTCAGCGCGTTGGGTCCGCTGAACTTGGGCATGACGTAATCGGAAACCACCACATCCCATTCGCGGCGTTCGAGCGCGAGTGTCATCGCCGCATCGGTCTGGACGCGCTCGTGGATCGGCGTGTAACCTTTTTGCCGCAATTCTTCAAGCATCAGCGTCGCATCATTTTCAGAATCCTCGACGAGAAGCACATTTAATGTCCGGGCAACACGCGCCATAAATTACAAACTCCTTTCAATATTTTTTGCTCAAATCTAAATTAAATTACTCATCTTTGGTGAGTCGTCAAGTTACAGGATGTAAAAATTGAAATTATTTTTTTAGCGGCTAGATTTTGGACATGGAAGTTTTTGGGACAGTCCGCTGCCCGTTCTGCGGCCAGTCGTTTGAAGCGGCGATTGACACGAGCGTGGCGAGCCAGCGGTTCACGACGGACTGCGAAGTTTGCTGCCGTCCGTTTGAGATCGTGGCCGAGTGCGAGCCGGGCGAGATTTTGAGCCTGGATGTTTTGGACTGAAGCGTTTGCGTCGGGAATTTTATTGCGCGCGGGTCGTTTGCCTTTTAAGCTGCTTCTCCTTTTGGTCGCACCCATAGCTCAATTGGATAGAGCGGCTGACTACGGATCAGCAGGTTATAGGTTCAACTCCTATTGGGTGCACCACTGAAATAATTCAGTATTTCCAATGTGTATTTTAGATTCTGTCGCTTGTCATTTTAATCGAAAATAATTCCACTGAGCCACTTCTGAGCCACTATTGAGGTTTTCAAGCGTGTTTTGTCTCACCTGCCACGGAACACGGGCCACGATTAAAAATGGTTTTTGGGTGAGGTTGAATGTAAATCGGCGGCATGAATAATTCATCGGAAGTCCATCGTTTGGCCAACTCAATTGCTGGTCTGGTTGAAACCATCACTGCAAAGGTGAAGGAGACTAACGGGCGCGGGCCTCTGCGGATGCGGTATTGCAGCAACAGACTGCCCATCCGTCAAATCACCGCAGAAGAAATTGTGCGCAGAATCGGCGCAACGCGGGTGCCAATCAGTTCGATGGCCTGCATGAGCTTGGCGTGAGGCAAGGAGGCCACATCCATCTGGAAGCTAATTCGGGAAATGCCGCCCAATGCCTCGCTGTGTTCGAGAATTTTCTCCGCCACTTCTTCGGGGTTGCCGACCATTAGTGCGCCATGCGGACCAAGCAGAGAATTGAAGTGTGCGCGCGTGACTGGCGGCCAGCCGCGTTCCCTGCCAATTTCAGTGAATGCTTTGGCGTATCCTGGAAAGAAATCATCCGTAGCCTGTTGAGTCGTATTAGCGACGTAACCTAGTGCATGAACACCGACCTTCAGTTGTTCGGGTGCGTAACCCGCTCGCCGCCCGGCTTCCCGGTAGAGATCAACGAGCGGACGGAAGCGGCGCGTCTCACCGCCGATGATGGCAACCATCAACGGAAGACCCAACATCCCGGCACGGACAAAAGATTCCGGTGTCCCGCCTACTCCAAGCCAAATCGGAAACGGATTTTGAAATGGTCTTGGATATACACCTTGACCAGTGAGCGGGACGCGATGCTTACCGGACCAGTGAACCAGTTCGTTGTCACGGATGTTGAGCAGCAAATCCAGTTTCTCCGCAAACAATGAATCGTAGTCTTTGAGTTGCAGGCCGAACAACGGGAACGACTCGATGAACGAGCCGCGTCCGACGACCATCTCCGCCCGGCCTTGCGAGAGCAGATCCAGCGTGGCGAATTGTTGGAACACGCGAACCGGGTCGGCGGCACTCAGGACTGTTACGGCACTGGTCAGCCGGATGTGATTCGTCCTGGCGGCAGCAGCAGCGAGAATAACCGGCGGAGCCGAGTCAAGAAATTCCCGGCGATGATGTTCGCCGATGCCAAAAACATCCAAGCCTACTTGTTCGGCGTGTGCAATCCGGCCAACCAGATGGCGCAGTGCATCCGAAGCATTACTCGCGAGGCTGGTCGCATCATTCGTAAATGCCGTGGCGAAGCTGTCAATGCCGACCTGTATCGGTTGAATCCGCTGCTCCTTTGTGGAGTCTTTTATGATTCGTGAATTCGTCATTTCAAAAAGATGCCATACAAATTGTTAATATTGGAAAATACCATGGATCATCGGTATTGGTTGAGGTTTAAGTTTTCAATTGTTGGTGCATGAGCAAATTATTTTCTTAAGATGCCAGCAAACGCGCCGTGATTTCGCCAGAGCAAAAACAATTCCAACGCCGCGACGACAGACGCAAGCTGCCATCCTTCGTGATTGAGAAAAATGTGGAAGCACAGGATGTTCACAATCACCGGCGCAAGCAGCGTGAGGCCGAGCGCGGTGAAGCGTCCGCTCAACACCAGCAATCCGCCGACAACCTGCGTGACGGCCACGACATAAAAATAGTGGCTCATGAACAGCGCCTTCATGTAATCACCCGCAAAACCTTCCGGTGGCGGCGGCATCGGGATGAAATGCAGGAACGCGTTTGAGCCGAACACGGCGAAGATGAGTCCGAGCAATGTGCGAGCGATGATGGTGGCGATTTTCATAGTTTTGGTTGTGGTTATTTTTGTTTTGGTTGAGGTGAGGTTTGATTTCAGACATTCAGGAAAATTTGTTCCTTCGGGAAACGCACTTTTGGCGCGGACGCATATTTGTCCGTCGGCAAACGATAACCGAGCGTGGCGATGACAGCACTGGAATAGCCTTTCGCCTTCAGGCCAAGAATTTCATCGTATTGCGCTTTGTCGAAACCTTCCATCGGACAGGCGTCAATGCCGAGCAGCGCGGCGCTTGTCAGCAAATTGCCGAGCGCGATGAAAGCCTGGTTTCGCGCCCAAGCATTGCGGGCGGATTCATCCTGACTTTTAACGATTCCGCCGACCAGCATCCCGCGCAACGGAGCCAATGCTTCAATTGGCGCGCCTTGAACTTCCGCGATGTGTTTGATGTGCGCGTCCACGTCGGCTTCGCTTAAATTATTTTTCGCGGTGAACACGACCAGATGCGACGCGTCGGTGATTTGCGCCTGACCATAAGATGCCGGACGCAGTTTCGCGCGAACGGCGGGATCGGTTACGACAACGAATTTCCACGGCTGCAATCCGCCGCTCGACGGCGTCAATCGCAGTGCTTCTTCCAGCGTCGTCCAATCGGACGCGCTGATTTTTCGGTTTGGGTCGAATTGCTTGGTCGCATAGCGCCAGTTCAATTGCCCGATCAATGTTTCCGGTTTGATGGTTGTGCTCATATTTTTTCTTATTGTTTTGGTTAGTTTAATTTTTCAGTTCAAGTCGAACAAAAGAACCTGCGACGGTTTGTTCGCAGAAATCTCCAGTGCATTTTCATCGCTCACGCCGATGGCATCGCCACCAGACAATTTTGTGCCGTTGATTGATACTTCGCCTTCCGCGACGTGAATCCACGCGTGGCGGCCTTTGGCGAGCGGCTGGATGAATTTCTGCCCGGCGTCCAGTTTTGCGAACGACAAATCCGCGTCCTGATGGATCGCGATTGAACCATCGCGTCCGCTCTTGCTCGCGACGAGATTTAATTTTCCCGTCGGCGCGGCGGAATAATTTTTCTCCGCGTAGCGCGGCTTGACACCTTTCGCATCCGGCTGAATCCAGATTTGCAGCAGGCGCAACGGCTCGGTCTTGGACGGATTGAATTCGCTGTGCTGCACGCCGGAGCCGGCGGCCATGTATTGAAATTCACCCGCGCGGATGACGCGGCCATTTCCCATCGAATCCTTGTGCTCAATTGCGCCGCTCAAGACGTAGCTGATGATTTCCATGTCGCGGTGTGGGTGCGTGCCGAAGCCCATGCCCGGCATCACGAGATCGTCGTTGATGACGCGTAGGCTGCGGTAGCCCATCCATTTCGGATCGTAATAATCCGCGAAGCTGAAGGTGTGATAACTGTCCAGCCAGCCATGTTCGGCGTGGCCCCGTTCGTTTGCTTTTCTAATTTTCATCATGTTTAGACAATGCGCGCGGTTCGCCACTCTGTGAAATACCATGTTTCTTGTCTGACAATGACTATTGGTTATACTTGCGGAAATGGAATTGCGTCATCTCCGTTACTTCGTCGCCGTCGCCGAGCAGGAAAATGTTTCGCGCGCCGCGTTGAAACTCCATGTCTCGCAACCGGGCATCAGCCGCCAAATTCACGACCTCGAAGATGAAATCGGATTTCAACTTTTTGAGCGCAGCGCGAAATCCGTCAGGTTGACTAGGGCAGGAAAAGTTTTTTTGACCGAGGCGCGCGTCGTTCTTCAACACGCGGACGAAGCTGTGAAAAAGGCCCGTGTCGCCGCCGGCGAAACAAACGGTGAGATCAATGTCGGCTACGCACCGTCATTGACCATCCAGATTTTGCCGCAGGCGTTGCGAAAATTTCAGGAACAATTTCCGGGCGTGCGTGTGGCGTTGCACGACTTGTCCACGGAAGAAATGCTCGCGCAGCTTGGCGAAAAGAAATTGCAAGTCGCGCTCACCGTTCGTCCGCCGGCAAAATCATTGCGCGGATTAAAATTCGAGGAGCTGGCGCGCTACGAAGGGTGTGTGGCCGTCGCGCCGAAAAATCCGCTGGCGAAATTGAAATTTATTTCGCTGGAGCAGATTTCTCGCGAACCGCTCATCGCCTACAGCCGGAAGGATTATCCAGAATACCACGAGATGCTGGAACGGCTTTTCGCGCCCATCGGGCGCAAGCCGCGCATCGTCGGCGAACACGACGGCGTGAGCAGCATCGTCGCAGCCGTCGCAGCCGGACGCGGATTCGCTCTGGTCCCAAGCTGTGTCGCAAGCATGGTCGGGCCACGCTTAAAATTGCTTTCAATAAAGCCCGCATTGCCCGCCGTTCCGGTCGTAGCGATCTGGCGTAAAGAATCTGAAACCGAGATGGTGAGACATTTCATTGCAGCGGCGAGACAGGATTCCTAGTTCAATATCTGAAATTTTGTGCATCTGGCAACGGACATCATTTTTCTATAGCAAAATCAAAGAATTGTGACATTTTTAAAAATGTGGTCATGGTGCATTAGATTGTGAAACCTGCCAAAAAACTGTGAAATCACCTTTTAATTTTCAGAGAAAGACGGAATGTTTTTCGTTCTTGAATAATCAATTCGATGCTTTCAACCGAGTTTTGTTTTTTGAAAGTCACAGAATCCTTTTCGCTCTGCAATTCCATTTCAAATCCTTTCTTATTCAAATACGCCAAAATAATTTCACTGATTTTGCGAATGGTAGTATTGGCGATTGTAACGAGCCTGCCTGCTCGTTTTTTTCTGTGTTTTGGATCGGATGCCTGAATAAAGTTGCCCTGTATAAATTCAACTCCGTTTTCCTTGAAAAAGGATTCAATGTCATCCGCCAGTTGGTTTTCCGCGTAAAACCTGATTGTTTCATTCATATATGATAAAAATAAAAATTAAATTCCAGACTAAAAGGTTATTGAGTTTTGAAACTCTGATTGCATTTTTTTGTGGAAAATTTCGAGTGATAATTCGTGGGTGGTGATTTGTGAAACCGCTATTTTTATGATTACAGTGATTCCATTATGGGGATTTTATATTATTTGGGCTTGCTGCCTGTGTTCGTTGTGCTTGTGTGCGCGCATCTTGATAGAGGATTATCGTGAAAAAAAGCAACGCCGCCGTCAGAATGACGATTGCCCAAGTGAGAAAAACAAGTCGGCGATTCATCTTTTCAGCATCTTCGGCAAGTCTGATTGCAAGCGCGTTGCTGGCAAAGTGAAAAAATCTTTCATGCCCAATTGGGCGAAGAAGATGAATAAATAGTTGGATGTTTCTTGGTGATTCTGAACAAAGGAAACTGTGAACATTTTTGTCATCAGGTGAATTAAGACTATCATTAGCCAATGCTGCTGCTTCTTTGGGTGTCATAATCTTTTGTTTTGTTCATGGAGTTTGTTTCAAGTCTGCCAATCCATGTCGTTGACAGGCCGCACTAAATTTTAAGGGTTTAGATCAGTCTGAAAATTTGATTCCTTTAGTCGGAAGCGCTTTGAATCCAAAGCACATAATTATGTAAAAAAGCAAACCGACTCCAAAAAGAAAGATTGTGACAACAATCAGAATCATCTGCCATCCGCCACGGCTTACGCCATATTTATGAGCCAATCCGCCACAAACCCCGCCAATTGTTTTTTCATCTGAACTGCGGTAAAGCCCTTGATATTCGGACGGCCTTTTTCCAATGCTCGAATCACCCGATTTGCCAATGAAATAAATTTCAGATGCGTTTTGGTCAATGGCAACAAAATCTATCCTGCAACCTTTCGTCGGATGATTTGAAGCGTCTTTCCACTCTGCGCCTTGAAATGAATAACGCTGGCCGTTGTCGCCTGAAATGACGCCTTTGTTTGCCTGAATTGAATAATCCAAAACTGTCCCTTTGAAATTCAGTGAGGCTGGAATAAGCAAAACAGTTTTGATTTGGCAATGAGGGCAATCAATCGCTTCGCCATTTTGACGCGAATCAAATTCAATTCCACCGCCGCAATGTTGACACCGGCAAACAACCAGTTTTTCCGACACATTTTCCTTTCCAGCGAAACGGAAAGGAAATGGCGCGAACTCGACGCACCCTCGCACGGTGGCACTTGGACATGCCATCACAAGAAATACGCCGAGCCGCGCCAATTGAGGCGCGTAACCCGGCTGGTTTTCTTGTGAGCGGGGAAAATGTCCAAGTTTTCCGTGCGATCCAGCCGCTACGCTAAATTGTTAATATCGGGCATGATTGAAACTCTCACTTATGAGATAGTCAAGATTCTTAAAATCTGGCAAAAAGCAGCCCAACAAAACAAAAGTGTATGGGCAATTCCAAACGGATTTCAAAGAATCGGCAAACTCTCGCGCATCAAATCAAGAAGCTCGCTGAAAAAGATATTCATGCTGCAATTTTGCTGGCGAAACGCGGTCGGCAATTCACAGAAATCGAAACTATTCTCACTGGTTATTATTGGACTTTGGATGGATTTCAAAAATCAAATTCAGGTAAAAGCAGTTCATTGATGGAAGCAATAAAAGATTCTCTAAACTGGCCTAAAGAGCGAATAGCGGAACATCGTCGCGCGTTCAAATTGTGGTATGAAAATGAAGCATCTAAATTATTCAGGTTTTTTATCCGAGCCGTGAACAACCAAGATTCAAAGACAATTATTGAAATCGGAAAATCGATAGAATCTCTGAAAAAATTTAACAAAAACAGTGACCGATTCCGCCATGAGATTTTGGAATTGAAAGATTTGCTTGAAAGGATAGGACAAAAATTACCGATAAGGGACGTGGCACAATTTATTGGCTGGCCTGATAAGATTGGATCGGATGGATTCAAAACACTTCGCAGAATGTGCCAAGAATTAAATTTTCCAATTGCGGAATTGCGACATAAGGCAAATAAGCCGAAAACAAATGCTTAATTGCCTTGATTGGCTTTAAGACAAATAAGCTCAAGTCCAGATGCTTATTTGCCTTATTGATTTTCTTCAAGGCAAACAAGATTCAAAAGCAGTCCTTCAAAGCCTTAATCAGTTTCTGTTTCGCTTGGTAAATTCGTAGCCGTGAAAATAATACTGACAGCGCCCATGTGAACGCCGAAACGTGGAGCGCAGAAAGAAATCGGCGGATGAGACTCGCCGTTACGAAGTTTGTCTCATCCGCCGCTAGGCAACCGGAGTCGCCAACTGTGAGCAGAGATTATCGCTGTAAGAGGCGAGAATCAATGTTTTTTCTCACCTGTTGGCCTTTCTTAAAAAATCGGTTGGACAGCCTTTGTCCAAGTGCCTTTTGTAATCTTTCCATCGGAAAGATTAAACAAAGAAGCCGCCGTGTTACTAGCACAGCGGCTTCGCAAACCAAAGGCGTTGCGGCCTCTGGACTGCATATCTTGCGATACACAGTCAATTTACGCCGCTCGCCATGAAAGGCAAGAATGACGTGTCATTGCTGTAACGGAGAGGCGAAGAAGTTTGCAAAATTCAAAAATAAAAATCGGATTGTTCAGCGGTATCGGTGTGTTCGCTGTGCAAAAACTTTCAGCGAAACACAACCGCTAGACGGCTTGCGCGTGGACTTCGACAAGGCCGTGCAAGTAGTGCATTTGCTTTGTGAGGGCATGGGCATCAGGGCGATTGAAAGATTCATTGGCCTGAATCGCCGGACTGTTTTGAACATCCTCGAAACGGCGGGACAAAAGGCGGTTGCATTTCAGGAAGTCAAAGTTTATGGCGTTGCCGCCGCCGTGGTTCAGGCGGACGAAATCAATTCATTCGTGTATTCCAAACAACGCAACACGCCAGAGAATGAAGTGGAGCGCGGGGATCAATACACATTCCTGTCAGTTGATCGCCGCTCAAAGCTGATTATCAATTCGCTGGTAGGGAAACGCACGCGCGAGAACGCGGAGCAATTCCTGACCGAATTAAAACGACGCATGGAGGACAGGCCTTTTCAACTGACAACGGATAACTGGCACATTTATTCGGGTTATACAGGCGCGGTTCAGGCGGTGTTCGGCAAGAACGTGAATTACGCGACGGAAACAAAATACTTTGCCCGGCCAGCAGAATTTCTGCCGCGCAAATTGATTGCCATAAAGCGTAAGCGTCAGATTGGCGAGCCAGACATGACGGCAGCAACAATCTGCCATGCCGAGCGCACAAACCTTTCTGTGAGGACATTCACGCGCCGATTTACGCGCTGCACGATTGGTTATTCAAAGACTCTGGAAAACCACAAACACGCCGTTGCACTGTTTGTCTGGCACTTCAACTTCTGTCGGATTCACTCGGCACATGGGCGCACACCAGCGCAGGAATGCGGTTTGGTATCAAAGGGTTTCACCATTCAAGAGTTGCTCGGTTTCACAATCTAATGCACCATGACCAAAAATGTTAAAATAGTAGTTGACTATTTAGTCTAGTTTGTTAAATTGACATCATGCTTCGACAAAAAGACGGAGCGATGAACCAAAAATGTTATGGGACGAGTTAGTGATGCAAAACAAAGATTGATGGATGCCGTGCTGGACTTGATTTGGTCCGGCTCGTATGGCAGCACGACTATTGATGACATTTGCGAGAAGGCCGGCGTCAAGAAGGGCAGCTTTTATTATTTCTTTGATTCCAAGGCGGAACTGGCGGCAGAAGCGCTGGAGGCCAGTTGGGTGGATCGCCGTGTGGAACTGGACGGCATTTTTTCCGCGACGGTTCCGCCGCTGGAGCGGCTGGAGAGATACTGTGATTTCACCTATAAAATCCAAGGTGAAATCAAATCAAAATATGGTCGCGTGCTCGGATGCCCGCAGGCTTCTCTCGGTTCTGAAATCTGCACACAAGAAGATGCTTTGCAGAAAAAAATCCAAGAGATCATGGATCAAAAACGTCAATATATCGAATCCGCCGTCCGTGATGCTCATGCCGCCGGGCTGATTCATGCGCCCGATCCCGCCGCCAAAGCCCGAATGATTTTTGCTTATTACGAAGGCTTGCTGACCCAGGCA
>Ga0206832_10258_pt1 | contig 11056 bp, 3 predicted proteins | sample Alteio_BWOrgCont_74_FD_152896 | JGI IMG/M metagenome (GOLD analysis project Ga0206832, IMG submission 152896) | Enriched cells from forest soil in Barre Woods Harvard Forest LTER site, Petersham, Massachusetts, United States -... | ecosystem: Environmental > Terrestrial > Soil > Temperate forest >... | reverse complement strand
CTTTAAATGTTATCTGCAAACTGCCTTCACCGCCACCGACATTGCTAGTACTGCCGCTGCCGTCGAATAAAACTTGTGCTAGGTCATTAGCGTTGCCTGTATTAAAAATTGAACTGCCCAGTGCATTTGTAGCATTAAATGTCACATTGTCTTCAATTGTGATCACCGTATTTCCCTGGCCGCTTCCAGTGCCGCCGCTTCCATCGAACAAGATTTGTGCGATATCATTAGCTCCATTTACGCTGGGATTGACTCCTAAATTATAGATTGTACCACCACCGTAGTTTGTCGCATTAAGGGAGACCGATCCACTGATATTCACAATAGAATTTCCTTGACCGCCCCCGGAGCCGCCGCTTCCATCAAACACTATCTGTGCAATGTCATTAACAGTGGAGGTATCACCAACGGAATTAGTGTTGTAGATTGTTCCTGTATTGGATGCGATAACAGAGGCATTGCCATTAAGTGTTACACTAGAATTGCCGGTACAACCATTGCCACCATTACCTCCGCTTCCATCAAAGAGAATTTGTCCGACGTCATTACTATATGCAAGGTCTGTTGAAATCAGTGAGCCATTGTTTGTTGCTGTAAGAATCACATTGTCACTAATGATAACAGTAGAATTTCCTACGCCATCAAGATTACTATCGCCGGCGCTGCCATCAAAAATGATCTGTCCAAGATCATCGCTATAAGCATGACCTGTTGTGGTGATTGAACCGTTGTTGAGTGCTTGAAGAGTTGCATTTCCTGCAATCGTAACCCTAGCACTCCCGTTGCCTCCGGGTCCATCATTTAAACCACCGCTACCACCACTACTGCCGTCAAAAAGAATCTGAGCAAAATCATTGGCAAAATTTGATGTTGTCATCGAGCCGCTATCACTATTGGTGGCACTAATCATGGAGTTGCCGTTGATCATAAGATCCAAATTTCCTTCTCCACTTCCATTATTGGTAAAACCACCACTACCATCGAAAAGAATTTGTGCCATGTCATTAATTTGACCGGTATTTGAGATTGTACCATCGTTAGATGCTGAAATCGACGAACTGTTTTCAATCACTATGGTGGAGGAACCGAACCCGCCATTAATATTGCCAAATCCACCGCTTCCATCGAAAAGAACCTGTGCAACGTCATTACAAAAATTCGAGTTTAAGATGGAAGAGCTTGAATCGTTTGTCGCAGTCAAAGCGGCGCTATCATCAATTGTTACGGAAGAAGATCCTGTTCCTTGAGCTCCATTACTTAGGCCACCACTACCGTCAAAGGTTATCTGGGCGACATCATTGGCATAACTCGAATTAGTGATCTGTCCACCACTGTTGTTATTAGCAATAAGAGATCCACCACTAATTGTTACACTAGAGCTACCTGTACCACCATTTAGGCCACCACTGCCATCAAAGAGAATCTGCGCTTCGTCATTAGTTTGAGTCGAGTTGGAAATCACCCCTGTGTTCGTCGCCATAATGGCTGCATCCCCGTTAGTCGTAGCGATCGATTGTGTATTAGAAAATGATACTTGATAAAGTGTTGTTAAGGAGGCAGAATTAGTAGGATTAATTGTCGTGTTGGTATTAGCTCCTGTGATCCCAACGCCGGTAAAAATAAGACTTCCATTTGGAATTGTGAATGAAAACACATTTGCCGAATTAGGAAAATAAAAATTATCTACAGTAAAACTAGCTCCGGAAACTGTTCCAGGAGTTAAATTCAGGGAGCCAATCTCAAAATTACTATCAAAAATAGCTGTAGTGGTAGGAACTGTATTACCAATCCAATTAGTTCCTACATTTAAATCATTACTACTAGTTGCTTGCCATGTAGCAGGCCCTACTGCGCATAAGAAGTGGTTTGAGCTTATCAGTAAAAAAAACGTTAGAGTATTTTTGAATTTGATCACAATGACCTCTTGAATTCCTTTCAAATTCTAGGTTTAAATTATTTAGGTAATTGTTTGCTAGCATATAAAAATTTGACAATCATGCATCTTATAGGTAACGTTGAATTTGATAAATAGACAAACTCAATACCGAACGTGAACCTAAAGTTGGCATTTCGATTGCGCCAAAATCCCTGGAATCAAAAATTGTAAATGGTGGATAGATGAAACGATTGATACAAAAATTTTGTATAATACCCGTATTTCTTCTTCAGGCACTAAATGCTGATACTACATGGGAAGGTACGAGTAGTGCAGATATGACATTAATAGGAAATTGGAGTAGTGGTTTACCATATACGCCAACAGTTACTAATGCAGATTTTGACTCTACTTATGGTGGTGTTAACTCAAATCCCGAAATACCCGGCTCTTTTAATAACGATTTTCCTGTACTTAGTTTTAATTTCACTAATTCGGGTGACTTCTTTAATTTTGCTGTGACGGGTCCCTCAACATTGACTTTTACCGGAGATGGAATTACTGCTAATTCTAGCATAAATACTAATCCCTTAATGACTGTTAGTAATAACGTCAGCATGACAACACCGGACTCATACTATACTGATATTTATCAAATTGCATTTTCCAGCAAAACTTCCGATCCTTCCTTTTCTACTTCTATTGGTACTGCAGACATTTCTATTACTAATGGTGTAGATGGGACAATTTCCAATTCAGGTGATGCTGTAAATGATATTGGCCAAATCGTTTTTGATGGGAGTGGTGGCTATTCTACGAGTTCTACGGGTTATTCTACTGTGACTATTGAAGGGAATTCTACTAATACAGCAACTCTTAATGTTACGAATAGCGGCTCGGTTGCAACCAGTGGTAATTTCCTTAACGATCTTGCGCAGATTATATTTGATGGAAGTGGAGGATATGGTAGTACCGCTACCACAGGGAATTCTACTGTCACAATTTCAAATTATGTTTCGATTACGGCGACGAATGAAAGTACCGGCACGATTGCTAATAACTCGGATACAGGTGATGCTCATGGAAATGATGTTGCGCAGATCCTTTTCGATGGGAGCGGTGGGTTAAGTGCAGCTGCTTCTGGTACTGGAAACTCAACTGTAACGATTGGCAGTGGGTCGAGTACATCGACATTAATGAGTGCATCGAATAGCGGAATGATTTATACTTTGCAACTCACCAATAACATCGGCCAGATTGTTTTCGATGGGGGAGGAGGGACTGATAATTCTGTTGGTGGTACCGGTAATTCAACTGTTAATATCGGTCATAGTTCTGTCATCACTGCCACGAACACTCCTACAGGCTCAATTACAACAGCTGGTAACGACACTGCGCAAATTCTTTTTGATGGCAGCGGAGGAACTACCAATTCGGGTCCAGGTTCCGGTAGCTCTAAAGTTACTATTAATGGCAATGCCTCTCTAACAGCCACTAACGAAGCCAGTGGATTGATCTCTTGCACATCTTATGGTAGAAATATAGGGCAGATTGTTTTTGATGGTGGTGTAGTTGATAACGGTTTAAGTGTTTCATCAGTAACGATTGGTTCGACTTCCGGTGATTCTGCTTCTCTTAATGCAATAAATTACGGTATTATCTCTAACACTGTTAATCCTGTTAATGACTTAGCACAGGTTATTTTTAATGGTGTTCATGGTACGAACACTACTCTAGGTAGTGGTTCGGCAGTTACATTTGAAGGGAGTTGCCAACTTAATGTCACGAATAGTGGAGGATCAATTCACAACGAAGCTAACACAGCTGCCTACAATTTCGGTCAGGTGCTTTTTGATGGTAATGGTTCTAATGGGGCTGGAAACTCTTCACTTACAATGAGCAATACTTCCTCTATAACAGTTACAAATGAAAGTTCAAGTCTTCTTTATAACGATACAGGGGCAATTGTTAATAACTTGTCACAGATCAACTTTGATGGTAGTGGTGCTAACGGCATTAGCGGTTCCGCCATTCTTACGCTTAGTGGCAGCACTGCAATCTCAGCTATTAATGATAGTACAAGTTCCATTTCCAATATAGGCACCGCAAACGATCTAGGACAGATTGTTTTTGACGGTAGTGCTGTCTACAGCTTTCCTTTTACTGACTCAATGGGTAATGCGACAATTAACATTAGCGATACTGCTAGTATAAGTGCTACAAATGATGGATCGATTTCTAATACGGGGACAGCTAATGGCGTGGCACAGATTTTTTTCGATGGAAGATTGACAGGTGGTCCCTCTGGTGGACCGGCTGTGTCAGCGATAACATGTACGGGTAGCACAGCCTCCATAGTGGCGACCAATGGAATTAATGGCACGATCAGTGGTGGAACTGTTCCCGGAGATCAGATTGCTTTTTATAACACCCAGATCAGTGGCAATTTGATCATTCAAGCCATTAACCTTAACACCACGGTAGGCAGCGTTACAAATGGTATAGCCTTTTATGAGACCTCTACAGCTCCAAGTGCAAACATTCAACTCTCGAATACTACATTATATCTTGATCCGAGCGTCGCATCTCCATTTACAATAGGTTCACTCGCGGGTGATGTTAATAGTACAGTGCCGTTAGGAGATATAGACCTCATTATAAATACCGTAGGAATCACAACTGAATTCGACGGAGTGATCAGTAGTACAGGTGGCAGTTTAACTAAACAAGGATCTGGAACATTAATCCTCACAGGTCCCAACTCTTATAGTGGTGGCACATCAGTTTTGGGAGGGACGCTACAAGGCAATACAACAAGCTTGCAGGGGGATATTTATGATACAGCGACCGTTGTCTTTAATCAACTGACTACAGGGACTTTTACTAGTGTGATCAGTGGGGATGGGGGTGTTGTGATAAAGGAAGGAGCGGGGACCTTGGTTCTTACAGCACCCAATACGTATAGTGGAGGTACAGTTGTATCAGATGGAATATTGCAAGGTAATACAGTGAGTTTGCAAGGAGCCATCAATAATATGTCGACAGTAAATTTTGAGCAGTCTATTACCGGAACATTTCTCGGTTCCTTTACAGGGGATGGCACTGTTAACAAAAATGGTGCAGGACGGATAAATTATACAGTTTCAAGTCCAAATTTTACAGGAACAACATATGTTAATGGAGGGCAACTTTCACTCAATAGTATTTTGGGAGGAAATGTCATTGTGCAACCGGGCTGCCTTCTATCGGGTTCTGGCACCATAGGAGGCAATTTGAATGTTTTTGGTACTATCGCGCCCGGTAACAGTATTGGCACGATGCAGGTTTCCGGCAATTTCGTAGAAGCAAGTGGTTCTACCTATCAAGTGCAGTACAACGGGGCGGGACAAAGTACATTAATTGATGTGTCTGGTACAGCGATGTTAGATAGCGGTTCAACAGTTATTGCCACCTTAATTAATGGTATAGTGGATGTTAATCATAAATATCTTATTTTGAGTGCCGAAGGCGGACGTAGTGGTCAATTTTCTAGCGTAACGTCTTCAAATCCATTAATTATCCCAACACCCATCTATGAACCACAAAATGTTTATTTGATTTTTGATGCGCCAATTTTGAGTGCATCCTCAACAGCCAATCAACAAAATGTGGCAGAACAGTTATTTAGCATTAGTGATCCGACGTCGGCTGAATTGGTACTATTAACTGAACTTTCAACACTATCTCCGGGGCAGATGCAATGTGCTCTTAATCAAATGAGTGCTCAGGCATACACTAATCTCTTGCTCACGACGGCGCTATCAAGTCATCAATTCATCAATCTCCTCTTTGAGCCCTTGAGAACGATTGTCACATCAGATATCTGCACACGCTCTCAGTGCTGTTGTCAAGAGTTCGATGTATGGATGGAAGGGGGGTCAGGAGTGGACCATTTCAGCAATTCGAAAACTGCGAAAGGATTTGATAGAAATAACTACGAAATCGCTGCCGGAATTCAATATGGTCCAAATGTTGATGTTACCTTAGGTGCCGCTTTTTCTTATGAATGGGATAATATTCACTATCACCTCTCCACTAAAGGCAAAAGAGAGACTGTTTTTGGAGGGATATATGGTTTATGGCATCCAAATGAATATTACTTGCTTGGCGATCTCATGATAGGTTATGGCTATGAAAAGGTGACACGACACATGGCAATTGGAAATTTAGATTATACTGCACACGGAAGGCCTAAAATTATTCTGAGTGCTTTATATTTTGAATTGGGTAGGGACTTTGGTTTATGCAATTTTCTCATCCAGCCTTTTGTTGGTTTAGAGATGGGGCATTATCACCATAATCAAATTAATGAGACCGGTGCCATTCCTATCAATATGAGTGTAAATTCAAAGTTCCATACAAATGTTGTCAGTAGTTTAGGTGCACATTTTACTCTTAAAGAGAGGTCTTCATTTACATTCAGTAGTGACATTTCGTGGCAATATCGATGGGGAAGCATGCATAATAACTCGACAGAAAATTTTGTCTCGTTTGGAACAAGTTTTCCTATTACTGGTTTGCATGTGGATCCTAATAGTGTAGAGGGGGCGTTAAGCATTTCAACACAGATTTATGGTGGATGGGAAGTATTCGTAGAAGCTACAGGAAAGTGGTGGCCACGTGCTTATTCTTTTAATGCTATTGGCGGTATTAAAATGAGTTGGTAGCCTATCCTTTATACAGAAAACGACCAGGACTATCACGACATTCGAGGATGATAGGAAATCACAATGTGCATGCTTTGCTGTTTAGAAGTTGAAAGAGAGGTCGAATCCAACATCTTGAGCCCAATATCCACACCCTATTTCGCCATCATAGTAAATTGAGGCATTCATCCTATCACAGAAGCCTTGGTAGTTTAAAGCCAGGCGGGGAGCAAACAAGTTTCGATTAAAGTTCTCACTTCTACTGGTAAAAACACACGTAGAGTTCACGAAGTTGGCTTTATAACTCTTGTTAGATAAAGGTGTTTGATTAATATACGCCAGTGTGAGCATCGGCACAAACACACCATTCCAAACAGGATAGGTGGAGCTGAACACAACTCCAATTTCTCCTTGAAAGAGTGCAGCCATTTTAGACTTTACATAGAGGTCAAGGCTATCTGCACCGGTTTCGGAGTAGCTGTTTTCATGCTGTTGGACATAATCGAGGTTAAAATATGGAGCACATTGGCAGTAGGTTGGGTACATGTTGTATCCAAAACCGAGATGTGCTAGCCATTTATTCCCATTGTGTTTAGAGTGCGCCTGTCTGTCGATTGTTCCAAAATTGAGTTGGCGCGTAGTTCTGCATTTGTTTTGTGCTCCGAGGACAATCGCATTCATATACAGTCCATTATCCTGCCATTGGCCGTATAATCCGCCGTAGTAACTATTGATGGTGGCTTTGCTGGCAATTTTATTCAAATGGCAGTTATCGTAAGTTGTGCTACAGGTCACTCCCAAGACCAAATTACGAATACAATAGTCGAATCCGATTGTAGCGCCGAGAGTAGTGTCGTGATATCCGATATGACTACTTGATTTCTTTTGCTGCTGCCATTGACCTATACCATCGACCCAAAAACTCATGGAATCTTTACAGCGCGGAGCATTTTTAAAACAAAATTCTTGCAAATGTTTGGTGCAAGTGGAACGGACGAGAATAGCGTCGAGCAGCTGAGTTTCTGTAAAGCCGGAAAACTGTGCCGGACCCATCTGTTCGAAAGCACTCTGGATATCATCAAAATTTAAAGCTAGTAACGCATTGTTAATAGTAGCTACATCTGTTCCTGGAATCGCTGAAAGTGTGGTGAAGCAATAGGCAGTGTTTAGTGTGTTGCTTGTAAGGCCGATGGCTTCTATCGGTAAATAAGTGAGTTGGATAGTCAGAGGATTGTAGATCAAACTCATGAGAGATGGGGTAATACTCGTAAGCGAAGAAAATTTCCCTGTAACGCCGGTGCTCGTGCTTAAAATTGTGTAGGTAAGTGGTGTTGTGAAATTGAAGCTATCAGGGATAACAACGACACTACCATCAACTTGAGCGAATCCGGACGCGATGATTTCATCGCTTTTGCCCGCGGAGTTGACTTCGACGTTATAGACGCTTGTAGAGTATAGGTAGAGGTCAGTCATAAAAACCTCGCCAATGGAATTACCCGGCGATATCGTTCCTCTATTATAGATAGAGCCATCAACTGTGGCGTTACCGGAAAGTACACCCGGCGATTCGATCTGCAAATCTCCGATGATAGATCCATTCAAATTCAAAATTCCGGATTGGATGAGAGTATCGCCTAGATAAGTATTCGTTCCGTTGAGATTAACGGTTCCTATTCCCGACATGAGCACTCCAGGCCCGGTGACATCGGTTAACGATCCACCTCCTTCGATTGGATTGGAAAGGGTCAAAGTGCCGTTGATCCGGAAGGTGATACTGCCTCCTGACCGAATAAAGATATCTTGTCCTAGAGAGGATCCATTTTCTCCATTATTGATTGTTGCTTCTGCAATGCCTCCAAGTCCGGCAGTCGTTGAGTTGCCGGAAAAATTGACATCATCTTCAATGATAAGAAGAGCTCCTCCTTGAATGAAAATAGCTCCGCCAAGCCCGGAACCTCCGCCTCCACCCGCTGGTGCACCTTCTCCCGAACCTCCGGCTCCACCGAGACCATACATATCGGAACCACCGGAGTGACCTGCACCTCCTCCCGCACCGAAGCCGCCGGCTCCTCCACTATATAGTATGCCGGAGGCACCGCCTCCTCCACCTAAAGTACCTCCGGCGCCTCCGTTCCCCTTCAATCCACCGCCCCCACCACTTGTCCCGTAACCTGCACCGCCATCTCCGCCGCCCCCGCCGCCTCCACCAGCACCATATGCATTGTCTACGCCCCCGCCAAAGCCTCCAGAACCACCTCTACCACCCTCTGGTGGAGAATTGTTTGCATCAGAACCAGAATTGCCGCTTCCTCCGGCGCCGGCGCCACCACCACCACCACCACCATTACTGGCAGTGCTTGTGCCTCCAAGTCCACCGCTATGGGCAGGACCAGAAAAACTAGCAGCAGTATTCCCACCATCTCTCGCACCCGAAGGAGGTGTGGGGCGCTCTCCGCCGCCGCCAGCGCCGGCGAAGTTTGAGAAGGCATTGATCGTTCCGGCCGCCCCGTCTCTGCCGCCGTTTGTTCCACCGCTATTGCCGCCACCGCCACCGCCGGAACCAGCAGTAGAACTCGTAGCGGACGCGAACCCCCCAATTCCACCACCGTAACCACCACCACCAGCACCGGAGCCGCCGGAGGAATTGCCGGCGCCACCATCGCCACCGATGGCTTGGTTGTTATTGAGACTTATGGCTGAGATGGTCATGGTAGTGCCTGAGTGCAGATAAAGTGCGCCGCCCCCACCAGTTCCACCACCACCGCCGGTCACGCCAAAACCGCCATTGCCACCCGTTGAGCAACCATTTTGAATTGTGAAATCATTGATTTTGGCCGAGCCCATTGCTAGGGAGAAAACTGTGACACTGTTCCCCCCGTCGATGATCACTCCACTTCCGAGAATGGTGAGAGAAGAAGAGGACGATATGAAATTGGTTCCAACCGCTGGAAAGGGCTTTCCTGTAAAGCTGATCATCTGTCCCGCAATGGGCGAGCAGTCGATGACGTCGCCATCATCAGCCACGTAAATAGCGGCACCTAGAGAACCCGGGGTGCTGTAGCTGGAGTCGGTGTTGGTGACGGGGATCGTGATAGAGAACAATGGATTTTCGATGGCAAAAAGAAGCAGACTCCCGAAGATAAATACAGCAAGCCTTTTCGATGTTTGAATTAACTTCCGCACAATAACCTCTGGCATCCACGTCAAATTATATATTTAAATTATTTAAGCAATTGTTGGCTAGTATTTATACCGAACGCTCCAGACGAAATATTTTGAGCAGCCTCCTTGTCAAAAAGCCAATTTATGAATCACGTTCGGTATAAAAGAGGTAAAAAATAAACGACTAAGATAAAGGGTAGGATAAACGGAAGGATGAAAAAGCTTCGCCCTCTGACTTTCATCCTTCATCCTTCCGTTTATCGTTTTCTTTTTTCTTGTTATTTATCCTATTCATCCTGAATCATGATTTTCTCAACCTACGGAGCGCCCATGATCATTCACTCATTCAAAATTCATAAATTCGTTTTGTTGTTAACAATTTATCTGTTTCCTTTTTTGATTCACGCCACCATTGATTGGGAAATGCTGACAGAAAAGATGTATCTAAATCCCGATGCACATAATCTTATTGCTATTGGTGAAGGGTCTAGTAATGCTAATTATCGCTTCGTTCTTGATGGGCGTGATTATTTTATTCGCTTTGCACCTCCAACAATTTCCTTATTGGGTGCTGAGATGGAAATTGAATATCAAATTCTCCAAGCTCTTAGTGAACTCCATGTTACTCCTCAGCCCGTTTACTACAATAAAAACAAAAAAATCATGGTGACGGAATTTATTACAGAAGCTCAAGATGAGGTCGATTTTCAGGATCCTTTAACAAGACATCAGATTATTTCTCTATTACATCAAATTGAAGATTTGGAGATCAACATCACGCGTGTGTTCCATCCTTATAAAGCGGTGCTTAAGCTCACAGAAATAAATTTTAAGGGTAGTCCCTTTCCTGAAATTTTTTACACAGAAGTTCTACCCGCATTAAAATCTATCGGTGAATTGCTATCTAAAGAACGGAACGAAAGGCTCTGTCATTTTGACCTTCATTTTCCGAATTTCCTAAAAAACAAGGATCGTTTATGGCTCATCGACTGGGAATATGCCACAATGGGCGACTCTATGCTGACGCCCGGATCAATGGCATCTATTGGATTATGGGATAATCAGGAAATGGAAAGCTTTCTCAAAGAGTACATAGATCATCCAACACTCGATGATTTTTATCGATTGTTTCTCTGTCGCATTGCAATTGATGCCTATTGGGCGGCTTGGACGCACATCCAAAGCAATATTTCTACAATAGAATATCCTTATGAGACTTGGGAAATGTGGTTTCTGGATGCAGCTGTCTCTCGTATAAGATCCCCCACATTCTTAAAAGCTATAGTATATTTAGAAAGCAAAGAATGACGACAGAATTTACAACGCTTATTGG
>Ga0206832_10257_pt1 | contig 11075 bp, 5 predicted proteins | sample Alteio_BWOrgCont_74_FD_152896 | JGI IMG/M metagenome (GOLD analysis project Ga0206832, IMG submission 152896) | Enriched cells from forest soil in Barre Woods Harvard Forest LTER site, Petersham, Massachusetts, United States -... | ecosystem: Environmental > Terrestrial > Soil > Temperate forest >... | reverse complement strand
GCTGGTAAAAACTGCGTAGTAATGCTGCTATTATCGCCGTAATTGTAAGTATAACCGTATTTCACGTTGGCTGTATCCGCGGCCGGAGTAGTAGCGCCGCCACCCAGCACGCTGAGACCGAAAGCACAATCGACAATAAAATTATTATAAGCCACGCCACGACCGCCGTTCTCAAAATCCAGCGAGCCACCCTCACCGGCTTTCTGCTGACGAAAACCGCCAGTGATCATGGTATTGTTGTAGCAAGTCATGTTGGCTTGTGGTGAGAGGCCGCCTGCATTGGCTGATTTAAAGCAGTTACCGGTGCCACCAACTACCACATTGTAGGCAATATCGCCCACACCACCGCTTTTTACGTTTACGCCTTCACCGGCAATCAAGCCCACTTTTTCAAAAGTGTTACGCATAATTTCGAACTTGCCGCCGGCCACGCGAACCATATCATCATGTGAGCCATACAGCCAGCAATCTTCCAGTACAAAGTTACAGGCCGGGTTTTGCACGTAGATGCCGTAGCTATCCAGCGTAGCGCGGGTTGGTGAGTTTGATGGCGTTAAGCCGCCAACATATTCCAATCGCGTCCATTTCAGGATGATGTCGCCCGAAGTAGTACTACCTTGTATACCACCCCAGTAGCCTTTAAAGGCGGGATCAGTGTTTGGGCTCTGCGGATCTTTGGTAGGGTCTGATTTTAAAGAGGCGTCGCTGACGGTGATTAGCACCGGGGCATCTTTGGTGCCAAGGCTAAGCAGGGTGCCATTTACGTTGATTCCCGGCGCATGATCTTGCGTGCCAATGGCTGTAGCACCTGTAGTTGGGCCTACTACCAATACTTTCACACCGCTCTGGATCACCAGGGTGTCGCCCTGGTTAATCGTGGCAGCTGCATAATCACTGGCCAGGTAATATGTCTGCCCCGCTTTCAATGTTCCTTTAATAGCACGGCCGTTCGATTTATTTTTAGAATTCAACGTATCCCCGTTCTGGATGTATGTGCCGGCATGAAACTCCTGCGATGATATCTGAATATGCTGATCGTTGGATGATTTGCTGCAGGAATAAAGAAAAAGTGCAGCCGGGAGAAGCAGAAGGTAAGATTTAATATTTTTCATATCGAATGTTTGATGTAAAGTAAAGTGCTGGTTATGAATTAATCGTTAACCCGGATTAAACACATATACCCAGCAAAAAAACCTGGTGTAAAGTTTGCCATGTCCAATACTTAATTCTGAGTATATGGAGTATTAAAACCAATAGCCATTAATCGTCGTCATCCCTGAAGTGAGGATCAGCCTTAAGCCCGAGCGCTTTCAATCCTTTGCCATGCGGGCCAAAATATTGTTTGGGGAAGGGCACATCGCCGTGCACTGTTGACCACAGATATTCGCTAAACAACAACGCATCTTTATCATTTAGATCGGGTTTGGAGAAATCCATTTTGGCGGTTAACGGCGCTAGCCTGGAAGTCGTCTTACTGGTCATCTTTTTCCTTGGCGGGTTCATCTCGTTGATGGCAATAGCCGGTACCAGGGAAGCATAACCAGCATAGTCAGGTTGATCCTGGAAGCATTCGGTCATCAAAGGTGCCATGGCCACCAGCTGGTTCATCGGCTGTACTCCAAAAATCTGACAGATGGTATGCAACACAGATGATTGGTTATAAAATTTACTGATGATGACATGTCGCTTTGCATAAGGACTGGCTATAAAACATACAGACCGATGGCCATCCACATGATCTGTTCCGCTTTGCGGGTCATCTTCATTTACAAAAACGGCCATGTCTTTCCAAAAAGGGCTTTTTGATAGCGCCTCTATAACCCTGCCCGTTGCTTCGTCATTATCAGCGACATAGGCGCGCGGCGTAGGCAGGTTTTCGGCATAGCCGCTCGTGTGATCGTTCGGCAAATAAATGATGGTAAAATCGGGGAAGCTGCCTTTAGCTTCATACTCCTTCAGTGCTTTCATAAATATATCGGCCCTTATCTGGTCGGGTATCGTCAAATTCCAGCCAGGGAAACGCAGATCGCTGTACCTTTCCAGACTTTTGATCGGGTAAGCGCATTTGTACCAAATGGAATCCGTTTGGCCTTTCCACCCATTATACAGGTCTGCCCATGATTTGCCTTTTGTCACATCCGCAAGGTCAAATTCGCCGAAATTGCGGAAGGATATGCCTTTACGCAGCAAGTGGTTCCAGATAAATCCACAACCTGAAAAACACAAAGGATCGGTGCCGAAATCATAGGCGCAGCGCCCACCTGAAAAATCCTTTTCGTGGTAAGGACTGGTGATCCCCTGCGTAGCCCATTGATGACCATCGCTGGAATTAACGCCGTTGCAATAATAGTTGTCTAACAACACAAATTGCGCTGCAAGGCTGTGGGCGTTAGGCGTAACCATTTTAGAATATTCCACCAGTGCAGAATCGCAGTTACCTTTTCCAAAGTCGCCCAGTTCCTGGTCGAATTTTTTGTTTTCCCTGATAATATAAACAACGTGTTTTATTGCCGAAGGCTCGCCTACGTTAGCGGGTACCGGTTTAGGCAGCGCGTTTATATTGCCCTCTGCCTGCGCTCTCAGTATTTCAATAAAGTGAAATCCTTTTTCCGCTTTTGCGGTATAACTCTCTAACTGTGCTTTATTGGCAGGCAGTACTACTTTTTGCAAAGCACCTTGTTTCAGCGGGGTAACATTACCAATAAAAAGGTCATGCGCGGTAACGCAAACTGCGCCAGGAAATCCGCCGCCTGCAATAAATCCGTATGGGCCTTTTTGCGGCTGTTTCGGATCGATGAGGGCAATAGAATTATTACCTGCATTGGCTGCATATAACACCTTACCATTAGGACTGAAAGCCAATCCGGTTGTCAAGCTTCCATAAGGAAGTGACGGATTTGGTTTAGTATTAATCGTTTGCACAACCTTAAATGTTTTTACATCAACCACGCTGATGCCGTCGCCGCTATCATCTGTGACATACAGCAAGTTGCCATCCGGTGACAAGGCTATGGATTCAGGGTAAATGCGGGTACTTATCTCATGGATCACCTTCCTTGATGAAATGTCGATTACCGTAACGGAACCGCGTAAAGCGATAGACCGGTCGTCCACGGCCACCTTTGTTCCGGCTGATTCTTCCGTTTTATCATCAGTTTTAGCATTCGGCCCACCAAAATTGCTTACAAAAGCATACCGTTTATCTTTGCTGATCACGATGGCATACGGACAAACACCCACCGGTATTTTGGTTATCACTTTTCCTTTGTCAATCGCTATTACCGCTACCTGGTTCGGGATCGCCAGGGCAACCAAAGCGGTATGGTCATCCACCACTCCGATACCTAAAGGAGTGGTAGTTTTCTTGTCGATGGAGAGATCGATCTTTTGCGTCAGCTTAAATTCGCCTGACTTGCTGATATTCCCGATGTAAAGATTTCTTTGCGCGCCGGTAAAATAAACTGTCGAATCATTACTACCGACGGTAAGGCCATACATGGAACCCATTTCTCCCTTCTCATAATCAAACTGACTTACGACTTTAAAGCTGTCTGCTTTGATAACCGCCAATCCACGGTTGCTTTTGGACACCAAATATTTACTTTGGCGTGCTAAATCCACGTTCATGATGCGGGTGCCTTTCGCAAGGTCGAGCATCTGCCCTGCGGGATTGAACAGCTCACTATTAGCAAACATTTGATGTCCTGCCGTAGACTGATTCCAGGTGGTATCGGCCGGAGATTTGACATCTTTCCTTCGTTCGGGTGTTTTTGGTGCCTGGGCGTAAAGGTTTTGAGAAGTAAGCAACAAAAACGGCAGATAAACACATGCAATAGCTTTAAATCTTGGGACTTTCATAGGAAATAGTTTGATAGTAAACATTGTCAGTTTTATATAGAAGCATCATAAAAAGATAGCAACTGCCCGTTGCCGAACAATCACTATCTAATTGATCAATACTTAATTGTATTAAAAAATCATTTGCGCTTAACGTTTAGTCTCTTGTTTTTAAGATATATAAATCATATCCATCACGGCTTGCTCTCATCATTGCGTTTGAAGCAGCCACATCACACCGTTAATATTATCACCATTCGGGTACTGGCTTTTAATAGCATTATTTACATTGGTGGCATTATTGCCAATTTCATCAGTAGGATACATCCATCTTTTAGGTACGGCATTTATCCCGTTCACCTGGTTTACTATCCCTGCTCCCGCAACATCAAAAACCGGGAAACCGGTGCGCAGGTTTTCAAAAAATGGCTGTAGGCCGGTGTTCATAAACATGCTGATGTATTTTTGCGTAATGATCTGTTGAATCTCGGTCCCGGTCTTTAATGGAATTGCCGGCTGGCTTAAATAAGTTTGAATATCGTTATCAGTATATAACGGGCCTGTGTAAGGAACCCCTTGCGCGGCAGGAAAACTATAATCGGAGAATTGCATCGCGGCAGTTATCCCTGCAATATAGTAGCTGTTCGCATTGCCGCTTATCCAGCCTCTTACTACCGCTTCTGATAGTACAAACTGTAGTTCGGCATAACTCATTAATACGCTCGGTTCGTTAGCGGGCTCTAAGTAATAACGGGAATTAAATTGAGAAACGTTCCCCGATGACTGTTGCTGCTGAATAACGCTAATCACGGCACTTCCCTGCACACCGTTATAAGCATTAAAATCTGTGGGAGTAAGCCCGGCTGAGGTTGCATTGACTGTAGGTGCCGCATATACAAAAAGCCTTGGATCTTTTAGCCCTTTAAGCATTTGTACAAATGAATTATCCATCAGATAATATATTTTGGCTTCACTACTGTTAAAATAAGGATATCTGCTTCCGGCAATATCGTAGTGCTGCAACTGTGCATTGTCGGCGTTAGACGCAAACAATGGATATTTTGTAGGATTAGATACAACATCATTAAACCGCTGTGCTATATTTAATGTAGCATCATTGGCATGTAATGAAAGGCTCATTAATACCCGTAAATAATAGGAGTTAATGGCTTTTTTCCACTGTGTAATGTTACCGCCATAGACAAGGTCATTGTTAATTAACCCACCGGCATCGGAAAGCGAATCGCTGGCAAGTTTTAAATCGTTCAACACCTGCAAATAGATGGCTTCCTGTTTATCATACACAGGATGTAAAGCAGCCGCGCTGAAGTCATTATTGATGAGTGATAACTCGGCTTGCGAATAGGGCACATCTCCAAACATTTGGGTAGTGCCAACTATAAAGTATGAAGCGAAAAACTTGCCCAGGTATTTGTAATTAGCCTTATTTACACGTGCAGCTTCCTGTTCCATTTTTATAACCTGGCTCAGGTTGTTGTAGTTGAAAGTTCCTCTCGTCCAGCCGTAATACTGTCCATTATCTGCACTTTCACTATATGCCATATAACGGCAGGTGAAAGCATCCTCAGCCGATATGGTCGAAAAAAACACTTGCTCAACGTTAGGTAACAAGAGCGACGGATCGGCCTGTGTAGGAAGATTCGGATTTATTTGGTAATAACTAAACTTTTTGCATGATGAAAAAAAGCATCCCAACATTACGAAACTTAGTAACCAATAATATTTTTTCATACAATTAAATTTAAAATGAATGATGAATAACTGACAATTTGATTTAGAATTTAAGGTTGATATTGAAACCTATACTACGTGTAGAAGGTGTTTCATAACTATCGCCCCCGGGGTCAGGATCGGCATTTGGTAATTTAGAGAACAGCAGCAAATTATTACCGATTAACGATACAGAGGCAGCTTTGAACGCTTTTTGCTTACTTAGCATCTTTTTTGAAAGGGTGTAGGTAAGTGATACTGTGCGCAATTTTAAATAAGTATTACTGTAGTAAAAATCATTGTTTTGGTAAGGATTGCCACCTGTCGATTCCATGAATGCGATATAATCTACAGCAGTGGTGTTAGGCGCGTATTTCCTGGTGTCGGTAAGTAAATTGCCATGGCTGTCATACGTAGCACTACCCGAGGTTACAACTACTCCCGGGACAACAAATGTGCTTTTTCCTGCATTGGCAGCAACCCTGTATTGGTTTACAGTACTGAGCGCGGTACCACCCCATAACATTTTTTCATTTACAGTAGAGTACTGCAGTCCACCTATACGACCATCTACCGATATGCTGAGCGTAAGGTTTTTATATTGAAATGTATTTTGCCACCCGTATATCCAATTAGGATCAGTATAACCTATAGGTGTTGAATAAAGCGAACCTAACGGATAACCATTTGCCCCTACTATTACTTTGCCATTAGAAGAAAATTGGCCGGCATCTACGTATAGTTTATCGATTCTGTCTCCCACCTTAAGATATTGACTATAATAGCCAAGCCCATAAGTATCGTTAGTTACACTTTTGATCCACGTATGGTTGTTGCTGAAGTTAAAACCCGATGTCCATTGAAAATTATCCGTTTTTATAGGGGTGCCGTTTATCACAAATTCCAATCCTTTATTTACAAATTCATTGGCATTTACAAGCAAGCTGGAATATCCGCTCGTTTGAGAAGGTGTAATGTTTTGAAAGTTGTTAGATTCCAGGTTTCTGAAATAAGTAGCATCTATATTTAACCTGTTTTTCAACAGCCCTAATGCCAAGCCCGATTCCCATGACTGAACAGTGTTGGGAATGAGATTAGGCGTATCATAACTGCTTGGATAGGTAAGAGAAGATACGTTGTTATATTTATTGGCAGTAGCATAGGTGTTTATGCTCGCATAGGGATTTGTAGCGCTAATAGCACCGCTATTAACCTGTGCCCAGGTAGAACGTATCTTTAAGTAAGAAATAATGTCCGGTAATTTAAAGGCGTCAGACAACATTGCCGAAACACCTACTGATGGGTATATAAAGGCATTATTTGCAAGGGGCAATGTGGATGTTTGGTCTCGCCGAGCAGTACCTGATAAATAAATGAAGTGGTATAACTCCAGGTCGAGATCAGCATATAAACTGTTTATCTGTCTTTGATCTAAGTAGTTTGATCCTGTTATGGGGTTTATGGAATTACTCAGGTAATACTGACCAGGTATGCTAAGCCCGTCAGTTGAGGCGCTTAAACCTTTATCTTCATTAAAAAAACTGGCAGCGCCGGCAATTGCTGATAGGTTAAAATTATTGCTGAACTTATGCTTGTAAGTTAGGATCAAGTCGGTAGTTATATCAAAATGGGTAGCATCCGATGTTGAAAAATTACCGTCCGGGTTACCACCTATCAGGCTATACGGATAATCTTCGTCCTCATTAACTGTATTTGCATTGAATCCTGAACGCAGTTTAAGGGACAGATCCTTAGTAAACTGATAATTGAGCGATAAATTGCCAAATGTTTTATCTGAATGATAGCCGTTCAGCTGCTGGTAGGCCAGAAAATATGGATTGTTGTAATAAGACAGGTTGTAGTAGGATTGCTGCAGTCCGGTCTCGCCGGCTTGCCAATAATTTTTAAGATTCCGTATATCTACATCGGCTCCCATCCACAGTGCAACGTTGTAAAGTAAACTACCCTGGCCATAGCCTGTAGATGGTATATTGTCAGTGAATTGCCTATTGTAACTTATTCTTCCGTCAATGGTCAGTTTAGGGGTAAGATTGTAGTTACCCGCAATAGTGAATGACGAATTATTTAAACTGGTATTGGGTACAACACCCTTTTGATAGTTGTTTGCGGCCGATATTCTAAAATAACCTTTGTCGCCGCTGGTAGTTACTGCCACACTATTATCTGCTATTACGCCTGTTTGGAAAAAATTGGCGATATTATTTGCCCCCCTTGATATCCATGGAAGAGGCTTGTAGTGCGTAGTAGCCGTTGTACCATTGCCCAAATCATAAGTGTAGGTAACATTAGGGTTATATGGGCTATTGTATTGTGGCAATTCTAAATAACCGCTGGCCGTATTAGGGTCTTTTTGGTTCAGTGCTGGTCCCCATAACCATCCACCACCTTCTAACCCGTTTCCGCTACCGTTTTGATATGAATATATGCCGTTATTACCATCACCATATTGTGTTTGTACTTTAGGCACCGCTAAAAAACTGGTTTGAAACATGGTAGAAGAGTTCAATTCTACATCTGTTACCCCTTTTTTACCTCTTTTAGTGGTGTACAAAACCGCTCCGTTTATACCAATAGAACCATAAAGTGCTGCTCCGGCAGCCCCTTTTAGCACGGTAATGCTTTCAATATCGTCTGCATTTATTTTATACGGATCTGCAGTAGGATCGGGTATACCATCGATAACAATAAGCGGCGTTACCCCTCTTAGTGAAATGCCTGGATTTTGAAAAAAATCGGTAGTAGTTTTTACATCCAAACCAGCCACCTGACCTACCAGACCGCCTATTGCGGTAGGGGTTTTCACCTTATCCAGGATTTCACCGTTTACTGTTTGTAAAGCATAGGTAAGCGATTTTTTTTCCTTTTTTATATCCAGTGCTGTCACAACAACCTCAGTCAATGCTTTTGGATCGTCCTTCAGTTGGATATTATAGTTTGCCGTCTGGCTTATCGTTATTTCCTGAGAAACAAAACCAATAAACGAAAAGACCAAAATATCGCCATTGTTCGCCTTAATGGTGTAATATCCCAATTTGTCAGTCACCGTACCTTTTGCAGTACCTTTAATTTTGACCGAAACACCTGGCAAAGGCTGGCCTTTTTCATCTGAAACTTTACCATCTATAGTAAATGAATTATTTGAAGTTATTGTAGCAATTCTTTTATTTAAAGAAATATTGCGGATACCCACGGCAGCACTGGTTTCCATTACAGTAATCGCAGTTATCAGCGCTGTTATAGCTATCCGCTTACTTACACTTGTAAAAAGCATGGGGTTATGGCGGATAAACTTCCTTAAGCGGGTAAGGGCCAGTTGTGGATTAAGGGGTACCTGGGATACCGCTTTAAAAAAAATAGTAAAATTCATTACATTTGTAAGATTTGAGTTAGGATTCTATTCAATTATTCCAAATTATTTTTCCCGAAATTATCGGGAACGGTTTGCTCAAATTATTGCCGGGATGTGCTTCGACTCACTACCCGGTTTTTTTTTGAGCACCAGTAACTTTTTCCAATGACCTGGATCGGAATAAAGTATTTGATGTTTGTCTTTCTTTTTATAACGTGACGTTTTTATTAATTTTCAGCAATTATATAGACAGTAATTTTGGTAGATATTATTGAAAAAAACAGACCATCCTTAAGCATTTATTTCACATTAAGATCATTAATACTGTTATCTTTATTTGATTTTCTTTTCCATTTATCGTTATACATTCCATAAAGCGCAATAAATCCCCAAATGATGTTGATGGAAGCGGATGCGAATGACCGGTCTATATATGCATTTAACCCCAGTAGAAATCCTCCACATAAATTGAAGCTGTGATATGCATAGGAAGAAGATTTCCATTTTTTTGTGATCAATAATAAATAGGAAATCAAAAAAAGAAATACACTAAGCCAGCCGATGATTTCATTTGCCAAAGGGTGAGTAAACGGATTCATTCTTGCTGCATTAGGGTTATTAACAATACCTGTTATAATTTAATTGAACAAAATAACATATGGAATATTAAGCTTTTGTAAATAAGATATTAAATAAACTGAACATTCAGTAAATTTATCTTTACATTCTTTTTTTTCTCTTTTTAAGCCTAAGTTTACAGCATATATGGGTAGAAAGAGTTTAAAAGAAGGCCAGCAAAAAAAGATTATTGAGGCCTTTTATAATATTGCGATCAAGGAAGGAATTGAAAACACATCTTTTGGAAAGGTTGCAAAAGAACTGGACATGCATCCCAGTTTGGTTGTGCATTATTTTTCCACTAAAGAGGAAATGCTGCTCGGTCTCATTGATTTTATCATTGCCAGCTATGAGCAAATTTATGAACCAGAAGATATTAATATCAATTCTTTACAGACGCTCATAGAAGTATTGAACAATATTTTCTCCCGAAAATGGAATTGTTATATCGATGATAGTATTTTTTATAATTGCTTTGCCTTGATATTTAGAAATCCACTGATCAAATCTAAATTTAAAGAGATGCATATGTTGCTGCGTGAGTGGCTCAGAAATCTTATTCAAAACTGCGTTGATCAAAAGTTGATTAAATGCGAAGACCCAGGGCATGCGGCTGATTTAATTTTTGTAATATCTGATGGCTCTTATTATTTTCTGAGTATGATTGATGATCCAACAGATTATGCAAGGCACGCCGAAAAATACAGAATAGAAGCATTTAAGATTTTAGGATTTGATCCACATCACCTTAATCAATAATGCGGTTTAATGATCGTCATAGCCTATTGGGTAAAAGTCAAAGTTATCGGTTAGGTTAACAAAACTTTCAGCTTAATCGACGCAATCTTATGTAAGCGACTTGGTGATCTTAAAATTGCTGATTTTATTGATTTTAAGCACTTTTAGGATCTTTGATAAAATGAACTGGAGTTAAAATGAGGAAATGTCGAACGGTTTTAAGGGTTCGAAGGCAATCGTTTAACTTATTGATATTGAGTATATTGGTATTAATAAAAAAGGAGACAAACAGAGTTGTTTGTCTCCTTAAGTGGAGCCGGAGGGAGTAACTAATATTTTAGTCAATTATATTCAGTTTGACTGAATTTGATTTAAAATACTGATTATCAATAATTTATATTGTTTTTAGTGTCAATATTGATTTACTTTGAAAAAAGTGAATAAAACACGTTTTGACACAAATAGGGACTTAAAAACAAAATAAATTACAATGGCATCAACAAATTATTATCTGGCACCAGTGGACAAAACAGGCAAATGTTTTATCTTATTAACCTATCAGGCGAAAGGCGAAAAGTTTCGTTATGCTATTGAAACCAAAATTCTAAAAATCCAATGGCTGGCAAACAAGCAGCGTATAAAAGTTAAAGGGGTGGAGGATGATTATTTAAACAGTCATTTAAATGCATTAGAGGAAATAATTACAAAAGCGGAAAGGGAATCGTTAATGGTTAATAATTCTATAGTGTTTTCTTTTGTTAAAGGTCGGTTTAATGAAATC
>Ga0206832_10256_pt1 | contig 11208 bp, 9 predicted proteins | sample Alteio_BWOrgCont_74_FD_152896 | JGI IMG/M metagenome (GOLD analysis project Ga0206832, IMG submission 152896) | Enriched cells from forest soil in Barre Woods Harvard Forest LTER site, Petersham, Massachusetts, United States -... | ecosystem: Environmental > Terrestrial > Soil > Temperate forest >... | reverse complement strand
CGACCGGATTTCGGAAGGGTCGCTGCCGGGGCCGCGCATCCTGACGTCGGTACGGCAGATCACTGATAAGAGCGGGACACCGGATGAGATTCGCGCGCTGGTGCGCAAGACCAAAGCGGAAACGGCGGACGTGATCAAGTTATTCGCGACATCTGGATTAGGAGCAGGCGGGGCACAGAGCATGAGCGTGGTGCACGCGATCGGAACGGATGGCGCTAAGGCGGCGGTGCTGGCCGGCTGCACGTCCATCGAGCATGGAGATTTTCTGGACGATGCCACACTCAAGCTGATGGCGGAGCGAGGCACTTATTTCGATCCCAATTTTCTGGTGCTGCACAATTACCTGGAGAATCGCGCGAGCTTCAATTTTCCGGAAGCTACGTTTGTGGCGTTGGAGAAGGCTCTCGATCCTACCGCGGATGTCTTACGGAGGGCGCGGCTGCACCAGGTGAAAATTGTTTTCGGCACAGACGCGGTCGCGGGCGCGCATGGGAGGAATGCTGAAGAGTTTATTTATCGGGTGCGGGATGGGCATGATGCGCCGATGGAGGCGATCAAGAGCGCGACGTCGGTAGCGGCGGAATCGCTGGGGCTGGGAGATCGCATTGGAACTGTTGCGGCTGGATTCGATGCCGATTTGGTGGCGACCGATGGAAATCCGCTGGAGGATATTACCGCGGTGCGGAGAGTTGTGTTTGTGATGAAGGGTGGGAAGGTTTATAGGAATTCGCGTTAAGGAACGTCCACATGAGTGTGGACGCTGCAGGCTGAGAGCCTGCGCCACGTTTATTTCTTGTAGGTCAGGATGTAGTTGCGCAGACCAACGTCGCGCATACTGATGCCGTGCTGGCGGGCTTCGTTGTAGGCCTTCTGGTTGTCCCAACCGTCGTGCGCAATACGATAGCAGGCGATGACGGCGCTGGTACGGTCGCGTCCGCCCTCGCAGTGGACGAAGACCGGCCAGCCTTCGCTCGAATTCAGCAAGGTTAGTACGTGGGCCATCTCTCCATCGGTGGGCGCATGCAGGTCCATGGGGATGGTAAGGAATCGCATGCCGAGTGATTCGACGATGTGCCTTTCCCAGCGAGTTTGCGAGGCGCGATCGCGAAGATCGAGGACGGTGTGGATTCCCATTTTCTTGAGCGCCTGGAAGCCTGCTTCGGCGGGCTGGGCGCCGCGATAGAGATGCTCATTGATCTGTTCGAATTTCTGTATGCCGGGCGGTTGGGCCACGGCTAACCAGGCCATCAGGATCAGCGTAATCATGTTCCGCTAGTTAGACGCGGGGGTGTGACGAAATCGGACAGCGCGTAGCGAAAACGAACAGTGGGGGGATTTCGGTGGGTCCAGGCGGCGCATCTTCTTGGAAAAGCGTTGAAAAATGCCGTCTCCCCTCGAAGCGTAAGTGGAAGGTGAATTGCAGTTGGTAGGCGAACGTCCTTATCAGAAGTCAATATCAGAAACTAATCGGCCAGCGCTGTGGGGCTGCCGTCAACTAGGATTTTATTAAGATGAGCTACTCTCGAAGACTCGCTCCCATGCTCTGCGCCGGCCTGATGTGCTGGGCGCAAACGCCAGAAGTATCCATTCAAGAACCGAAGCTGCCACCAGTCATAGGGCCGATCATGAGGCCGTTCCACATCCAGCGCCGGATCATTGCGCCGGCGGTATTGTCGAACACGCCGCGGCTGGAGTCGCTGGTGCGTGGAGGGAATTTGTATTTGTCGGTGCAGGATGTGATTGCGGTGACGCTGGAGAATAATTTGGACATCGCGATTCAGAGGTACGCGCCGTATTTGGCGCGAGAGGTTACGCGCCGGGCCGAAAGTGGCAGCGCGTTGCGAGGCGTGGGGCTACCAATCAGCGCTGGGCCGCAAAGCGTCAGTCTGACCGGCGTGACTTCTGGTGCGGTTGGATTGCCGGACACGGGGTCCGGCGTGGGTTCCGGCGGCGGATTGGTGATCACCACCGGAACTCCCCCGGTTAGTCTTGATCCAGGTTTGTTTGCGCAGGCCAGCTTCGCCCATCAGACCACGCCGCTTAGCAATCTACTGCTGGCCGGAGTGCCGTTCTTCTTGCAGAACACGCGCTACTACGCTGCCGGATATTTCCAAAGTTTCCCCTCGGGAACCAACGTGCAGTTCACTTTTCAGAGTTATCGGGTGGACGTGAACAGTCCGGATTACGCCATCAACCCGAACACGAGCGGATCGCTCGACCTGTACATAACGCAGCCCCTTTTGCAGGGGTTCGGCTTTGCGGTGAACAATCGTTTCATTCGGGTAGCAAAGAACAACCAAAAGGTGAGCGACCTTCAACTGAAACGCCAAACGACCACAACAATTTCAGCCGTCCTGAATTTGTATTGGGATTTGGTGAGCTTCAACGACTCCGTACGCATCCGGGAACAGGCCCTTGCGACGGCGCAGCAGCTGCTGGAGGGAAATCAGCATCAGGCCGAACTGGGGACGCTGCCCAAATTGGAGGTAACTCGCGCGCAGGCTGAGGTTTCATCTTCCAAGGAAAACCTGCTGATTGCCCAGACCAACGTGGCCCAACAGGAGATCGTGCTGAAAAATGCGTTGAGCAGAAATGGAGTGGCGAGCCCCTGGCTGGATGAAGTCCACATCATTCCGCTCGACAAGATTGTAATTCCCGAGAAAGAGGATCTCAAGCCGACAGCGGAGCTAATCGCACAGGCAGTAGATCAGCGGCCAGAACTAGAGCAGGCTCGAATCAACATCGACAGCAATAAAATCAACGCAGCCGGCACGAGGAATCTGCTGCTGCCGGTTTTGAACGCTTTCGTCGATATCAACAACCAGGGCCTGACGGGCCCTATCAGCCCTATCTACAACGGAAGCAGCGGCCCACCCGCGCAGGCGGTGGTGGGCGGTTACGGGAATTTCCTGGATCAACTCTTCCTGCACCATTTTCCCAATTACGCGGCGGGATTCTCATTGAACATCCAAATTCGAAACCGCTCCGCGCAGGCTGACTACGTTCTGGATCAGCTCAACGTGCGGCAGGGCGAACTGCAGCTTCAGAAGTTTATGAACCAGGTTCGCGCGGACGTAAAGAACGCCGTCATTGGCGTACAGCAAGCTCGCGCACGTTATGAGACAGCGGTGGGCACGCGTAAGCTGTCCGAAGAGACGCTTGGCGCAGAAACGAATCGCTTCAAATTCGGCGAATCGACGATCCCGGCAGTGGTACAGGCGCAACGCGATTTGGCGACATCGCAAGACGCCGAAATTCAGGCCATGGCAAATTACACTCACGCGAAAATCGCTTTCGATGAGGCTGTGGGAGAGACGTTGGACGTCAATGGCATTTCCATGAAGGAAGTGACGGCGGGGCGCGTGGACCGGGAGTCATCCATACCGGCTAATGTTCCGCAGGGGGTGAAGCAATGAGCCGATCTCTACGAATAGCCTTCGCTGGTTCGATCGTTTGGGTGTACGCGGTTTTTCAACTGCCGGCGCAGGAATCGCCCCAGGTGATCACGAAGCCGAGCGTACCGGTTGTCATCCGGCCGTACCTGCCCACACATATTCCAGCGGTCCGGTTGACGAATTCAGGCCGGCTCAAGGAATTGATTCGCGGCGGCAAGCTTTACTTGACGGTGCAAGACGCCATCGCGCTGGCCATCGAAAACAATCTAGATCTGGAAATAGACCGCTATGGACCATTGACCGCCGAATGGAATTTGAAACGGGCCGAAGCCGGCGGTCCATTGCGCGGAGTGACATCGCAGAACATAGCTCAGAACGAAGTAACCAGCGGGCAAGGCGTCCTCGGAAGCGAGCAAACCACGGGACTTTTGCAGAACACCAACACCGGAGGGAGTGGGGGCGCGAGCGGAACGGTTTCGCAACTCGGCCCGGTTACGCCGAACCTGGATCCGGATTTTCAAAACGCCACGGCCTTTCAGCATCTGGTCAACCCGCAATTTAATTCCGTGGTCAGCCAGACCAATGTCTTAATCCAAGACCGTCACTTCTCAAATTCCTTCGTCCAGGAAGGGCTGATCACTGGCGGAACGGTACAGGTGACGGCAAACGAATCCTATCTGAAGGAGAACGCGCCAAGCGACTACCTGAACCCTTCCGTACTGCCGCAGGTGGCGATCACGGTTCGCCATCAATTCGCCCAGGGTTTCGGGATCGCCGTAAATCGCCGTTTCATCACAGCAGGGGAATTGGCCGTTAAGGCCGCCGGGGAGACGTATCGCTCGCAGATGCTGAACAGCGTGGCCAGCGTTCTTAATCTGTACTGGAATCTGGTGGCAGCGGATGATGAGATGCGGGTTCGCCAGCGTGCGTTAGAGGCGGCGCAGAAATTCCTGGACGATACTAAAAAGCAGATTGCATTGGGGGCCGAGGCTCGGGCCGATGTTTACCGGGCTGAATCCGATGCAGCAACTCGCGGTCAGGAATTGGCGATTGCACAGGTATCCATTCAGCAGCAAGAAAGTCTGTTGAAAAATGCGATCAGCCTAAACGGCACCGCGGATCCGCTGATTGATGCCGTAGCCATCGTTCCTCTGGACCATGCCGAAGTTCCCGCGTCGGAGGAACTGCCGGGCTTGCGGGATCTGCTGGCCACCGCGCTGGCAAAAAGGCCGGATATCGTGCTGAATAAAATTAACGACGAGAGCCAGGAGGTTCTCGCGTTGGGCACCATCAATACGCTGCTGCCGAACCTCGGAACTCGTCTCTCGACTTCGAACGTCGGGCAGGCGGGCGCGGCAGTACCTGGCGGTGGAGCGTCCAGCTATTACGTTGGAGGGCTTGGAACAGCGCTGGGGCAGGTGTTTCGGAGAAATTTCTATAACCAGAGCGCCGCGGTGGGTTTCTCAATCCCTTTCGAGAACCGGCAGGCGCAGGGCGATTATGGAATCGACCAGTTGGCGATGCGGCAAGGTGATCTGGTGGAGCGAAGAAATTTGAATCAGATTGTGGTGGATATTTCGAACGACGTAATCGCACTTCGTCAGGCCAGGGCGAGGTTTACGCAAGCCGTGGATTCGCGGTCATTGCAAGAACAGTTGCTTGAAAAAGAGCAGCAGATGTTTTCGTTCGGTGCGGCGCAGATTTCCGATGTTGTCGGCGCGCGGTCCGCTCTGCTGGGTGCGCAGGTGGCTGAGACTCAGGCTCGGGCTGCTTATGCGCGTGCGCGGGTGGCGCTGGATCAAGTGCTGGGGGAAACATTGGAGAAGAACCATGTTTCGCTTGAGGATGGGCTGAATGGGCATGTGGGGAGGGAGTCGAAGTTGCCGGCGCAGTAGGGGCGAAAATTAGGGGACACGACTCGGCGGGATTAATTTCAACCTTCAACGCGCCGAGTCGTGTCCCCGTGATTTCCTCCCACACTGCACTAAAATAGTCGTTTGCGCCCCTTCGTCCCCTTCTTCCGGAACCCTCACCTCTCCACCATCGCCGGCAACTACTGGCGCCGTGAGCTCGATCAGCAGCGTTTTCCGGTAACCGCGCGATTTTACGACACCGAACCAGGCGTGCAAGTGCTGGTGCACTCTCAGCGCCCTCCCAGCGATCCCTTGGCCGAGATCATCCTGGTGCATGGACTGGAAGGATCAAGCGACGCCGGCTATGCCCGCAGCCTCGCCCAAGCTGCGCTACAGGCCGGTTTCGCCGCGCACCGTTTCAACATGAGAAGCTGCTGCGGCACCGAGCATCTCAGCGGCAAAGCGCTGTATCATTCCGGGCAAACTTCCGACCTCGCGGCCGTGCTCCGCGCCATCAAAGGAAGCGTGCCTGTTTTTCTGGCCGGCTTCTCGCTGGGTGGAAACGTGGTCCTGAAACTAGCCGGCGAATTGGGTGACGCGGCCAAAGGATTGATTGCCGGCGTCACCGCGGTCTCCACTCCCATCGATCTCGCGGCTTGCGCGCGCCGCCTCCAGGCCCGCTCGAATTTCATCTACTCCAACCGCTTCCTCCGCCGCCTGAAGCAGCGTGTCGCGCTGAAAGAGCGCCTGACTCCTGGAACCTTTTCGCTACAGGGTCTGGACCGCGTGAAAAGCGTCTATGAGTTCGACGACAAATTCACCGCGCCCGCATTTGGATTCGGAACCGCTGATAATTATTACGCCACGCAATCCTCCAACCAGTTTCTCAACCGCATCCGCGTTCCAGCGTTGCTGGTGCAGGCCAAAGACGATCCCCTAATTCCCTTCCAGGTCTACAACCATCCCGCATTCTCCAGCAATCCCTGGCTGCGCCTGTTAACCGTGGATCACGGCGGGCACCTGGGCTTCGTATCGAAGACCAAGCCGCGATTCTGGCTGGATGACGTTCTCGTACAATGGATGGAGGAAGTTCGGAACAAAGTACCCGCCGATCTCGTCCTTTAATGTAGATGGCTCAAACTGCGTCTTTTCGCGAGGCTACCGCTGTTGCGGCCGACTCCTTGCGCTCCAGTAAATTGCGCAGCTTCCTGACATTGTTCGGAATCATTCTGGCCACCACCACGCTGATCGCCGTCATGTCGGTAATCCACGGCATGGATGTATATATCGCCAACAGCGTTTCCGACATGGGCGCCGACGGATTTCGTATAGTGCGCATCGCTTTCCTGGGCAACTTCGATCCCAAGAAGTTCCTGGAGCTTCAAAAGAAGAATCCCCAACTCAGCCCGGAAGAATATCGCTACCTGAAGGGCGCCGGCACATTGGTGGGAGAGTTTGGTATGAACGCGGACCGTCAGGCGAACATTTCCCTCGGTACTCATACCATGAAGAACACCGACGTGAACGGAGGAACTCCCAATTGGTCCGTGTTGGCGAACACGCAGATCGCCACCGGCCGCTATTTTTCCGACGTCGAGAACAATCATCACGCCACTGTCGCCGTAATCGGCAACGATGTGAAGACCAACCTGTTTGGCGACGGCGACCCCATCGGCAAAACGTTCAAGATCGAAGGCCGGCCATTCACCGTGATTGGAGTCGCGGTGCCCAAGGGCGCCGTCTTCGGCCAGTCGCAGGACGGATTCGTGGATATCCCGATTGAAACATACTTCCAGATCTATGGATCGCGCCAGGGCATTGAATACGCCGCGAAAGCCGTCGATCCAACAGTGTTGGAGCAGGCCAAGGACGAAGTGCGGATGTTGCTGCGCGCGCACCGGCACATCGGCCCCAGCCAGGACGACAACTTCTCCATTCTTTCTTCCGATTCGCTGGTCGGCGCTTGGGACCGTTTGACGGGCGCCATCGCGGCGACAGCGGTTGCCGTGGTCTCCGTGTTTATGGTGGTAGGGGGCGTGGTGATCATGAATATCATGCTGGCGGTGGTGACGGAGCGCACGCACGAAATCGGCATCCGCAAATCGGTTGGCGCGCGCCGCCAGGATATTCTAAATCAATTCTTGGTGGAATCGTCCATGCTAGCCGGCATCGGCGGATTGCTAGGCGTGTTTTTCGCCTGGTTGGTCGCGGTCCTGGTGCGCACTTTGACGCCCGTGCCGATGTCCGTGCCCCTTTCGGCGGTAGTGATTGGCGTTGCGCTGTCCACTATAGTTGGACTTTTCTTCGGCATCTATCCGGCGCAGCAAGCCGCCAAGCTCGATCCCATCGAAGCATTGCGGGTGGAGAGATGACGCTCGTCGAATTAGGATCCGCTATCGGACTCGCACTCAACACCGTCCGCGAACACAAGATGCGCTCGTTCCTGACGGTGCTGGGAGTGATCATCGGCACCGGGACCATTATTGGCGTAGGTTCCATCATCGCCGGCCTCGACGGCGCCATCACCAACGTCCTGCGAAGTTTTGGCACCAATACGGCCGTGGTCTTCAAATTTCCATTCCTGAGCGCCGTAACCGACGAGGAAGTGCGCCGCAAATCGCTTACCTACGAGGATGCGGTCGCCATCGCCCAACGCTGTCCATCTGTCACCCATGTGAGCCCCTATCTGTTTCCGAATACCTTTGGGACCGGACCGCAAATCAACATCGCCCGCTATAAAGGCCAGGAATTGTATCAGCCCGATATCGGGGGCACCGAGGAATCTTATGTCGCGGGAGGCTCGGCCGAGATGAGTGAAGGCCGCTTCTTTACCGATGCAGAGAACCAGCACCATCTACCGGTAGTCTCGGTAGGCGCGGATGTCCCCCGGGCGCTGATGAATGGAGAAGATCCGATCGGTAAATGGATTGACGTGAATGGCCACAAATTCGAAATCATCGGAGTGATGAAGCGTCCCGCCGCGTCATTCCCAGGCCAGAACGACATCCGCCTTTTGTTGCCCTATTTCACCATGAAGAAAATGTTTCCAGCCGCGCGGGAGAACATGCTGATTGTGGCGGCCGCGCCGGGCCAACTGCCTACGGCCATCGACGAAGCGCGCGCCGTGCTGCGCATCCAGCGGCATGTGCCACCCAACAAGCCGGACGATTTTTCTATCTCCACTTCCGAACAGATGGTGGAGCAATTCCACAGCATAACCGCCATGGTGGCCTTGGTGATGGTGGTGTTGAGTTCCATCGGATTGCTGGTGGGCGGAATCGGCGTGATGAACATCATGCTGGTGTCGGTGACCGAGCGTACGCGCGAGATCGGCATTCGCAAGGCCATAGGTGCGCGCCGTTCCGATATCGTGCTTCAATTCCTGACCGAGGCCGTAGTCTTAACTGGCTTGGGCGGCCTGATCGGAATGACCTTCGGATGGATTATTTCGCTGCTCTGCCGCTTGGTTTTTCCCGCCCTACCCACCGCCGTGCCTCTGTGGGCCGCCGTGCTGGGCGTGGTGGTCTCGGTCGCCATCGGTCTTTTTTTCGGTATCTGGCCAGCCAACAAAGCCGCAAGATTAGACCCGGTAGTAGCGCTGCGGTACGAATAAGAAAACAGTTTCTGGTTCCTGGTTTCTGGTTCGCACCCAGGCCGACCGTCGGCGTGGCCTCACGGAGACGTCAAGCAGTCCGGCTTTTCGATTCGCCCCTAACCAGAAACTAGGAACCAGAAACTGGAAACAGTTTTACCGGCTCGCCCGTTTCCCAGCGGCCCGCACCGGCACATGCTTCACCTGGCTCCGACGCACAGGTGGAGTTTTTAACAGCTTGTTGCAATGCAAACAGCGCGCCATGTCCGATCGGGTGGAGAGGTGGCAGCAGCCGCAATAAACTTGCGGAAGCGACACGGTGGTCATGAGGGGCAACATTTTCGGCTCCTTTTGTTGTTTATCGGTTTGAGTGCCCAATCTCTTTAGGGCCCGTGAGATGATGGGTCCAGGCAATCTATGCAAGCCAAATCACAGTCGGCCGGATGGCTGGAGGCCGCCCGCGAGGCCATGGAGGTGGAAGCCGAAGCGATTCGGGCCGCCGGCCAGCGTCTGGATCATAATCTGGAGCGCGCGGTGGATCTCATTCTCGCGCATCCCGGGAAGATAGTGGTTACCGGACTGGGGAAGTCCGGCCATGTGGCTCGCAAGATCGTTGCCACGCTTTGCAGTACCGGCACTCCCGCCGTATTTCTGCATGCCGCCGAAGCATCGCATGGCGATTTGGGAATCTATTCGCCCGGCGATCCCACCCTGATGGTCTCAAAAAGCGGTAATACCGCGGAATTACTGGCTCTGATTCCTTTTTTGCGCGAACTGCCGTCGCGCCGCATCGGCATTATCGGAAATCCACGATCGCCGCTCGCCGCCGAGATGGACGTAGTGCTGGATGCATCGGTGGAGCGCGAAGCGGATCCCGAAAACCTGGCCCCCACTGCCAGCGCAACCGTGGCGTTGGTGCTGGGTCACGCGCTGACGGTGGCGCTGATGCGCGCGCGAAACTTCACCGTCGACGATTTCGGCCGTTACCATCCGGGCGGCCAGCTGGGCCGCAGCCTGCGCTTGACGGTAGCCGACGTGATGCACGGACGCGAAGAAATTGCCTGGGCCTGGCCCGAGGATTCACTCAAGAAAGTAGTGATCGCCATGAGCCACTATCCCCTGGGCGCGGCCTGCATCACCGATGCCGCCGGAAAGCTGATCGGGTTGATCACAGATGGAGACCTGCGCCGCGCTCTGGAATCGCACGACGACATCCGCGGGCTGGCCGCCGCGGATGTGATGACCGCGAATCCCGTCACCGTCTCCCCGCAAGCTCGCCTGCTGGACGCGCTGCGCCTCATGGAAGACCGGCCCTCCCAGATCTCGGTACTCCCGGTAATCGATCCGTCCAACAACCAATGCCTGGGCCTGCTCCGCGTCCACGATATCTATCGCGCGGACCTGGAATAAGACGTTTAGCCGCAGATGAACGCCGATAAACGCGGATAAAACAGTTCATTCTTATCCGCGTTCATCCGCGTTCATCTGCGGCCTAAGCATGCGACGGCGTTTTCTCAACCCGCTCCACCAAATCCAGCAACGTCTGAGCCAGCTTGCTGGCCGCCTCCACGTGCAAATCTACACGGATCTCAAAAGCGAGACGCGCTTTCGAGTTGCCAGCTTACGCACAGATTCCCTTTCGATATTCCGAGCCGCGACCGCAAGGAAGCGCTACCACGATTTCGCGCAGCCTGAACTTGTATTCTATGAAATCGAAGGACGTGCTCGCGCTAGCGTGTGACTTCGCATTCAGGGTAACAATGTAAAGGATGGCTCGCGACACCCTGCTCCACTTCTTTCACGACTTCGCGGACCTGCCCGACCAATTCCTCATCTACGACGACGGATTCCGCAGCCATCATTACCGCTATAACGAAGTAGCTGCAAAAGCACAAGCCTTCGCCGGACGGCTGCGCGATGCAGGGTTCGCGAAGGATGACAAGCTCATCCTATATGGCGAGAACCGGCCGGAGTGGATTATCGCCCTGTGGGGATGCCTCATTGAAGGGGTCATCGTGGTGCCCATCGATTACCGTTCCTCGGCGGATTTTGTCCAGCGCATCGATCAGATTGTGCAAGCGCGCGCCATTCTCATCGGGGACGAAGCTTCCCTGCCCGAGTCAACCAGGATTTGGAAACTGTCCAGTCTGAATGACGACCATCCCGCCGTCCTTATGCCCGCGCCAATAAATAAAGACCAGACGGCGGAGATCATTTTTACCTCCGGCGCCACCGCCGAGCCCAAAGGCGTCATCATCACGCATCGCAATATTCTGGCCAACATCGTTCCCGTGGAAGGCGAAGTCCTGAAGTATCGCAGATACGCCCACCCCTTCGCACCCATCCGCTTTCTAAACCTTCTGCCCCT
>Ga0206832_10255_pt1 | contig 11211 bp, 8 predicted proteins | sample Alteio_BWOrgCont_74_FD_152896 | JGI IMG/M metagenome (GOLD analysis project Ga0206832, IMG submission 152896) | Enriched cells from forest soil in Barre Woods Harvard Forest LTER site, Petersham, Massachusetts, United States -... | ecosystem: Environmental > Terrestrial > Soil > Temperate forest >... | reverse complement strand
AATTCATTATCATATTGTTTTAAATAAACTTCTTCATATTTAAGACTTCTCCATAACCTTTCGACAAAAATGTTGTCCCAACATTTACCTTTGCCCGACATGCTTATCTGAGCCCCTTTACTTCTCGCTAGATCGGTATAAGCATGCGAGGTGTACTGTACCCCTTGGTCAGAATTAATAATCTCAGGATAGGCATGTTTGAACGCCATTTCAAGAGCCTCTAAACAAAAGCTAGAGTCGAGAGAGTTCGAAAGTCGCCAACTCAAAATAAACCTTGAGTATAGATCCAAATATGCCACTAAATACAAATATCCCCCATTGACAGGAATATAAGTAATATCTGTACCCCAAACCTGGTTCTGAGTAGTTATTTTTATATTTGTTAACAGGTAAGGGAATTTTGTATACCCAGGTATAGTGGTTCTTATCTTTGGTTTAGGATAAATCGCTTCTATACCCATCAGCTTCATTAATCGAGAAACCCTTTTACGATTTACTTCCAATCCCTTTTGAAGCAAGCAAGCGGTCATCAGTCTACTTCCATAAGCAGGATTTTCTAAATATAGCTTATCGATTTCCTGCATAAGCATAAGATTATATGCAGTCTCTGGGATTGGCCGATAATAGTATGTAGAACGAGAAACGCCTAATAAATCGCATTGACTAGTGAGTGAAAGCTCCTTATAGGTGCTTTCAATCATACTCAATCGATCTTCTAATCGTTTCTCTTTAACTTTTTTTTAAGAAACTCTAATTCTAAAGAAAGTTGATCAATAATATTCAAAAGCTTTTCTTTGTCAGGATCAGATTGCTTCTGAATAGTTTTATGAGTAAATATATTTTCACCTTCTTCTAGAAGGAGAGTTTTCCATCGTTGAATTTGTTTAGGATGCATCTCATTTTCAGAAGCCAATTGCGCTATTGTTTTCTCACCTTTTAAAGCTTCAAGAACCAGTTTCAATTTAAACTCAGAGCTTCTTTGTTTTGGTACTTTAGACATAAAAAATCCTCTTTCACTAAATGTTTACTTTATATGAAAGAGGACAAAACTACCTGTCTAAAAAATGGGGACCACTATAGCGTTTGTCCTGGTTCTTGAGATTATCGTTGACTTCTATTTAATATTATGGTACAAGTGTTTAATTGAATTAATAGTTTTTAAATTTTAAACAAATAAAACGAGGTTTAAATGTCACATCCATTAAATAATAATGTTAGTCTTAGAAATCATGATCAAAATTCCCCATCTCAGAATGAATCTTCACCATCTTCAGTGAAAAAAGAAGGAAGAAGTTGGACTTCTACAATTTTTACCTATAACAATATTGCTGCAGTGGGCGCTATTGGCCTAGCAGTTTTGTTAGCTGTGGGGGCAAAAAATTACTTCTCAAATAGTGAATCAACATTCGTTCCCCCAGTAGGAGACAATGTGACAAGTACGTTGGCTAACAATGTGACAACAATCAAAGATAACGTGACAAGTGCATTCAATGTGACAGCAAGTACGTTGGTGAATGCTTCATTGGTAAACAATACTGCAAACGTCTCCTTAAGTTCCGAAATACCTTCTCTCATTCAGAACGATCGATCTAAGTTGTCATCCATTAATTCTGAATTTTGTGAAATATCCCTACCTAGTGGACAAGCTTCTGTGAACACGGATCAAAATGAGGTGAATACACATCTTTCTAAAATAGAAGAGTTAACCAAATCTATTGAAAGGAAGCAAGACCGAATGAATGACCTTCAAACCGGTGTGGAAGAGCTAACTATATTCGAGTTTGCCCCACGCCCAGAAGATACAATACGTTATTGTGAACCAAACAGTATATTCAACCATCGCTTTATCCCTCATGATAGATATCGTCGTCTCAATGTAAAGGATGTAGATTGTCCGGAAGATAGCCAAGAAAAAATAGCTCTTGCTAAAGACATTGATGGACAACTTTATGTTAGCACTACACTTGATGCAGATTATTGCATTGAAAAGCCTTGTAAACAACGATCCAATCATTGGATTTATCAGGGTCCTATAGAGAAAAAAGGAAACAACTGGGAACTAGTCGAAACAATGAGACACCCTGGTATTTCTGGAGATAAAATGACATATTCTTTTGAAACAACTTGGAAAAAAGGAAGTGTAATACCTTCAATTAATATCACTAATACAGTTAGAAAAGTTGATCTGCATAGAGCATCGCTCGATAATTTGCATTCAGATATTATTGGTCTTAAAGAAGAAAAAAGTAAAGTTGAGGAACGTTTGAAATATTCTAATGTCTGGTTAAATATTTCCAAATCTAATCTAGAAAGGATAGAAAAAATTTGCAAAACGACTTAAGATTTCAATTAAAAAGGACCAGGACTCACATGACCACGACCTAGTCCTGGTCCGTTTGTCCTGTACTCTGAGTCCAAATGGGTGTTGGCATAAATGTTAAAGAAATTACAAGATATTAGGATAGACAGGAAAAGAATAAGCAAACACCGAATATCCTTATCTAAAATACCGCGGTAGCCGGTCAACAGAAATTAGCCCCGCGTGTAGGTGCTTCCTGCACCAGAACGTGGGGTATTCTCAGTAAAAAAGTACAGCCACGGTAGTGGTGTAAGAAGGATAAATGCTACCGCCAATGAGAACATCAATTGAATCTAAATTTCAATCAGGAACAGTTAAAGACTTTCGCCTCTTACACCACTACCGTGGCTGTATATTTTTGGCAATAAGACCCCACGTTCCGGTGCAGGAAGCACCTACACGCGGGGCTAATTTCTGTTGACCGCTACCGCGGTATAGGAAACCAGTTTTTTAATGAAAAAGGACTAGGACACACAGGACTTACACGACCACGACTACGTCCTTTTGGTCCTTTTGGTCCTTTACGTCCTTTATGTCCTTTGTATCAAGGTGGCAGTATGCAATTATATTCGTGAGTGTCTTTTGAATCAGGGACAATGCGGCAAGGTGGCACCTCAGCACAAATAGGCTGCGCATACGGACAACGTGTGCGAAAAGGGCATCCTGATGGTGGATGTGCCGCCGAGGGCATTTCACCGACAAGTCGGATTCTCTCTTTTCTTTCATTGGGATGTGCTTTTGGTATTGCTGAAAGCAATGCCTGTGTGTAAGGATGACATGGTCTATTGAAAAGATCTGTTGTCGAAGCCTTTTCCATCACCTTACCAAGATACAGAACGATCACATTATCACACAAATACTGCACCGCCGATAGATCGTGAGAAATAAAAATATAACTCAAAGAATGTCGCGATTTTAGCTCCTGAAGCAAATTTAAAATCTGCGCCTGGACAGAAACATCCAATGCCGACAACGCCTCATCACAAACAATAAGACGTGGCCCAAGAGCGATCGCCCGTCCAATACATATCCTTTGCTGTTGTCCACCGGAAAATTGGTGGGGATAACGAAACATCACATCCTCTTGTAAACCCACCTGCACAAGAATATCAGCAACGCGCTCTTTTTGCTGCGCTTGTGTTTTGACAAGTCCATGATAGAGCAGTCCCTCCCCTACGCAATCGAGAACTGTTTTTCTTGGATTCAATGAAGCAAGTGGATCTTGAAAGACGATTTGCGCTTGCTTGCGAAATCCTATTAATTCATCTCTATTGAATACTAAGACATCGCGTCCATCAAAGCTCACTTGTCCGGACGTCGGCTCGACAAGACGCAATACCGAGCGACCTAAAGTGCTTTTTCCACAACCTGTCTCACCAACGACTCCTAAAACTTCTCCCGGCTTTAAATCAAAATCGACTCCATCAAGAGCATGAACATGCCCCACAACTTTACGAAAGACTCCGGATTTCACAGGATAGTATTTTTTTAATCCTCGGACTTGCAGCAATAGCTCACTCATGGACTTGCTCGCTTTGCATCAGACTTTCTTCGCTTCCATCATGCAACCAACAATTTGTGGAATGCCGAATTTCATTTTCAGGATTTGCAACATTTTTTTTGCTGTCGCCGATGGTAAATAAGGGAACGGCACCGTGCCGACATTTTTCCATGACATAGGGACAACGCGGATGAAATCGACATCCTGAAGGAAAATGCGTTGCTGATGGCACAGAGCCTTTTATTGAGGGTAACATCGCCTTCGCTTGATGCAACGATGGGCGCGACGCAAAGAGTCCTTGTGTATAAGGATGAGCCATATGATCGTAAATATCCGAAGTTTTTCCTCTCTCAATCCCTTGAGCTGCATACATGACAATGACCTCATCAGCCATCTCCGCTACAATTCTCATATCGTGAGTAATCAATAAGACTGCCATTCCTCGACGCTTCTGCAATTCACGTATTAAATCGAGAATTTGCGCTTGAATGGTCACATCCAATGCCGTTGTGATCTCATCAGCAATTAAAATGTCGGGCTCACACATTAAGGCCATGGCGATCATGACGCGCTGTCGCATCCCACCGGACAATTCATGAGGATAATTATTAAGACGTTCTTCAGGGAAAGGAATACCCACTTCACGGAGTGCCATTATAGCTCTCTGAGTAGCCTCTTCGCCATATAAATTGAGATGGAGCTCTGCAACCTCTACTAATTGATTACCAACAGTATAGACAGGATTTAATGAAGATGAAGGATCTTGAAAAATCATTGCTATTTTGCCGCCACGAATTTTACGCATCTCTTTTTCCGGCAATGTCAGAAGATTTCTACCTTTATAAATGACCTCTCCCGTCGAAGGTAGCGCCGGAGGGTGAGGTAAAATGCGCATGAGTGATAATGCCGTCATCGATTTACCACAGCCTGATTCCCCTACCAATGCTAATGTTTTTTTTTCATGCAAAACAAATGATAGGTCTTCTACAATGGCAACTTGGCTCTGCTCGATGAGTAGCTTAGTCGTGAGATGATTGACTGTGAGTATTGGTTGTGTCATTTTTCTCTTTGCCAAACAATTTTTTCGTGCCCGTGTGCGTGCCCGTGTGCGTGCCCGTATGCGTGCCCGTGTGCGTGCCCGTGCCCGTGCCCGTGTGCGTGCCCGAATGCGTTAAACGTTAAGCCGAAGAATACTATTAAATGAATTTCATTGTAACAACATTGTATTAAAAATCGAGCACGCACACGGGCACGAAAAAAGACGAACAATTTTACCGGAAAATTTATGACATCTCTGATTACTCTTGTTCAGACAACGACTTATGACATGTCCCCGACGGCAACACGTCTTCCTTCGCCCCTTTGGGCGGCATTTTCTGTGTTAAATAGAGTGCATGGAGTCTGGCGTTGGTTCCGCCGCATTAAGCTGTATAGTGATCCGGAGAACTTAGCGCAACTGCTAGCAGGGCATGCCGTCAATTTAGTCTTTGGTGATGTTTTACTCTTACGCATTGCGGCGCAGTGCTTACTTGTTTCTACTCGTATATTAGAATGTGTTCAACAGCAGACGGCATTATGCCGCTCGGGGCGTCGATTTATATCCGCTATAAAAGGGCATTATCCTCATCCCGTGCAAAGCGATTGGAACACCGATTCTGTGAATACATGGAAATCGCCATTTTCATCTCTGGGATATCGCATTGAGAGAATTGCGCGGTGTGCTTTTAATCTTTTAAAACATACCCTTTTGCTTAGTATGTGCATAATGGACGCGATCGACGCCTTTTGTCTCAGTCAACACACACAAAATGACGGGATAAACGAAGGATTTGTCAATGCAACAAAATGGCTGAATACGATCGTCGATAATAAAGAAGAATTGCTACAAGGCATCATTGACAATCAAGCAATCATTGAGAGAATTTTGGCAAAATCACCCTTTACTTTTATACAGCTGCGTGAAGGTGTTGAAAATGCTTTAGATAAAACAGAGTTTATTGCGACTAAAACACGAGATATTTCAAACGTCAGTAATGGCATCATTATCGATATCGCCAAAAGAATGATCATCAATACTATGACGCGGATTGGTCTGGCGGACTATCGTCCTTCTTTTCTTGCAGTCGAAGCAACCCCAAAAGAGATAAAGGTTTAGATTGCAGAGATGTAGCAAAAGCATTTTTAGCTTTACGCAAGATGGAATCGACTTTTTTCTTTACTGATTGGTTTGGCTCATTTTCTTGGAGCACTCGCACGAAAAATTCATCCAAATTTTCTTCTTGATCAGTAGCTGCAAATGAAGTGTGAAGTAGGCTATCACCGACAGTCCAGCTTGAATCAATTTTTGAAAATTTAGCATCTTTATCGATGCCAAGAGCGACATTGTCAACACTCAATTTTTGAGGAATATTTGTTGCAATAGGCGTTATCCATAAATTATTTTGACCGCACGAAATATATTCAAAGCTATTTTCTTTTGGTTTTATTAACAAATAGCTAAACGTGAAAACTCCATTTTTCTTATCGCTCGTGATCAATTTATTTAAAGCTTCAATAAGTTCTATAGGCTTTTGTGTCCGTTGCGTTAATGTTTGAACCATTCCACGTAACATGGCAACACAGATAACACCCTCTGCCCCATTAGCTGATGACTCCCCCATCACAATCCCATAAGAACCATCAGCAAATTGAAAGAAATCGTAATAGATACCAAAAATATTCACTCCTTTGGCACTCCCAAAATATATCTCTAAACCGGGCCACTCAGGCAATGTCGATGGAATTAGAATATCTTGAATGTTACATAAATTTTCAGAGATCTCACTCAGCTGATCACCGGCTTTTTTCTCCTTCTCAAGATTTGTAGAATTCAAATAAGCAGTAATATCTGAGATGAAATCGACAACATCATGGTAGCGATCCTGTGGTCGTGGTTGTAATGCTTTACTAAGAATTTTCTGCAGTCCCTTTGGCATCAAAGCAATGTGGATCATCCCGTGCGATAATCGCCCCAACACCAACTCATAGGTAATGATGCCCAACGAATAGATATCAGATGGATATGATACCGATTCTGGATTGTCTCGCTGTTCAGGACTCATGTATATAGGCGTACCTATGATTTTCTGACCTGAAGGATCTCCTCCTGAACTTTTTTCTGTCAGGAGCTGTGCGATACCGAAATCGATAACTTTTACGCCTCCATTTTCGGTAATTAAAACATTCTCAGGTTTGAGATCGCGGTGGATCACACCATGTGTATGTAGATGACAAAGAGCATAGGCGATATTAATAACAATCTCCAAAGCTCTTTTTAATGAAATAGGCCACTGTAGTAGAGTTTGACGTAGGGATTTTCCTTGAATAAACTCCATAGCTATGTATAAACCGCCCTCCCATTCTCCATGACCATATAATTTAACGATATTTGGGTGGTCTGTCATCGCGATGATTTCAGCTTCTTTTAAAAAACGCTGGACAACTTCCGGATGAGAAATGAATTTTGGTGATAACACCTTAATAGTGGTGACATCTCCTGTGGTCTGATGAACACCAAGATAGAGGATACTCATCCCCCCTTTTTCAAGAAGACATTCGATCTTATAGGGTCCGATTATTTTAGGGATATCTGAGGGAACACAAAAATTTGAGAGTTCTTTCGATTGCCATGGCAAAGTTTTTCTTTTTTGGAATTCGTCAGCAGTCGCCAAATTTTTCCCTACCTATGTTTCTGTAACTGTACCCCGTGAACAGTCACATGTTTCTTAAGATAACTCCAAAATTCTAATGCCTAAAACATCACCAATGCGTAAAAGTTCGCCCCTAGCGATTCTTTTTCCATTCACTACCATATCGACGCTGGATTCCGGATGAATATCTAACTCCAACATATTACCCGGCTGTAACTCTAATAATTTTTTAACAGTCATTTGAATACGACCAACTTCGATAACAACAGGCATTGGAATTTCTTCAACAGAAAGTGCTACTTGCGAAGGTATTAATGTTGCGGGAGATGGTGACTTAAGATCTTTCGCTGGTGTTATCGCCGAGGCACCTGCTGCAGCGGGTTTTGCACCGACACCTGCCTTCGTTGTTTCCGGCGCGGATTTTTTCACATCGCTTTCAATATCATCATCTGAGATGTCGAAATCGATATCTTCTTCATCATCTTTTATATCAGTATCATCGACTTTACTCTCTTGATCGAGATCATCAAAATCTTCATCATCTAAGTCTTTGTCTTCATTTTTCGGAGGATTAGCCATAGATTTATCTACCTCATGATAGAGTGGGTGTTCGAGAATTTTAAGACTTCCCTGTTTTACTTTTCCTCTAAAACAAGGGATACCATTAATAACAAGCATGACGCGCCCTTTATCTTGATCCGGCTCTAACGAACAGCTATCGATGAGGACAAAATCCCCTATTTTCAGTTGACGCCATTCTGAAGGCTTAAGATCAATTTTTCCGGCCTCTAGTTGTATCATAACCTCTAAGGAGTCTGCCATTGGCAATGCTGACAAATCTGCCTTTTGCTGCAGATAGCGTTGCATCCATGCTTTTCTAAATGACGAAGAAAGGCAAAGGCGTCCGTAGAGTGTTTCGCCTTTGAAAGTGATATGAATATCTAGGCAAAGGCACGGTTCAGTAGGATTATCAATACTACGCATAACTAAAGGATTAAGTTTTTTATCATAGCCGATAGCATCAAAAGCGCTAATGGCTTCAATCGCTAAAAACTGGCAAGAAGCTTTAATGAAATCGTCGTCGATAGAAGCTTCGAAAGAATGATCCGGTTCTCTAATCAGCAACAATTCCATGAAACGCATGACCGATTGCTCCGGCATCAACCACCACACATTGCCGGTAAGGGGTCCGATGGAATAAGATGATCCCGCAACTTTATCCCCTAAACCCTCAAATAATTCTTTGCTTGTGCGCCATTGCAATTCCCCTGGCGAAACTGCGATGTCATTCGTTTGCAAGGATTTATTAAGCTGAGCAGAAAATTTATCCCAGGGAAAAGCGGGAGAATACCCTAATAAAGGCTTCTCGTCTAAGGAGTAAAGTTCACCCGGAATTTTTCTAAGCCAGGTATATGATTGTTCTGTTTCTGTGCTCACGTCTCATCTAAGGTTCTTAGGTTATGTACAGTTTCCTTATAGCACACACTCAATTGTCGTGCAAACAAGTCTTTTTATCGCCATTAATATATTTTCCCGGCTTCCAAAAGCCGCAAAACGAACAAACCCTTCGCCTCCTTCGCCAAATCCTAATCCTGGAGTGATCACCAGCTGAAGTTTTTCTAGGAAAAATTGAAAGGAATCCCACGAGTTTTTTCCTTTAATCCTCACCCAAAGGTAAGGGGCATTTTTCCCTCCAAACACCTCATAACCAAGACCATCGAGTGCCTCTTTCAATAGACGAGTATTTTCTAAATAAAATGCTGCTAAAGCTTTTACCTCTTTGTCGCCCTCTTCTTCTAAGATTGCGCACCCCCCTGCTTGTGAAATGATGGAAGCCCCATTAAAAATTGTCGCATTTAGTCGATTCCAATCGGCTTTTATGGATAATCCATCCTCATATTTCAGAGCTTTAGGAACAATTGTCCACCCGAGACGAATCCCTGTAAAACCGGCAATTTTAGAAAAAGAGCCGACTTCAATAGCAACATTATGCGCGCCGGGAATCTCAAAGATCGATTTAGGCAGATTTTCATCTTGTATATAGTGCGCATAAGCGGAATCAAAGATGATGATCGATTGATTCTTCGTCGCAAAGGCGACTAATTGCTCTAATTGTTGCCTAGTAGCGACGGCACCGGTAGGATTATTTGGAGAACAGAAATAGATGAGGTCTGTTCTTGGCAAATTTTTCAAATCGGGGAAAAAATTATTTTCCGGATTGCATGGCATTAAAACAATTTTCTTTACACCTTGAATGATGCTGCCTTCCACATAGACAGGATAAGCGGCGTCTTGTACCGCAACGGATATATTGTTGCCAAAAAGCGTTTGCAGTCTAGCCAGATCGCATTTTGCTCCGTCGGCAATAAAGATTTCGTCCGGAGTGATCCTATTAGAGTAGTATTTTGAAGCGATTTTTTCTCGTAGAGCTTTCATTCCATGTTCTGGACCATAGCCGACATATCCTTCTTTTGTTCCCAAACGAGCACTCATCTGCATAAGGGCATTAGTGATGGAAGGAGAAATTGGCTCTGTCGTATCGCCGATGCCCAAACTAATAAGTTTGGCATCAGGATGACGCGCAAGGAATTCTTTCTTGCGTAGATTAATCTCAGGGAAAAGATAATTCGTTTTTAACGATGCAAAATGAGGATTTCGTTTTGTCATAATATTCACAATTCCATAGGTATACCGGACGTGATTCAAAAATTGGCTTTTTGACAAGGAGGCTGCTCTAAATTTTTCGTCTGGAGCGAGTGACCATTGCCTTTGGCAAGGCACGAGTGAAGACAAAAATTTTGACGCAAAGCCGACGCAGTCAACAACCAATTTTTGAGTTATGTTCGGTATAAATTCGACAGCTTAACTATTATTTGTATGATCTTCAAGATTTATTACAAAAAACATACAAATTTGGAGCGCGTGTGACTTGTCACTGCTTTCCCCCATATGCGATTTGTCGCATATGTCTATAGTTTATAGGTATAATCGCACCAGGGGATTATTTGTGACTTGCAACTGAAGTGGCGGATAGGCTAAAATCTCGCCTTTACCTTACCTGTTTATTATGGAACATACAATGATAGAGCTGCCCAAAGCGTATGACGCTAAAATAGTCGATGTAAAATGGTATGAATTTTGGAAAAAACATGGTTTTTTCAAAGCTGATGCCTCCTCTACAAAACCCTCTTACTGTATCGTCATGCCACCACCAAATGTCACAGGCGCTTTACACATGGGACATGCATTAGTCAGCACGCTTCAAGATATATTGATACGATGGAAGCGGATGAGTGGATTCGAAGCACTATGGCTTCCTGGCACAGACCACGCAGGAATTTCAACGCAAACAGTCGTCGAACGCCACCTCATGAAAACACTGGGTAAAAAACGAAAAGATTTCCCTCGCGAAGAATTCCTCGCCCATGTCTGGCAGTGGAAAGAGGAAAAAGAAAACAATATATTGAACCAACTGAAAAAAGTTGGGTGCTCATGCGACTGGTCACGCCTTCGCTTTACTATGGACGCCGGAAATAACAGTGCCGTACGCACGATGTTCAAAAAACTTTATGATGACGGCCTCATCTATAGAGGCGACTATCTCGTCAACTGGGATCCGGTAACACAAACAGCCATCGCCGATGATGAAGTCGAATATGAAG
>Ga0206832_10254_pt1 | contig 11306 bp, 9 predicted proteins | sample Alteio_BWOrgCont_74_FD_152896 | JGI IMG/M metagenome (GOLD analysis project Ga0206832, IMG submission 152896) | Enriched cells from forest soil in Barre Woods Harvard Forest LTER site, Petersham, Massachusetts, United States -... | ecosystem: Environmental > Terrestrial > Soil > Temperate forest >... | reverse complement strand
TTAGGAATAGCCTCATGGAAACTCATTACCGTATAACCTTTTATGGGATTCTACAAGAACGGATAGCAAGTGAACTCTCTTTGAATATTTCACTAAAAAATGTATCCGAAATGAGATGTTACCTAGAAGAAAACTATCCCTTCCTACGAAATATCCCCTATCTAGTTGCAGTTAATAAAACTATCTCACCTCCTGAGAATCCCATTAGACCAAGTGATGACATAGCGCTTCTTCCACCCTTTTCGGGAGGCTAAAAATGTCCCGATATATCCGACAGACCTGTCTTGCAGAATTTGGTATTGAAGGGCAGAATCGATTGAAAGAAGCCTCAGTGGTTGTTGTAGGTGCCGGAGGGATAGGTTGTCCAGTGATTCAGTACCTTGCAGCAGCAGGTTTAGGAACGATAGGCATCGTCGATGGCGATATTGTTGAAGAAAACAATCTCCAACGACAGGTACTCTACGGAACCTCTACACTCGGCGCAAATAAAGCTGTAGCAGCAGCAGATTACATCCACAATTTAAATCCGCATGTCGCCGTTAAAACCTATTCATATCGACTCACAAAAGAAAATGGCTCTGCAATATTTTCTAAATATGATTTTATTATTGATTGTACAGATAATTTAGAAACACGATATTTGATTGATGAGTGTTGTGAAACTTTAAAGAAGGCTTGGATTTATGGCGCTATTCATCGTTATGAGGCACAGATAGCGATCTTTAATTATCATGGAAGCCCAACCTATCGCCACTTATTTCCAAAACAGAATATTGACAAGATTCCAGACTGCGCTGAGAGCGGAGTTCTGGGTGTCTTGCCTGGACTTACAGGAATGCTACAAGCTACAGAATGCATCAAACTGATTACCGGAATCGGTGAGCCATTAGTCGGAAAACTTCTTATTTTCAATGTATTGACCATGCATTTTATGACATTTCCATTCTCTCCCGATAAGCCCAAAACCACAAGTAAGAACGAATGCCGCGTTTATCCACTTTCTGCCAAGGAATATAGAGATAACGCTGAAAGCTACCTTCTAGTCGATGTACGCGAAGCTAACGAGGAGCCTGAGTTTCCTAAGGCAAAACGCATTCCACTCACAGAACTACACTTAAGGACAAATGAACTGATCTCTAATAAAAAAATTGCCTTCGTCTGTCGCTCAGGAAATCGCAGCCAACAAGCAGCAGTATTAGTAGCCAAGACAAACCGTTTTAACCAACTGTATGCTATCTATGAACCTCTTTATTAAAGGACCTATCGATCATTTCACTATTGCTGAAGCTTTGATGCAGCTCCAGCATAACTGTAAAAACGGTGCTCACGAGATTTTTTTAGGACAAGTGCGTGCCGATCGAATCGATGATCATACCGTTATTGCAATTGAATACAGCGCTTTCAAAGAAATGGTTGAGGAGCAACTAAAGAAAATTACGACTCAGATTTTAGAACAGTTTCCCATCACAGCTATACACATTCGCCATAGCTTGGGAATGGTCCCGGTAGGCAATATCTCGTTATTTGTCTTGGTCTCTGCGCCACACAGAAAAGCCGCTTTTGATGCTACACACTTATTGGTAGATAGATTAAAGGCTGAACTCCCGATTTGGGGAAAAGAAATTTTCGATAATCAACAATCTCAATGGAAAGTAAATCGATGATAGATATCACGCAAAAAATTACAACACAGCGCACTTCTACGGCAGTAGCAACCGTAAAAGTCGGTAAGAAAGAGACTATGGAAGCCATTCGCCAAAAAACCGTACCGAAAGGAGATGTCCTCGAGGTAGGCCGTACGGCAGGCCTTTTTGCCGTCAAACGAACAGCAGATATGATTCCAGACTGTCATCCCCTCCCGATAGAATATACCAAGATTTCGTTCGAACTTCTTGAAAGAGAAATTAGAATTCAATGTGAAGTAAAGACGATTTACAAGACCGGTGTAGAAGTAGAAGCTATGCATGGAGCATCTGTGGTCGCACTCACCATCTACGATATGTTAAAGCCGATAGACAAAGAGATCGAAATAGGACAGATTAAACTATTAGAGAAGTCCGGAGGTAAGTCAGACTACAGGTTGCAAGGATCTGGTTTGCGCGCAAGTGTGATTGTCTGTTCCGACAGCGTTGCTGCAGGACAAAAGAAAGACATTTCCGGTAAAATTATTGTAGAACGACTTTCAGATTTAGCTGTTGACTACCATGTTCTTCCCGATGATGAAAAATTAATTCGAGAAAAAGTGGAAAGTTTTATTAAGCAGAAATATGATCTGGTGATTACCACAGGAGGAACTGGTCTATCGATACGAGACCGTACTCCTGAAGCTTTACGTCCGCTGATTGATCGTGAGATCCCTGGATTGATGGAAGCAGGGCGTCACTATGGTCAACAACGCACTCCTTATGCGATGCTGTCAAGAGGTGTGGCCGGATTTGCCTCCGATACTTTAATCATTACATTGCCCGGTTCTTCCCGCGGTGTTGCTGAAACGATGGATGTACTCTTCCCCTACATTCTTCATCTGTTCCCCATTAAAAAAGGAGCCTCACATAACGAAACTACAAGCCGATAAACATTAAATTCACTAAATAAATTTTAAGTTCGCAGAGCGTTTAGAAAGTCCTCTTTCGCACTGCAAACGCTCTGCGAGGCTGGAAAAAAAATTGATTTTTCCTTGTTTTGCTCGTATTACACTCAAATTACCCCTTTTTCAATTTTTTTATTAACAGTTGTCTTTATTTGGTGAAATTTGACAAGATCAGAAAAAACGCAAAATCTAGGAAAAATCTGTATCGGCAAGGAAGGTTTTATGTATTATTTTTCTACCCTAATTCTATTAAGTATATTTATCTCAAGTTTGGGCATTGCCACAGAGATCCCAAATGTACCGGATTTTATGCAGTCTTTTGTTATAGATCCTAGCAAACCTGAGCCTAAGGAAAAAACCGCTTTTAACAATATGGTCACACTCAATGACGATATGTTTACGATCTATGAGAGATCGTTAGGGATTTATAAAAATGATTTCCTAAGTAAGCATCATTTAATCATGGGATTATTCAGCGGCAAAGGCGGGCGCTTCATCCTCTACCGTCCCGGGCAGCCACCCTTGGAGGCAGAATCGGTCCCTCAGGTATACCAAGCGGCAAAATCTGTCGGCCATTGCGCAATGGCTACATTCGTTTTATTATCCCCATATACGGCTAATCCTTCGTCAAACTTAGCATGGTTAGGAAGTTTAATGGCATATCGCACTAACGTGCAAACAGCCATGGACTCGTTGAATACACTGGACGTAAAACCTGAAGTGCGCAATCTGTTCCAAGATACTCTAAAACAAATAGCTGTTTTTATGGATACTTGTATTAAAAACCGTACGTATACTTTTGATGAACTTCAATCTTGGTCACGAAATATTGAACCCAACTTAGCCAAGCTAATAGATGTAGCTACACAAGCACAGGTTAGGCATTGGTGGAGTGTACTAGAACAATGGAAAAAAATGATCGGTAAGGATTGGGATAGCACTTACGCAATAAGTAATTCCATTTATGTTGCACGTCAGAATAACATCTTGTTTTCAATCCTGGCGCAATTTTTTGGACAAGAAGCGATAAATGACCGCCTTATCCTATTAGAAACCACGGATTTTACCGCGACTCCCGATTTAATGATGGATGCCTTCATGCGCATCGTATCTGATCGATTGATTGGAGAAGTCTTTTTTAAATATCCCCGTTTAATGGATTTTGAGCTTCTTGGCGGCAGTGCTCGCAAAGTGATCGAAGCAGAAGCTACCGAGCACGGTGTTAAGGCCATTTTACCGCCGCAAGTACCATTCAATAGTGATGCCTGGCCGTGGAAAACAGATCCTAGCACAGGTACAGGACCAAGTAATATGGATCAAATTCATTGATAAATTGGAGTCGGCACAACCGGCTCCCTTTTGTTATAACCGAACTTTCAGGAATTTAAATGGATGCATCTTATTCAAATCAGTTAATTTTTTGGCTAAATGGCGTCAAAGTAGAAATTGAGGATCCAGATCCTGCAGTAAAATTAACCGATTACTTGAGCCAAGTGGGATTGACAGGTACAAAGGTAAGCTGTGGACAAGGAGGATGTGGCGCTTGCACTGTCATGCTCTCGCATAAAAAATCTGATGGCACAACAATCCATCGACCGATCAATGCATGTTTACGCCTGTTATGTACACTTGATGGAATGTTAGTGACAACAACAGAGGGGATTGGCAGCGTGCATAAAGGACTGGATCCTACGCAAGTGTGCATTGCGCAATGTAATGGAAGCCAGTGCGGTTTTTGTACTCCCGGTTTTGTAATGAACACGCATGCCTTTCTGCAGCAAAAGCCTGCGGCGTGCCAACAGGAAATCGAGGACATTTATGGCGGAAATCTTTGTCGCTGTACAGGATATCGTTCTATACTCCAGGGCATGCGCACATTGGCATCCGATTATGACGCTACAAAAGATAAGAATCAACGATGTCAAATCGACCCAAGTTTTTATGTACATTTCAAAAAAGAGATTAAGCCAATTAAATTGGAAGAACTTCCAGGATATGATGTAAGAGTAAAAGCCCTTCATTTTAAAAATAGTGATCACCAATACTTTCGTCCAATAAGTCTTGAAGAAGCTCATCGGCTAAAGAAAAACTACGTTAACCATGCCGGACACAATAATGTCAGGATTATTATCGGAAATACAGCATCAGGTGTTTATCAAGCAGAACATGCAAAATATCTCATTGATATTTCAGCAATTGAAGAATTAGGAAGAATAGAAGAACGGGACTCAGGTCTATATATTGGTGCTGCAGTGACGATTCAGGAATCCATAAACTTTATATCTGAAGTGATAAAAACACGGCCAGACCATCAGACTACCGGACTTAAAGAATTTAAACGCCATGCAGCATACATTGCCGGCCTGCAAGTTCGTTCCGCGGGAAGCATCGCAGGTAATATATTTATGACAAAGGATCATGCAGACCATGGCAGTCCCTTTCCTTCTGATATCTATACCATTCTCACTGCCCTTGGAACTACAGTCACCATTGGTTCTCTAGAATACAAAGATGGATTTAAAAATATTCTTCTAGCAGAAATGCCCGCTATACAAGACTTGCCAAAAGACGCACTTATATTATCATTTTATGTTCCTTATACTCGCCCTCAAGAGTACGTGCAAACATATAGAATAGCCCGCAGAGTTCAAATGGCACACCCGATTGTGAATGCAGGGTTCCGATTCCTTCTCAGCAAAGGAGAAGAGCCTAAAATTGAAGAAGCGACAATTGTGTATGGAGGACTAGCCTCTTTAAATTGCCGAGCCTACAAGACTGAGCAGTCTTTAAAAGGAAAACCCATTAATAGTGAAACATTGAAGTCCGGCCTATCCGTTCTTAAGCAAGAAGTCAAGAAAATGACCATTCCAATGGAAGAAGAAGGTATTAGCACCGCATATCGTCTTCAACTCGCTGAGAATTTCTTCTATAAATTCTTTTTACACGTTGCCCATTCCATTAAACCTGAACTAGTCAATAACAAGTTAGCATCTGCCGCAGAACATGATGTAAGACCATTATCTACAGGAAAACAAGAGTGGTATGATTACCCTGAATTACATCCTTTAACATTGCCTATAGTCAAACGCGGGGCGTTTGTTCAAGCTTCAGGAGAAATCAAGTATACCCACGACCTTGGCCTACCTCTAGGTGGTCTGCATGGGGTCATGGTGAAGAGTTCAAGACCGCATGCCCGTTTTTCATTCACTAAAAACACATTAAATTTAAACGAACTAAAAGAATTGCTGATTAAAAAATTTCCTGGCGTTAAAGATTTGATCACCGTTGAAGACATCCCAAGCAACGGTTCAAAACTAGTTGGTTTAGGCGATGACGACCCGGTATTTAGCGATGGGATTGTCACCTCCGTAGGCGCGCCTATTGGCATGATCGTTGCTGATTCAATTGCTATGGCATATAAAGCCGTTGCATTTATCGAAAATGAATGCATTGCCTACGAAGATCTTCGAGCCTATATCTCGATAGAAGATGCCGTGAAGCACACTACTGAGATGCCCATGATAAGAAAGGCGGCAAATGAAGATGAAGATATCCAACAACGCATCCCTACAATCACCCGCGATGGTAGTAATGAAGAATGGCTGAAAAATCCTAAGAAGCCAATGCCGGGCACTGAAGTTGTCAGCGGAAAATTCACCACTTCATCGCAAGCCCATTTTTATATGGAAACCATGTGCGCTTTAGCCATACCTGAAGCCTATGATCAGATGACCGTTTATTGTTCAACACAAAATCCCAATGGAACACAAGGAGCAATCGCCAAAGCTTTAGGAGTCAATTTCAACCAAGTATCTCTTATCATTGAGCAAATTGGAGGTGGCTTTGGAGGAAAACAGCATCGAGCTAACATTGTAGGCGCTCAAGCCGCCGTAGCAGCATACAAACTTCGATTGCCCGTACGCTTAGTTTACGATCGATCCACTGATATGCAGGCAATAGGAAAACGGCATCCATATTCTGGCGAGTATTACGTCGCTTACACCGATGATGGCACTATCAAGGGCATGCGCATCGACCTGATTTCTGATGCCGGCGATACATATGACTGCACTTTTGCCGTCATGGATTCCAGCTTGTTAAATATTGACCAATCTTATTACATAGAAACTTTGCAAGGCAATGGCAAAGCATACCGTACTAACAAAGCAAGTAATACTGCCTTCCGTACATTTGGAGTGGTACAAGCCTGGGCAATCGTCGAAAATGCCATTGAACATGTAGCTTTTCAATTAGGTAAAAAACTCGGACGCAAAGTACTTCCGGAAGAGATACGTTACAAAAATATGTATAGAAACGGCACCGAAGATTCCTATGATATAACCCATTTTGGTCAAAAACTAGACTTTTGCAATGTACGCACTATTTGGGATGATCTTTACAAATCATCAGATTTTGAACGGCGCCAAAAAGAAGTCGTCAAATTCAACAAAGAAAACCGTTGGCGAAAACGCGGCATCACTATGGTTCCACAAAAGCATGGCATTGGATTTACAGAGCCTCGAGGGTCGTTAAATGCTTCTAGCGCTATCGTAACTGTCAATATGGCTGATGCTTCAGTGTTCATTTATCAGGGCGGAGTTGAAATGGGACAAGGCCTATATACCAAATTGGCACAACTAGCTGCTAACACTTTAGGAATCCCCATTGAGTATATTCGTATTGGAGGCAACAACACCAATGCAATTCCCAACTGTCCTCCTACAGCAGCATCTACAGGATTTGACCTATGCGGTGGAGCCGTAGAAAAAGCCTGTAAGACCCTTCGAAATCGCTTGGAAGATCTCTGTCGAAACTTAGAACAATTTACCCCTCACTCCCGCATCGAAGATTGGCGCACCAAATGGCATGAGAAATGGAAAGAAATTGTCTTTCAAGCATGGTTTCAACGCATTAATCTCAGTGCAGCCGAACTTTACAAAGTCCCTCACTACAAAGGTCCAACCGAAAAAAATCCTAGAGGAAAACCATTTCTCTATTATGCCTATGGAGCAGCCGTCACAGAAGTTGAAATTGATGTGTTAACCGGCGAGTTCAAAATATTGCGTGTGGATGCCGTCAGCGATGTTAACAAATCGCCAAATCCTGCCATCGACATAGGTCAGCTTGAGGGTGGATTTGTTCAAGGAATTGGATTTGCAACCACAGAAGAATTGATCTATGATGAAAATGGCCGTCTGGTAACGGATAATATTTGGAGTTACAAGCCACCGTGCTCAAAAACAATCCCCATCGATTTTCGTGTAAAACTTCAACCTGTCGATGAAAAGAGAAACATCAGAGAACAGTTAGCCGAACAACAAGCCGTTAAATCATCTAAATCATTTACGGAGTCGTCATTGACTCTTGGGGCATCCACGTATATTGCCATTAAACAAGCCATTAAGGCTGCCAGGATGGATTTGACAGGTAAAGATGAATGGATCGATATGGAATTGCCGATGACTTGTCAACGTATTCAAACGCTTTGTAACGTGACAACCGATTCCCTAACGCTTTAACAAGGTACATAGTTGTTATGCTTGCTATTCATGAACAATTGAACCAGTTGCTTTTTTCAAATACACCTTTTGTCATGGTCACCCTAGTTGACGTTGTAGGCAGCTCTCCTCAAGATGTCGGCAGCAAGATGTTAGTCACAAAAGATGGATTATATGCAGGCACTGTTGGTGGAGGAAAAGTAGAATTTAAAGCCATAAATGACGCTAAAACACTTTTAGAAGGACGATTTCCCAAAAAATCTTTTGTATCCTGGAATTTAAAAGATGATGTCGGCATGTCATGTGGAGGCATCGTCAGAATATATTTTGAATCATTTCATACGCAAACATGGAAAATTGCAATCTTTGGTGCCGGCCATGTCGCCAATGCGCTGATTCCTCTTCTTCTTTCTCTGGAGTGTCAAATTCACTGCCTAGACACTCGCCAGGTTTGGCTTGATAAACTTCCAAATTCGCCTAAATTGTTATTAACACATTCCCAAAATTTGGTTTCTGAAGTGAAACAAATCGACCAGGATACATTTGTCTTGCTAATGACAATGGGGCATAGCACTGATTTGCCTATTTTGCTGGAAATCTTAAGAACTAAACAATTTCCCTATTTAGGCGTTATTGGAAGCAAGGCGAAAGCTGTTCGAATCAAAAAGGACATAGAAGAAGCAAACCTCCCCTCTTCATGTAAAGATGCATTTTATTGCCCCATAGGATTAGATATAGGCAATAACCATCCACAAGAAATTGCCATTAGTGTTGCAGCTCAGTTGATACAAGTAAGAGATCAATTGTACAGAGAACGTGAATCTAAGGACTCGCCAAAATTTTTAAGCCATGTTCGATATACAGTGGAAACACTAAAGTGAGAAGTAAATACATGAATAGAAAACTAATTATAATAATTTTCTGCATAGGAGTATTGATGATTACAGAAAAAGCCTCAGCTCAATCCTTTTGGGAAATGGGTTCAGATAATGTAAGAAAAATGCTAAACGAAAAATTCCTAGCAATTGAAGCCGAAACGCCACAAGTCTTTAAAGTAGAAAATATAACGATAAATAATGATGATCGGATAACACCTCTTCGCATTTACACGCCAAATCAGCAAAAGGATTTACCTATTATTCTGTATATCCATGGCGGGGCGTGGGTGGCAGGCAGTTTAGATACTCATGACAATTTAGCCCGATATCTATGCAAAAATGTACAAGCGTTGATTGTTTCCGTAGGATACCTTAATGCTCCTGAAGGGAAATTCCCTTTCTCTCTTGAACAATGCTACGATGCTTTACTTTGGATTGAAAAAAACGCTTCGAAATTTAATACAAACCCCTCTCGTCTAGCTGTCGTAGGAGATAGTGCAGGTGGAGGGATGGCGGCAGCATTATGCCTTTTAGATCGTGATCGAAAAGGACCAACAATCGACTTTCAAGTATTGATCAATCCTGTCGTCGATAACACATGGGGTGGAACGCTTAAACTTCAAGGGGATGAGTTTGATTCAGAGCGCTGGATCGCTGCGCAATACGTCAAAGATCCAAAAGACACAATCAACGCTTATGTCTCTCCAATTTTTGCTAAAGATTTGTCTAATCTTCCTCCAACTCTCATTATTTTAGCTGAGAAAGATATGTTTCGTAAAGATGCCCAGAAATATGCGGACCGCCTGATTGCATCAGGAGTACATACCAATGTCTACACACAGTTTGGTATTGGCCACCTTGCAGGCGATGGAGGGCGAGCTTCCAAAAAGGCCCAACAATCCCTTGATGTCGCAGTAGCAGCTTTGCGTGGAGCATTCAGAGAGAAATAACTAAAATATAAATTTAGAGTGCTTGTGAGTTGTCAAACTAAACCAGCCACATTTTATGTTGATTTTTTCATAGACTAAAAACTATGCGCCTATGACATTCGAAATAGATTGTTTTAAAAAAGAGGTTGTCCTTATTTCAAATTTCAGAAGTCTAATAGCTTTACCATTGCTTCCCTATCTTATCTTTTCAAAATTTCTTTTTTTGGTAATTTTATATTTTGGAAAAATTGAAGGCGCGCCATTCCGGGATTATCTAGTTACTATTGACACTAAAGAGATAGATTCCGGGATTGAGCTTGTAGATGCGATTTATTTTCTAAACTTAGATAAAAGGCCTGATCGACTGGAATATATGAATGATACTTTGAATAAATGTGCAATTCATGCGATCAGAGTCAGTGCGTGTGATGAAAATCAAATATGCGAACACATTATCCATAAACTGACAGGGCGTTATTATAAAGACAGTCTTTTATTAAAAAATAAGCAACGGAATTATCGTGCTGCAATAGGCTGTTTATTAACTCATCTTTCCATTCTTCAAGATGCATTTTTAAAGGGATTTCAAAGAGGGGGATTGAAATAATTTTGAAGTATTTCTCACACGTTTATTTATATGATCATATTGATAGAGAGCTGCATCTTATTCCTGGAATTCGTTTATATTGTTCTCGATCAGACATTGTGACACATTCCTTCAAGTCTGAAGCCTTACAGAGTGATATTGCTGAGAAAAAAAGATGAATAAACAAAGAAAATTCAATCGTAAAATGTGGAACAATTTATTGACTCTGTTTTTCGCTTTTCTTATGCAGACAATGGCTCTGGCGGCAGCAGAAGTCATTCCTGCAACTCCACCTCATGTAATAAAAAAACTTTACCAAATTATGTATGACACTCATCATCTTTTTAGTGCACATGAAGTTGAATATAGGATTGAAGCAGGAACACTTCTCGGCGCAGTAAGACATCAAGGGCTTATTCCGTGGGATACAGATCTTGATATCGATCTTCCAATGGAGAACATTCCTCAATTGCTCGCACTGGAACCTATCTTTAAGAAACTAGGTTACACATTTGCAAAATACCCGAATATTGGTTATAGAATTGGATATGCTCATCCAATGGAACAGATATATCCCTACGCAGACATTTTCATTGTAGAACGCCTTGTGGAAGGTATTGCATACGCTACAGATTGGGCAAAAGCTTACTATAGTGCCGAGAAATGTCGAGCCGGACACATCGAAAAATATCACTACAGATTAGAAGATCTCTATCCACTGAAACAATATCCTTTTGGCAGTTTTTTTGTTTTAGGACCTGCGGAACCTTGGTATCATTTGGAAAAATGGTATGGAACAAACTACCGGGATCATGCAGAAATTGC
>Ga0206832_10253_pt1 | contig 11336 bp, 10 predicted proteins | sample Alteio_BWOrgCont_74_FD_152896 | JGI IMG/M metagenome (GOLD analysis project Ga0206832, IMG submission 152896) | Enriched cells from forest soil in Barre Woods Harvard Forest LTER site, Petersham, Massachusetts, United States -... | ecosystem: Environmental > Terrestrial > Soil > Temperate forest >... | reverse complement strand
CGGAAAATCTTCAAGCGAGGTAAAAATCGAATTCATCGGCTTGCGTCCAGGAGAAAAGATGTACGAGGATCTTTTCTACCCGACCGAAAGAAGATTCGGGACTACAAACCGCAAAGTTAAGCGAACCAAGTCTGAGATTGTTGCGTGGCCGGCACTGTGTTCTCATTTGGAAGACCTGATCACATTAGCAAACTCTGGAACAGAAATGTCGATTCGCGCGAAGATGAAAGAAATCATCCCCGAGTATTCCTACCAAACTGTACCTGCAATCGTGCAGAACGTACACGTTGAGAATCCTTTCGCTCCAGTGATAAATATCGAGAGAGCACTTGCCGCCGGCGCGGGACAGGACTAAACTCGGCTGCACTGCATCATCCCTTCCTTCTAAGTCACCCTCCTTTTTTCGTAAACCGCCCACGGCGCGTGCCCCAAGCCATTTGCTCAGGGTGTGGTTCTGCGCCTGCCAAACGCAGGTCTGGGCGATTTCCCCACGGTTGACTGTGCTGCTTTTCGTGGCCGTTCGATTCGTTTTGCTCAAGGCTTGACCAAGATCAATTTCGGTCCGCGGAAAAAACTGGGACGGGTTTCGGTTGAGACCGACGGGCGAGGAAACCAGCAATGTTGGACGAATTCCGTGCAGAGTCCGAGACTGTTGAAGAGACTTTGCGCCTAGTCTGACACAAACCACAGCCGAAGCGAGGCCTTCTTGGTTAACCCATCTCAGCGGCTTTGGCGGCTTTGGTGGCATGGCTCACTGCCTTTGATACGCCCAGTGGCAACTCCACCGTTACCAGCGAGCCACGTGGTTGCAGATTCGCGAGCCTGATTTCGCCGTCGTGCTCTTTGACGATCCCATAGCAAATGCTCAATCCAAGCCCAGTGCCCTTGCCCACGGGTTTGGTTGTGTAGAACGGGTCGAGCGCACGGTTCAAATCCTTGAACCCGGGGCCGGTATCTTCCACCTCGATGATCGCCCGGTTCCCACGAGCAAATGCGCGCACGGTGATGCGCTTCGGCCCTTCCATATTTTCGACGGCGTCGATCGAGTTGTTTAGAAGGTTGAGCAGAATCTGCTTGAACTGGTCTTCATCCACTGCCACTCGCGGAAGATTGGATCGAATGTCGGAGAGAATCTCGAGTCCTCGGGTATGCGCGTAGTAATCTCGCAACGCGAGGACGTCTTTGACAACCGGGGCTAAATCCACTGTCTGACGATCCATGGTGCTTTGCCGTGAGAACCGCAGCAGGTTTTCCACGATCTTCTTCATCCGCCGGCTCTCGTTGACCAGTTTATCCAGCTTGTCACGTGCGGGCCCGGTTGGAACATCGTCTCCGAGCAGATCGCCATAACCCATCACCGCGGTAAGAGGGTTATTGAGCTCGTGAGCAACACCAGCCACCAATTGCCCCAACGCCGCGAGTTTTTCCGAGCGGATCAACTGATTCTGCAACGACTTCAGCTCAAGAGCGACCGCAAGATCAGCTGCCAGAAGCTCAATTCGCGCCAACTCCGGAGCATTGACCTCTTCGACATGTCGCGGATCGTCCAGAGCGATACACCCCAGGTACCCGCCGCGCGCGGAACATAAGGGAATCAGAAGTTCATCTCCCGTATTCCAGTAAGGGTTGGGATGGTAGCGAAGGGAACTTTTTAGGGGATCGTATTTCGCTGCCTCCGCCTCGGAGAGTAGAAACGAATTTTGACCGATCTGACGGCCGCGGATGCAGAAATCTTTTATGTCATCGGCAGTCCAACGGCGGGCTTTCTGCTCCAACTGTGCCAACGCAGCCGGGGAAAATCCGCTCGCACCCGCCACCCGCAAACCGTGCCCTCCGCTATCGAGATGGATAACGGCGAGGCGGAAATTGCTTACGTCGGTAATGGCAGAAGCGATTTCATTGCACAACAGATCGACAGTCGCGCCGCTTAGCAGCTGTGAGGTAATCGTCGAAAAGCGTTCGAGTTGATGATTGAGGCCGCGCTCCTTCCGCTGCATGGTCTCAATAGATTCAGACTTGTCTTCAACGATAGCCAGGATCATGCCGAACGCCACAAACAGCTTGGGAGTATTCCAAAGCTCCGCCGGAACATTTGCGTGGGGCGCGATGTGATCCAGCAGCATGCCTACCGGAAACACGGCGCCCCAACAGAAAAATCCTCCGGCCGCGGTGAGAATCCCAGGGGAGGCGCGCCAGTAATTGCGGCAAAGGAAAACTCCTGGCAGGGCGAAGCCCAGTCCCAGCAGAGCGGTCAAGCCCTCATCGAAGGAGCCGCGCATTGCCGCGCGGATCGCCCAAAGAGCCGCTGCCGACCCCACCAGCGCAAGCGTAACGGCATATAAAGAGAATTTTCGTAACCAGAAGAGAAGGAGAATCCCACCGACAAAACACGTTAACAGACAGAGGACGTAAGGCCATCGCGGATGCACATCGTAGCTGGCCAGAATCGCATAGGCTACCGAAGGAATACCGGTCACCAGAAGCATCAGCGTGCGCTTGCGCTTATCCTCCGCAACCGCTGAGACCGAGACGACAAAAGCAACCGCGGCGGCCTGCAGGGAGCCTAGATCAATCGCCAGAAGATATGGGCTAACGTCTCCAGTCGCGGGCTCCAGCAACTGCGCCACGAAATGCGTAAAGATGAGGAACCAGGCCACCATCCATAGTTGCAAACGCGCAGAGTGGCTATGCCGCTTCAAGGCCAGGAAAATGCCAACCAGCACGGCCACGGTCACGACGGTAGGAATTTTCTCAAGAAGCGTCATAATGTGGATATTCAGGAAAGCTTGATCCACAGTATTTCAATTTGGCGATGCAGCCAAGCGTTTCGGGTTACCAAAGTAACCAGGTCACAAAGACTTGCACGTGGCAACATCCTGCGCAACTTCAGTGGTGGTTTACGGGTTAGTAACAAGGGTTACGATTTTTGTTCGTTACAATTCTTGACCCTTCTTTACGTGGGGCCATGCCAACCGATGATTGAATATACTGGACTTGGGAAGTTGTCGTGACTCACAGCAAGGGAACAATTCGGAATCTGAGGTATTTCTCAAATCCAACTCTGCTGGTCGAGGCTACATCCAAGTTTCTAGCAATTCTTTGGAGAAAAACTTGAAAAAGCTAAGTTTAATTGCCCTGCTCTTTGTACTTGCTCTTTTGGAAAGTACCGCGCACGCACAAGAGATCGACGCGGCTTTTGGTGTCAGCACGCTTACCTCCGGTTCCGGTAAGACAACAAATGGTGTCTTCTTTCCCTCTGTGGGAGGGGGTGCGTATCCGATGTTCAGTGCGGATGTCTTGCTAGCCCATCATTTAGGAATTGAAGGAGACGTGTCCTGGAGGGCGAGTCAGAATCTGTATGGTGGCTACCAGCCCTATCGTCCAATTTTTTATTCTTTCAATGCGATCTGGGCTCCAAAGATTGCCACACACATTACAGCCGAGTTGCTGGCTGGTATCGGGGGTGAGAATCTTCGGTTCTACACTCCGTATACGAGTTGCAGCTACGTAACCGGTTGTACGAACTACGTTACCAGCAATCACTTCATGGGAGACTTCGGAGGTGGCATTCGCGCCTACGTCTGGCGCAGCGCCTTCGTTCGTCCGGAAGTGCGCCTCTACCTGATTAATAACAACGTCGAATTCAGCTCGTCGTATGCAGTTCGGTATGGCGTTTCGCTTGGCTATAGCTTCGGTGGGCGGTAGTTGCTTTACCTCCGAAGAGAATCGGCATAGTTAGGAAGAGCTGGCCCGCATCTGGGTCACGGATCGGCCCCCGCTCGGGCATTCTTACCCGATCGGGGTGACTGCGGAGGGAATTGGTTCTCTGGTCATTTCTCCGTCGATCATTCGCCAGATATGCAGAGGGTTGCAGTCCTTTAACGCGTCGGGGAGAGCCGCCTGCGGAAATGCCTGATAGCAGACAGGGCGGCAAAACCGAAAGATTGCTTGACTGCCCACAGACGTCGAACGGCCGTCGGAGGTTGCGGGATAAGGTCCGCCGTGCACCATAGCGTGGGAAACCTCAACTCCAGTCGGAAAACCATTGAAGACCAACCGCCCGACTTTGCGCTCCAGAATTGCGATCAAGTCGCTGAACTCTTGTAAGTCTTGCTCTGTGCCGTGGATGGTCGCAGTCAGATGGCCATCCAGATTGCGAGCAGCCTCCAGCACTTCCTCCCGATTCGAATGATGAACTAACAAAGTCGCGGGGCCGAAAATCTCTGCGGTCAGGTTTTCGTCCGTCAGGAAAGAACGAGTATCGGTTTCGAAAATCGCGCCGCCTACGCTGAAGTCTCCGCCAGTCCCCGTGGGCAGCTTTTCAGCAACAAGTCCCACATTCGTTTTCGTCTTGCGGGCGCTGATCGCGGCGCCGTATGAAGATCGTATCCCGGGAGTAAGCAAGTGGAATGGCGCGGATTCGTTAATCGACTGCCGCAGCCGCTTGATGAACTCGGGAACCTCCGCAAGCGCGGGCAAGAAGACCAGCCCCGGCTTGGTACAAAACTGGCCTGCTCCCTGAGTGAACGAAGCGTACAGTCCTGCGGCAATGCTGTCGGCTTGCTCCCGCAGTGCACCGGGCAGAATGAATACCGGATTCGTGCTGCTCATCTCGGCAAAAAATGGAATCGGCTCGGGACGAGCGGCTGCCAAATCCATTAAAATTCTTCCCGCTGTCCGCGATCCGGTGAAACCCGCTGCCTTCACCAGAGGATGATTGATCAAAGCGGAGCCAACCCGATTTCCGCAGTCGAACAAAAGGGAAAAAACTCCCTCTGGCAAGTTGCATTGGCGCACAGCCCGCTGAACGGCATGGCCCACCAATTCGCTCGTGCCTGGATGCGCCGGATGGCCTTTGAAGACGACCGGATTCCCAGCCGCGAGCGCGGAAGCTGTGTCCCCGCCCGCGACCGAAAATGCCAAGGGAAAGTTACTGGCACCGAAGACGACGACCGGTCCTAAGGGACGTAGCATGGAGCGAATGTCCGGTTTCGGAGCAGGCCTGCGGTCTGGATCCGCGCGATCGATCCGTGCTTGCGCCCATGAGCCCTCCTCCGCAACTTGTGCGAACAAGCGTAGCTGTCCACAAGTTCGCGCCATCTCACCCTGCAAACGCGGCTTCGGTAGTGCAGTTTCCTCTTCGGCACGTTCGACCAGTTCTTCGGCGATGGAGTCGATATTGACCGCAATCGTGCGCAGAAACGCACCTCGATCTCGAGCTGAGACCCTGTCGTAAGTTGCAAAGGCCTGATGCGCCAGTCTCACAGCGCGATCAACTTCATCGGGCGACGCTGCAAAAAAACCTGGTTCCAGACGTTCGCCGCTCTTGGGATTCAGAGCGTGGAAGATTTCCTCCATAACTGCGCCAGACTGGAATCCGATAATCGATCTACCAGACAGTTTCATCTTTCAATGCTCCAGAATTAGTTTGCTCGCCGACTCTGCCTTTTGATAAGAGTGGATGACACTAGGGTAAACCAGCGGCATTGAATTTCGCGCTTCGTGTTCCTCCCAATTTGCGGCGAGTCCAAGGTTACAGATATCATCCCCCCACATGACATGGGCCAAGATTCTTCTTTTAACGGCAGCCGCTGCCACCTATTTCGCGCGCAAGTTTCTCCGAGGACCGAGGAAGTCGAGGCCGTCTATCCTGAGTCGTACGCACTGTATCTGGATCTGCACCAGCATCCGGAACTTTCTTCCCATGAGACGCAAACGGCAGCCAAACTGGCGAGCCAGCTTCGCGGTCTCGGATACGAAGTCACCGAACACGTAGGCGGTACGGGGATTGTCGCCATCCTCAAGAACGGCCCCGGCTGGACTGTAATGCTGCGGACCGAACTTGACGCGCTTCCCGTCGAAGAAAAAACCGGTCTCCCCTACGCCAGTAAAGTTCGCGCCAAAGACGACGCAGGACGTGACGTCCCCGTCATGCACGCCTGCGGACATGACTTGCATATGGCGGCACTCGTCGCAACCGCGGGCGGTGATGGCGCACAGCAAGAACACATGGCACGGGACCCTGATGTTCATTGGCCAGTCTGCAGAGGAGACGATTTCAGGCGCGAGGAAAATGATCGACGATGGAATGCTGTAGCGATTCCCCAAGCCAGATGTAGGTGTCGCGTTGCACGTCGGCAATCAACTTCCGGCCGGAACAGTTGGCATCACTTCCGGATATTCATATGCCAGCGCCGATTCCGTACGCATCACGATTTATGGAAAAGGCGGACATGGCGCAACTCCGCAAAACACTATCGACCCAATCGTGATTGCCGCTCGAACCATTCTCTCTTTGCAGACCATCGTTTCCCGTGAGGTCAAGCCAGGAGAAGCGGCCGTGGTCACGGTGGGATACATTCAGGCCGGCACGAAGAATAACATCATCCCCGACCAAGTCGAACTTGGACTGACGATTCGCACTTACAAGCCGGAGGTTCGCAAACAGATTCTCGCCGCCATTACGCGCATCGCCAAGGCGGAAGCTGAGGCTGGAGGCGCGCCGCGCGAACCATCAATCGATCTTTACGAGTCCACCGACGCGGTGTACAACGATCCCGCACTTGCTGAGAGGCTCCGGAGAACATTGGCAAAGTCTCTCGGCAAAGACGATGTTGTAACCGTTGAGCCGCTGATGGTCTCTGAGGACTATGCATTCTTTATCGAACAAGGTATCCCATCATTTTATTTTGCGCTCGGCGGAGCAGACCCCCAAAAATATGCCGAAGCCACAATCAGCGACACGAAACTTCCTTCCAATCACTCTCCTCTGTTCGCTCCGGCGCTCCGTACCGGCATTGCGGCGGAAGTGGCAGTGCTGCGTGATCTGCTACACGCTTCACCAAAGTAGCCGCGTGCCTCGCGAAACTCATTTTCCATTTAGTGATACGTAGCTGATCGCATTTTGCGGCCGGGAACGCAGAGCATCGCGGATAATTGTTCTCGTCTGCTCGAGTTCATCGCCCACGAGTTCCAGACGCGGCGGACGAACGCGCGCGTTCCCAATCCCTGCTTCTGCCTGCACCAGCTTGATAAGTTGGACGAAGTTCGGCGTGGTGTCCATGCGGAGCAAGGGCAGGAACCAGCGATACAGTTCAAATGCTTTGTCACTTTCTCCATTTATGCCAAAGTTGAAAAGATCGACGGATTCGCGTGGCAATGCATTGGCCAGGCCCGCAATCCAACCGGTCGCGCCCACGCCGATGGCCTCGAGCACCGCGTCATCCACGCCGACAAATATTTCCAGCCGGCGGTCCAGCAACGCACGAATCGCGGACACGCGCCTCACATCCGTGCTCGATTCCTTCACCGCTTCGAAGTTTTCGTGCTCGGTCGTGAGCTCCTGAATCTGGACAGGAAGAAAGTCCGTGCAGTAGGCCACCGGGTTGTTGTAGAGCATGCAAGAGAGTGGCGTGGCGTTAAAAACGGCTGCGATGTGCGTTTTCATTTCGCGCCAGTTGCCCTGATAAACGTATGGCGGCAGAACCATAAGAGCATCGCAGCCCAGATCTGCGGCGGCCTTCGCGACAGCCACAGCTTCCGAAGTCGTCAGCGCAGAGACCGACGCCACCACCGGGCCGCGTCCGTTCACAGCGCCGACAATGGTGCGCAGCACTTGCGACTTTTCATCGAGAGACAAAGTTGCGCCCTCGCCGAGTGAGCCCAGCGCGACAATTCCTGCGCAGCCATTCTCCAACAGCCACCGGCAGTGCTCTGCCATGAAGCCGTGATCGATTCGGAGATCCTTAGTAAAACTGGTTGTGATCGCGGGCATCACGCCCTTCCAATTCATCAGCGTCCTCCTGTGGTTTCGCAGAGTTCCTGCTTTGAGTCACCTGCCCCAGCCAAACTTTCGACGCGAGCGGGAAAGATGGGTGGCCGCACCGAATCCAAATTCCACTTAAAGAGAAATTCCGTTGCCGGTCCGCAAACCCGCCCCTGACAAGCTCCCATGCCGCAGCGGGTTTGAAGCTTGGCAGCGCGCCAACTCATGTGATCGCGAAGATGGGAGTAGCGAACGTCCTCGCAGCGGCAAACGATGGTATCGGGCTGGGGAAGGTTCCTGAGTTCCGAGCGCAGCCGGAAAGTTCGGTCGAGCCTTTTGGCGAAGAATCGCAGCTTTTTTCGTTTGTCGAACAAGATGCTCGCTTCCGCTATGCGCCCCGCGGCAGCAAGCCCTGCGATCTCGCCCTCGACGAGCGATAACTCAACACCTCCGATGCCCGTCGGCTCGCCTGCACAGAAAACTTCCGCAACGGATGTTCTCTGAAGATCGTCGACGCGCACGCACCCATCTTGAATCTCACAACCGAGCACTAACGGCACTTCGATATTAGGGACGAGATGAAAACCACAAGCCAGGTAATCGCAGGGGATGGTTTCCAACATTCCGCTTCGCGAAATCGTTACTGACTCAACTGTCGTTCTGCCACTAGCAGCAACGAGCCAACTGTTTGGGCTGAACTTGGCCCCTACAAGCTCTTTCTTCAGTTGGAATCCCTGAAAAATCTTACCCGGCTGCGCAAGCAGCGCCATACCGAACCGGGCCAAACTCGCCCACGATGCCTGCTCGCAAATCATCGCAATCTCGGCGCCGTGTCGGCGTAAATATGCGGCAACAGCGAGCAACAGCGGGCCCGTGCCGGCAACAACGATGTACTTGCCCTGGATCGGGAGGCCGCACTTTACCATTGCCTGCAACCCACCCGCGCCCATGACATTCGATAAAGTCCATCCAGGAAAAGGCAGAAACCTCTCGCGTGCTCCGGTCGCTAGAATCAGCTTCTCGTAACTCAGTTCCTGAACAAGGTCGTCAGCCTCAGCCAGCAAGACGTGCGGCTCGGGTTGGTAACAAATCCTTCCGCGAAGCACACTGGCGCCAGAGGATCGCAACCGATTGATCCATCTTGAAGTCTCGGATCCCGCTTCCGACTCTCCGCGCCAGATCTGTCCACCAAGCGCGAAGTTGTCATCGACGATGCCAACACGCTGACCAGACTCCGCCGCACGAACTGCCGCGGCCATGCCTGCAGGTCCGCCGCCGACCACAAGAACGTCGAGCCTCTGTCGCATCCTGCTACTCATCGGTCCTCACATCCATGCCCTGTTCGCATAGGATCTGGCAGCCCGGACGATGCGGTTTCCCGTTGATGGCCACGCGACACTCAAAACAAATACCCATCCCACACAGAGGGCCGCGCGATTCCCCGCTTACGGAAGTTCGGCAGGCGTGTCCGGCTATCGCCATCGCAACCGCTACGGTCGCGCCCGAAGGCACAACAATCGGCGCTCCGTTTACGGTCAAGGTGAGCGGACTAGACATGGGCGTGTTCCTTAGCGACTCGCGACGGCAAGTACGGCTCGATGGGAATTTCCGGCTTCACCCCAGTAATCTGATCGACCAGGATTCGAGCGGTTGCAAGCGACGTCGTAATACCCAGTCCCTCGTGCCCGGTTGCAAGGAACAATGACTTATCCGCGGGCCACGGACCAATGAAGGGAAGCTTGTCAGGCGTCGCAGCGCGGAATCCAGTCCAGGTGCGGATCGCCGACATTTGCGCCAGGCCCGGCATGTATTCACAGGCACGTTGCAACATCCGCGCCAGTATCCCACTATCCACTTCCCTATGGTCCGCCCCATATTGCCGCGAAGATCCAATCAAAATCTGACCGGTCCGGCGCGGTTGGACGTTGAAGGCAACGGAATCGCTGCTGATCGAGTGCGCACTCTTCAAGTATCCGAGTTCTACTAGCTGATGCCGCAGGAATCCGGCATAGCGATCAGTGATGACCAAGTGTCCTTTTCTTTTCTTGATTTCAATGCCCGGCGTGAGATGGCCCGCGCCAGCTCCCGCAGCATTCACCAGGATTTTTGCGGAAATCTCGAAGCCATCCGTCATCCGCACTCGCCCTTGTCCCACCTCTACAACCGATTGACCAAGATGAAGCGTGGCTCCCCGTTTCTGCGCGCGTTCTATCAGGAAGCGCGCGGCGCAGGGCGGATACAGCACAGCGTCTTCCATCACGAGTAATCCTCCGGCCAACCCTGGCCGCAGGCTTGGCTCAAGACTCAACAGAGTGCGCGAGTCCAACACTTCGGTTGGAACTTCTCGCTGGCCGTAGTAATCCCGCTTGCGCAGAACTTCGATCATCTCTTCTTCATCAGCTGCAACCCAAATCGTGCCGCACTGATCGTACTCGACATCCGACGGTAACTCGGGACGCAAGGTCTGCCAGAGTTGCTGCGAGTAGCGCAAACTGCGCATTGGAGTCATCCATGGCGACGATGTGACCCATGCCGGCTGCCGTCGCACCACCTCCGATCATCTCGCAATCGACGACGGCAACTCGCATACCTCGTCGTGAAAATTCGTCCGCGCAAGCCGCGCCCACAATGCCCGCACCCACCACGACCACGTCACAAGACGCGTGGCTCATGCCCGAATGCCCATGCATAATGGATCGTGCGGATCGAGCACCAGTTCGGCTTCGGCGTTCACGAATGCGGATCCCGTGATGCTCGGATAAACTTTGCCATCCAGCACTTTGACCGTGCCTTCGAACACGCTTCCGGTAATGCTTTCCTGTCTCCAGGTTTGACCTTCGCGAATTTTTCCGTCCGCATACAGACAAGCCAATTTGGCGCTGGTCCCAGTGCCGCAAGGAGAACGGTCATAAGCTTTGCCGGGACAAAGCACGAAATTCCTGCTGTCAGCCTCCGCAGTTTGGGGCGGGCCGAACAACTCGATGTGATCGATCTCCTGGCCACCGGAACCAGTAACGCCATTCGCGCGGAGAGCCTGCCGAATCGCCCAAGCAATACCCGTCAGCGTGTCAACGTTGTTGAGGGTTAATTCGAAATCGCGATTGCGAACGTCGTGATCTCGCACCAGGTAAAACCAGTTTCCGCCCCAGGCAACATCACCTTTCACCTTGCCATAGCCTGGCACGTCAACCTCCACGTTTGCTGCCATGCGATAACTCGCGACGTTATTTACCGTAACCTCGCCGTTTTCGTGCAGAATCGTGCCCACAGTTCCCACGACGGTCTCGATTCGGTGCTCCGCAGGTTTGATGCGCCCCAGATATGCCAGCGTGGCAACGAGGCCGATAGTGCCATGGCCGCACATGCCCAAGTAACCGACATTGTTAAAAAAGATGACTCCCGCCGCGCATGCAGGATCCACGGGCTCGCACAACAGTGCACCCACCATCACGTCCGAGCCCCTCGGCTCATTGACGACAGCGGACCGAAAGCGATCATGCTGGCTGCGAAAGCGCTCCAGCCTCTCCGACAACGGACCGTCCCCCAGGTCAGGGCCGCCGCTTACGACGAC
>Ga0206832_10252_pt1 | contig 11367 bp, 9 predicted proteins | sample Alteio_BWOrgCont_74_FD_152896 | JGI IMG/M metagenome (GOLD analysis project Ga0206832, IMG submission 152896) | Enriched cells from forest soil in Barre Woods Harvard Forest LTER site, Petersham, Massachusetts, United States -... | ecosystem: Environmental > Terrestrial > Soil > Temperate forest >... | reverse complement strand
TCCCCTACCCCAAGGACTCAGTAATGATACAAAAATACATTCTTTTTCTTCTCTCTCTTCCTCTTCTGGTTCATGGTAGTGAAATTTGTTGCAACATGGACGATTTTGAATATTTTGCCAATGCATCTTATACCTACTGGTACGTTCAAGAAGACGGCTTAAATATCGCTGAAAGCGCCATCGCAGCGCCCGGAGGACAAACCTACTTAGCGACAAATGCGGAGGTCCTTAAGCAATCCTTTTCCTATTGTCCGGGTTTTCAGGTTGAACTAGGATTCACCAAAGACAATTGGGGACTGTCAACCCAATACACATGGGTTCGAGCCAATAATAGCACCAACAAGGCAGCTCCAACACAGGATTCTATTCTTGGGACAAGTACCTGGAGCATTGATGACTGGTTCTTACAAACGACGTTGCAGGGACAATCGCTGACGGGACCTGAAATCCACTCCAAGTCTCGTCTTGAAATAGACATGTTGAATCTCTTAGCAACGAATAGGATCTATCGATGTGAAGCCTTCGATGTCACAGGCTCTATCGGGCTTTGCGCCGTATGGATACGTCAGAGAATGTCTATCTTTCTGACACAAGACCCATCATCAGTTGGATCTGCTTTTTTACCACCCCAGCCCATAGAATCCTCAAATCGTTCGCACGCCTGGGGCGTGGGCCCACAGATTGGCCTTGCAACAAAATATTCCTTACCGCAATGCTTCCGTATTGAAGGGGGGATTGCCTGCAGTCTTCTTTACACGCAATTCTCCGATGTGTTTCATCATGAAGATGCGGCATCATTACTTAATGTTTCCTCTTCAGGAAATACACTAAAATTGGGTGCTTATCAATCCGTCGAACCTATCCTACAGCTCTGTTTAGGTTTGGGATGGAATAGCAGTACCTTATGCGATTGCTTTAGATTTGATGTCTTGGTCGGTTACGATTTTACTCTCTTCTGGAATCAAAATAGGATGCGTGGGATGCTGGATCAAGCATGGGCAGGTATAGATAGTGCTGTCGGCGACCTCTCCTTACAAGGTTTAACGGTAAAAGTCTCAGTTGGATTCTAAAAAACTTCCCATAGAAATAAAAATCAATGTTACGTAAAATTCTTAAAAAGACTTTTTTTACACTCCACACAATTTCCCTTACAGCATCTCTTCAAGCTTCTGATTTCACTTGGACAGGCACCACCAGCGCGCGACTGAATCTCGGATCCAATTGGTCGCCAAGCGAACCACCTCAGCCAACGCCAACAATCGGTGATGTAGCAGAATTCTCAAATGCTGCAACTCAATTTTCTCCATTTTTATCTGATGGCTCAACATTTGCTCTCTATCTAGCCTCATTTGACGAAGCAACAACCGACTATTCCTTTCAAATTTCGAATAATAGTACATTAACATTCGGGGTCTCCGGAGACACTAGCGAATTTTCAAGCGGCGTGGAAAATATGAGCGCCACGAGTGTCACACAAACTTTTACCATAAATGATGGTGCTTCGCTTAACTTTCTGGGCCTTTCAAATGCTTCGATCAATCAAAATCAGGATAACATCATTTATTACATTGGTACCTCCATTGGTCATGGGATTTTAGACTTTAATGACAACTCCTCCGCGGGCACTGCTATCATCAATGCAGGCGATATTACGGGAAGCACAAATATTCCAGGCATGATCACATTTCACAATAGTTCCACAGCAGGATCTTCCAATATCCTCATCGGAGATCATTTAGGAATGAGTGCGATCAATTTTTATAGTGACTCGAATACTGTATTTTCCACTGCCGGCACTGCCTCAATCCAGATAGGATCGACACTTCCAACGACTAAAAATGTTTACGCCATCTTAACCTTTAATGGCTTTTCCTCTGCAGGAAATGCAACGATTCAATTAGGTGATCAACAAACCCTTAGCGAACTGATCTTTCTCGATTCTTCTACTGCAGATCATGCAGTCATCACTTTAGGAAATGTGGCAAACAACATGAGCGGCAAAGCCACCTTTCAAAATGCCTCCTCCGCAGCATTTTCTCAGATAAATGTCACTAATGGATCCATTTTGGAATTCGATACCGGTTCTTCCGGTGGAGAATGTTCTGTTAATCTTACAAGCTCTGGTTTACTCAATCTTCCCGATCCAGGTTCCTATTCAATCGGTTCCCTTACAGGAGATAGTAGCAGCCTTGTCCATCTCTCCAGCGCTAACCTGACGATTAACTATAATGGAAATAACACTATAGAAATGGCAGGTCAAATTTCTGATGCCAGTATGGGAGGATCCCTCACTAAAACAGGCATTGGAACATTGAATCTTTCAGGGACAAATACCTACACTGGCATTACAACGATACAAGAGGGCACACTAGCTATCAATGGCGCATTAAAAGGGGATATTTTACTCACTAACGGAAAATTAAGTGGGACAGGATCTATAAGTGGAAATGTCACAGCGAACGGAGGGATCGTCTCTCCGGGAAATAGTATCGGCACCCTCCCTATTGCAGGTAATTATGTGCAAAACACCCCTGCAATATATCTGGTACAACTTAATCAAAGATCCGGTAGCCTGCTAAATATACAAGGAACTGCTACCTTAAATAACGCTCCTGTGGCAGTTCTAGTAGAAGGACCACTATTTTTTAATTCTCCATATTTGATTTTACAAGCAGACGGTGGAATAACAGGGGCTTTTACACAGCCCATTTTTGATTTTTCAGGAAACGATGTGAATGCTTCCTTATTGCAGGGAAATATTAACTACAGTAACGACCGTCTTGTTTTCCTCTCTATAGAGACAAATCTGCAAAACGGAGCCACCACAAGCAACCAAAAAAATGTCGCCGAACAACTCGATTCTATACAAAATCCTAGTCCCTGCGAGAACAGACTGCTCAATGCTCTCGTCAGGGAAGATTCAGCATATATTGGATATGCCTTAGACCAACTTAGCGGAGAACCGTACAGCAATCTATTTTATATTGCTGAAATTAACACGCTCCATTGCATCCAAAATTTATACACACAACTTCGTCCTTTGATCACAACAAATGGCAATTGTTGCTGTAATACCGACACTTCCATCTGGTTAGAAACCGGTGGAGGGCGCAGTTTTCTTCAGAAAGATGGTAATGCAGCAGGCCTTCATATGAATAGTTATCAACTATGTATAGGAACGCAATCTTACTTAAATGATTCCTGGATTTTAGGAGGAGCATTTTTCTATGAACATGACGCGATCCATTTCAATGTAAATGCTAATGGATCAAACAAAAACATTCTAGGGGCTATCTATACTCTTTTTCGTCCGTCTTGTGGCTACATCCTTGCCGATCTGATCGGTGGATATAGTAATAACTCGGTAAAACGGAGAATCGATATCGGGGAATTTAGGACTACAGCAAGAGGATGCCCTAAATTCGGACAATTTACTTTCTATGCTGAAGGGGGCATTGACTTCAGAATAGATCGCTTTCTCTTTCAACCATTTCTTGGATTAGAAACATCTTATTACCATAGACGTTCGATTAATGAACATGGTGACATCTGCACCAACTTAATAATCTTACAAAAAGACTACGAAAATGTCTGCTCTCGTTTAGGCATACATTGTACTTATATTCCCGACTTTTTCCAAACAATCATTGGCATCGATGCTTCATGGCAATACAGATTTACTGCTGCTCAAAATCATTCCAAAGCACGTTTTGACGACTTTGGAAATTTATTTTATGTTAAAGGTATCTCTTGGGACCAAAATAGCGTTGAAGGCTCCATCTTTCTAAATACCGAACTTACCGACTGCTGGGAATTTTCTGCGAAGCTATCCGGGCAATTGTGGGGAAATGCCACTACCTATGACTTTTTAATAGGACTGGAGAATTTTTGGTGAGATCCTATTTCTATTGCACATGTTTTATTCTTCTGTGTCTTTCACAACCGGTTTATTCAGAGAAAAAGATCGTGTATATGACTGTAGCGAAGGGTGGATCACATCTCATCCAAAAGGCCATTGGATTGATCACCGAAAAGCCTTTTCGTGAACTTCCCTCCCCTGAAGACTTTTATAAAAAGGCACCGGCATTACTCGATCCTAATGATCCGTCAATCATTCATCATCATTTAGCAGCAGGATATGAACTAATTAGATGCGATACCTCCGGGAAATTTTCTATTGTAGTCATGATCAGAGATCCACGAGATGTGATTGTCTCCATGATGGAATGGATTAAAGTCATTGGAGATACACCTCTTGCTATAGAGTTTGTAAAACTCCCACAAGAAATACAAATTGCAGAAATCATCGAACATCCCGATCTTAATATGAATGGAATCGGAATGTTCTCCGCAATTTTTGATACAAAAGCCTCTCTTCAAGAGGCTCTAAAGTGGATAAATAACCCTTCAGTACTTCTATGCCGCTTTGAAGATCTTGTCGGCCCGCTTGGCGGAGGAAGCAGAATAAAACAACTGGAAACGATTCGTTCCTTAGCCATTCATCTCGGAGAAGATCTATCCGAACAAAAAATTGAAGAAATCTCCGATTCTCTCTTTGGAGATACTTTTACCCTAATTTCCCGTGAAAATTATACATAGGCATCCGCTAACCATCTTTTAATCAGACAGTTACCTCTGATATCTAAAAAACTCTTGCCTAAAACATATGTATAAATTATACATATGTTTTAAATAAAAGAGGCTTTCATGTCATTAGTCTATCTCAAAAATAAGAAGAGTGGTGTTACTTACGTATACGAGTGTAAATCTTTTTGGAATAAAGAAAAAAAAAGACCCGATAGTACCCGTAAATGCATTGGCAAGCTTAATCCGGAAACCAATGAGATCATCTCATCAAAACAGATACAATCAACTAAACCCACTACAGTCAATCAAGAGCCTACGGTAGCTACGGTCAAGACAATTGGCCCCACCATACTTCTAGATCATATTTGTGAAAAAATTGAATTAGCTTCGATCCTTAAAAAGAGTTTTCCCGAGCACTGGAATGTAATTCTTTCCCTTGCATATTTCCAAACTATAGAAGGAAAAGCTCTTTCAAGAGTCGAGCATTGGAGTGAAACTCATCGTCATCCATACAAGGAATACATTGATAATCGCAGAGTCAGTGAACTACTCCCAACTATTACTGAAGAAAAACAGTTAAGCTTCTTTAAAAAATGGGCAGAGAAACGTTTAGAAGAAGAATATTTGGCTTATGACATTACTTCAGTCTCGTCTTATTCAGAGCTCAATAACATGGTTCGTTATGGCTATAATAGAGATGGAGAATCCCTTCCTCAAATTAACCTAGCTATGTTGTTTGGTGAAAAAACCAAGTTGCCTGTTTATTTTAAGAGCCTTCCTGGCAGCATCAAAGATGTTAGTACGTTATGCAACTTCATTAAAACAGCAACCTTCTTACATATGGGAAAACTACACCTAGTCATGGACAAGGGGTTCTATAGCCATAAGAACATAGATGAAATGTTTGATAAGCATATGAAATTTACTATTGCAGTTCCATTCAGTAGCAAATTTGCAAAAGAACAAGTTGAAAAAGTGCGTGATGCCATTACAGACCATAAGCACTTTATCAAAGTAAATGATCAAAACCTATTTTGCATTTCGTCTTTAACTAAATGGGCAGAAGAAAAAAAGCGCATTTATGTGCATGTTTTTTATAACGCCACTAATGCTACAACCGACTATGAGTTGTTTTTAGATAGGATGAATCAATGGGAAATCGAACTTAAAAACAATGTGATGAGTGAGGATCATCAAAAATATTACGACCAATATTTCTTAATAAAGGAAACTCCAAAACGTGGAAAACAAATTTCTTATAATCAATCAGCTATCGATGCATATAAGAAAAATGCAGCAGGCTATCTAGTTCTGCTCTCTAACGACATCAAAGACCCTATAGAAGCGCTAAAGGCCTATCGAAATAAGGATGTTGTTGAGAAAGGTTTTGACAACTTAAAAAACCGTCTAGATATGAAACGCCTAAGAGTGCATCTTGAAGCGAGCATGAAAGGTCGCCTCTTCATTCAATTTATAGCATTGATTTTAGTTTCATATATTCAACAGATTATCAATAAACAGGATATCTTCAAATTTGGCACTGTATCTGAATTGCTTGAAGAACTTGAACTTCTCAATACAGTAAAATTTTCCAATCATTATGACCAAATAACTTCAGAACTAACAAAAAAACAAAAAGAAATCTTCACGGCTTTTGATCTTGATCTGAAAACCTATGTATAATTTTCACGGGAAATTAGGTTTTACCTTTCGCCAAGGACAAATCGGCTCCTGGCGTGAAGTGTTCACGCCCTACCACAAAGACTTATTTAAAAGAACAATGGGTCAGGAATTAATCCTTCTAGGGTATGAACCGGATGATCAATGGTAGTTTTAAATGCATTAATAAGGATACTTTATGAAAAAATCTTGTCTTTCAAACATTGTATTAACTGTTTTTCTCTTATGTTCAGTAGCAGGTAACGCTGATGATAGTCATGTCTACTTTGTGTCGGTTACAGAAACCGATGAAACACATGCAACCAATCCCTATCTAAAAGAAGATGAACAAATCGCTGCAGAGGCAGTGGCAGTGGCCCTAAAAGATGTCAATTTCTTTGCAATCTATTGCTCCGAAGCCCCACATGCTATACAGACAGCACACATAATTGCCAATTATCATGAATGCCCCGTCGTCATCCATCCCACTTTAAACGGCTTCCATCCTCTTGCCTTATTTAAAAAAGTCGGTGCTCTAAGAGCTCTTGGCCGAGAACTTCATCTCAATAATAACGGCCAGACTGTCTGTTGGGTCGTCCACCATAATTTGATGAATATTATTGGTAAACGAGTCTATGGAATATACAAGAAAATACCTGACTTATCTTATGTCCAATTAGACTATGATGAAACAGGCGTTCACTTATCTAGAACCTCGAATTAAAGTATCAGGCCTTTCAAAGCAGTCCCAAAAGTCCCTATCTAAAATCAACCTTAATTTTTATTGCGAGTTTCAAGTTCCTCAATCCTTTTCATCAAGGCCTCGATCATGACTTGTTGCTCTTGCACGGCTTTTACCAAGGGAACAACAAAGCAAGTATAACCTAATCGATAAGCATCATTTTCATCTTTTGGTCTACTTAGCCCCTCAAAATCATAACCGATCTCTTGTAGAACCTGATCCACCTCTTGTGCAATGAAACCCGTTTTTAAGATTTTACTTTGTAACTCCTCAGACTTTTTTGAACGCGTGCTATCCGGAGTTTTTAAAATGTCTGCCATCTTATCCATGTCCATATTATAGGTGACGGGACGCAACCTTGTAATAAATGCTAGACCTGGAACGTTCTCGCTAATGTTTGTCTTAAATCGCCCGTCCGATGGGGACGAAATAGTTTGTGTACTACATATTAGTGTAGAAATAGAATTATTTCCGAGCACAATTGTATTAGACGAATCTACAATTGCACCGTTCCCTATGGCTGTAGAATTAGTGTTTCCTGATCCAACATCGGCCCCGTATCCTATTGCCGTATTATGGAAATCGTTAACGCTAGAAATAAGTGCCTGATAACCGATGGCAGTATTATAACTTCCCGTAACATTTGCGCTGAGAGCTTGAATACCAATTGCAGTATTTTGAGTACCGTTGATGTTAGAATAAAGAGCCGTATAGCCGACAGCTGTATTATCGTCCGCAGTGTTACTATAAAGCGCTTCAAGGCCGACTGCCGTATTTTGCCCACCAATCAAATTGGTGTAAAGCGCTTCAAGACCAACTGCCGTATTATTGACCCCGGCAGTATTGGAATAAAGCGCTCCAAGGCCACAAGCAGTATTGTCGATCCCTGTAGTGTTGCTATAAAGGGAGGTATAACCGACTGCCGTATTATCATCTCCGGTATTAGTATAAAGCGCATCTAGACCAATGGCTGTATTATAACTTCCCGCCACATTGGTATAAAGTGCTTCAAGACCGACTGCCGTATTACTGCCTCCCGTGGTATTCGATAAAAGCGCGTAAAGACCGAAGGCACTATTTCCGAATCCTGATGTGTTGGAATAAAGTGCGGCATATCCTGCTGCTGTATTATCCGTGCCGCTGGTATTAGAATTGAAAGCTTGATAACCTAGAGCTGTATTATAACCATTCGCACCGGTAGAATCGAGATAACCGGCTTGATAACCGATAAATACATTATTGGATCCCCCTCCCGCGTAGGAATATCCTGCTCCTTGGCCTAAAAAGACGCCTCCGGCTGCACCTATTGTTTCTACCTGTCCATATAGATCAAACCGGGTGTGTGGACTCCCCGCAGTTGCTATCAACAAAGGATTAGAGTCAGTGGTTCCAACGAAATTTGTGGGAGCACTAGTTCCAGCATTCCCGGTAATTAGCCAGGCATTTGTCGTAAATGACCCCGCAGGCCCTGTTGGCCCCGTGGGGCCTATCTGGCCCGACATGCTATCTATGGCAACAGTATAACCTGTCTGTTGGTTTCGACTGGGTTTTGGGTTGGGTGCAGCACGGAGCTCGTGGATGCCTAATAATAAGGTTGCTAGTAGCAGTACCGATAGATGTGATTTCACAATATCTCCTAATACTTAATTCTTCAAAATTTAGAAAGCTATCCCGAGTGAGACCACGACTCCATTGAAAGACAAGTCACCTTTGTCAGAGCCCAGATTGGACAGGTTGTAATATTCATGAAATTCATAGCCTAGGTTGAAGTTAATCGCAAAGTTGTCATCAATGCAACCTCTCCAGAAGACACCTAGCGCTAGGTCAACATTGGCGTTGAATCTTTGTAGATGTTGATTTATCAGACTTGATAATCGCGAGGAAAGGGGTGCAGAATAGATATTTACATCATTGAATTTTACTCTATAGTTGCCATAGAGTACGCCGAAAGCACCTTCTCCATATACGCCGATGCCGTTAGCTACCATCCAATCCACATCCAATCCTAAGATGGGCCCAATGCCTTCATAATGTTGGTAATCATCAAAATTCATCACTCCCGTGGCTATTGTACTTGGGAGTATGGTGATGTTGGTTGTGACTTGACTATTAACACTATTATTGATTTTAGCTGCGCGGATTCCGATAAAGGGTTTCAACACAACTGAAGGCCACTCATATGCATGGGCGATAATCCCATCAATTTGTTCTAGAGATACATTGCAAGAGCCCTTATTGACAATGTCATCGCTCGCTTTAATTGAGTGGTGTCCTTTATCTTTAAATTGCGTCCAAAATGCACTTAGCGACCAGTTGCTATAAGGGAGTTGCACCCCGCAGCCGATGCGATATCCGGAATTCCAGTCAAAGGTCGGATCGATATCATATTCTGTAGAATCTGTAAACGAAATGCCATTGTTTTTTCCCACAACAATACTCGAAGAGCCAAAACTGAGGTCCAAGTCAGAAACATTGGCTTGCCAATATAAATACTCTCCAGTGACGAAAAAATGGACAGGGATCTGTTCACAACAAGACGAAATTTCCATTTCCGGAGGTTGAGAGGAAAAAACCAGATCCTCAGAAGCGACACTTTTTGAAGGGCAGAGGAGAAGTAAAGAGAGCGAAAGAGCACTCACAAGATTCAGAAAACGCAAAGATTCACAATATCTTGTCATGCATTTTAGGGCGTCTCTAGTATCCATTTTCGATCCTTAGTCTAATAATCAAATCACAGCCTAAGTGTAGATTTAACAAAATAAATGTCAACAGTCATTTTCTTCCTGATATACCGAACGTAATTCAAAAATTGGTTGTTGACTGCGTCGGCTTTGCGTCAAAATTTTTGAATCACGTTCGGTATATTAGAAAAATCCGAAAGATTTTCAGCGGAATTCCGAAACAACTCAGGTACAGGCACAAAAGTAGACTTCTTTCGAAACTACCATCCCGTGCCTGTGCCCGTGCCTCTGCCCGCCCATTCCCGATTAAACTTTATCTCTAAATATAGCGGAAGGAGCCGGAGAATACGCTATCGATGAAAAGGTGAGATTTTACCGTATGGCTAAGCGATCTGCAATTGAATGTGCGGGTATTTTGGATGTCTGTCAGAAATTACAATTGTTGGATGAGCAAAAATCGGTATAGTTCAAAATTTTGAAGTTTGACATCAAAAGAACATTTTATTAATCTCAATCACGTTCGGTATATTTCACAACAAAAAATTAACCATAGGTTCTTAGATGAACAATTCTCGTTATCTATTCAGTTATTTTTTCCCATTCTTCTTGATTGCTGCTACAGTACCGTTCACCACTCATTCAGCGAATTATGAACTGATGGCTCTAGAGCAAGGAACTGCCAATTCTAAGCCTGGCTTGCGTCATGTGCCAGAGCGTGATATCGCAATACCAACGGAAGACGTTAGCTCACAAGTACAGGTGCTGATAGGTGCGCCTTATTTACCATTCTTTAACATACATCCGGAAAGTCCAGCCAAATGGAAAGAGTTGGTTGACATGGCTTCTGCCGGTGCTATAGCCGAGCTTCCATCGCTCAAAAAACAATTTGGAGTTACAGTTACAACAAAAACAATCGCTGGAGTGAAAGTATTCATTATCACGCCAAATATAATCCCTGAAAAGAACAAAAATCGACTTCTTGTCCATGTTCATGGTGGCGGCTATGTCTTTGGTCCAGGAGAAGCCGGGATACGTGAAGCTGTACTGATGGCAGGGTTCGGCGGGTTCAAGATCATTTCAGTCGATTATCGTATGCCTCCTGATTTTCCGTATCCAGCTGCATTGGATGATGCAATGGCGGTGTGGAAAGAAGCTGTCCAAATGGCTAATCCAAAAAATATGGCGATTTTTGGATCGTCAACGGGTGGAGCTCTAACCCTGGCGATGACATTGCGTGCTAAAGACGAAAATCTTCCTTTACCAGCTGCAATCGCACCAAGCACTCCTTGGTCAGATCTGGCCGATATCGGTGATAGCTATGAGACCAATGAATGGATTGATAATATTCTTGTGACATGGGATGGCTGGCTTGGAGATGCAGCAAAACTTTATGCCGGTAGTTACAGTATGCAAAATCCTTACCTTTCCCCTATTTATGGTAATTTCCAAGGTTTTCCACCTGCTATTCTTACTTCAGGCACACGCGACTTATTTCTTAGCAATACAGTGCGCACACATAGAAAATTACGTCGTGCCGGCGTCGAAGCCGATCTCAATATCTATGAAGGTCAATCACATAATCAGTTCGATATAAATCCTGAAGCGCCCGAAGCCAGAGAGGTGTATACCGATATCGCTAATTTCTTCGACAAACATCTAGGATCAGAATGATCCGGATACCAAAATAATAATGGACTT
>Ga0206832_10249_pt1 | contig 11833 bp, 10 predicted proteins | sample Alteio_BWOrgCont_74_FD_152896 | JGI IMG/M metagenome (GOLD analysis project Ga0206832, IMG submission 152896) | Enriched cells from forest soil in Barre Woods Harvard Forest LTER site, Petersham, Massachusetts, United States -... | ecosystem: Environmental > Terrestrial > Soil > Temperate forest >... | reverse complement strand
AAACACCCTGGCCTTGAGCATAAGGCAGGCGTGCCCAAAGGCGGCACATTTGTATTGGTTTATGATGGCGAACCCCGCGAGCTGCGTGAGCCGGTTAACGCGGTAGGTATTACTATAGAACGTGGTAGAGAGGAAGTATTAAAAGGCACTACGACTGATGAGCCTGTGGATACCACAACATCGCCCTACAGCACCGAGCTTACTAAAATGATCATGAAGTTTGTTGAAGATTGTAAGGATGCGCCGCCGAAAACAAAAACACCAATTATTACCGCGTTAAACCCGCCGGTAATAGGAACAAGGCGTGGGTTAACCGAAGGCGCGGTGATAGCGGATTTTTATATCCCTTATCTCTGCTGTTCGGATTGCCAGCCGGTAGCCTACATTATGCCTGAGCCGAAACCCGTAAAAATCACTAAACCCGTACAACAACGGCCTACCATTGATGCAGCCGGCCCTTTTTGCAATAACGATAGCAGCACTATACAACTTACAGTTACACCAGCCGGTGGCACATTTGGCGATAGCAAGGGTGCGGCAATAACAGGTATTGGTACCGACGGGTCTTTTGTGCCTGCTAAACTGCAACCCAATTCTTATGATGTTTATTATACCTTAAAAAGCGGGGAGTCGGCTAATACCACTATCGTAGTATTGGATGCCGACAGTGATTTTACCGTATCATCGCAAGGAAACTCAGATCAAACAGCCGCTACCTTTACAGCGGTTAATAATGATGCCGGTATTTCATATGCATGGCAAATGAGCCCTGAGGATAGCAACTATATCGCAAATCCTGATAGTGTTAATACCAACGCGTTTGAGGTTAGGTTTGTAGGTGCCAATGCGCAAAGTGATCCGGTAACTATCACTCTAACAACAAGCGGCAATAGTGGTAAATGTACAAGCAATACTTCAAAAACATTTTCCTTTGTTTTTAGCCAGGAAGGTGGATTTCAATTAGTACAACAAGGCAGTTAAAAAATGGTACGGCATATTATCCACCGGCAAAAAATCATCCTCAATCTCTCAAAACGGGAGCATGCGGGTGCTTTGCAGGCCAGTGTAAGCAACCTGATGCAGCATGACCTGCAGGCCGGTATTGATGCCGTTTTTAATAATGCTTTTCCCGGTAATAAAATTATCCGTATTGATAAGTTGCAGCTAAACCTGGGGGATATCAACCAGCAGAATTTTGAAAATGAGTTTAAGGCGCAATTGTTGAATGAACTGGCCAAAGGCTTATCACAACAAAGAGATAATTTAAATTATGCTAATAGTGCGGAGGAATTAAGTAAAGAACAGTCATTAATAAACGGCCTCATCTATTTTTTGGAGAAAGGTTATCTGCCTTGGTACCAGTCAGCAACCACCATGGGGGATTGGGAAATGGAGATCCTTAATAATTTCACAGTCCGCCAATATCATCAGTTTTTTGAAAGGATCTTGCTAAAGCAGCATGCGAATGAGGTAGTTATTCAGCGCCTGGTCTTACAGTTCTCCGACAAGTTTTTAGGGGCATTATTATCCGGGACGATGCCGGAATTTGGTGTTTCATGGGAGCTGATCTATAAGGATCTGGCGCTGATAGTGCATAGCTTCAGTAAGCAAGCGACAAATATAGTTCGTCATAAAATATGGCAGCATATTTTTCAGGCTTTGCCCGATAAAAAAGGCAATGAGCTTAGTTATCATATTTTAGAGCAGCTTGCGGTTGAGTTTGATATTAAACCCAGCAATATCAGCCTAAAAAAAGAAAGAGAACTAATAAGCGAGCTGAAGACCAGTATTATACAAGTAGATTTTCAAAAACTGATCGTTTGTTTAAAACAAAAAATTAAAAAAGATCGAAATAAAAAACCTGATAAAAATACCAAGGATTTTAATGAAGGGCAGAGTGTAACCGATGATAATAAAGTTGCTGCTGATGTAAGCATCGATCAGGCTGATGAAGATATCGCTTTACGAAATGACGGTACTATCCGGGATAATGAAACCGCTGCAATAAATGAACATGATATTGCCAATGATGAACAAGTATCTGCAAAAAAAGAAAAGCCAAAACCAGCGCGACGCAAAAGGGACGCACAGGTAATCGCAGGGGATGTGATATTTGTTAATAACAGCGGGATAGTAATATTGCACCCATTTTTAAAGGCATGTTTTGAAAGCCTGGAGCTTGTGGATAAGAAGAAATTTATCAGCGATGAGGCCCGTCAACGTGCTGTATTGTTATTGCATTACCTGGCTACCGGCGAAACAAAAGTTGCCGAATTTAACCTCACGCTGCAAAAGGTAATGTGTGGTTATCCGCTGGATGATACCTTGCCCGATGAACTCCTGTTAACAGAAAAAGAGATCGCCGAGTCGGATAATTTATTGAGTGCCGTAACCAATTATTGGGTACCTTTAAATAACACATCTATACAAGGCTTACGCAATTCTTTTTTGCAGCGCGAAGGTAAGCTGGAACTAAGGGAGAACGGCTGGTTGCTCACCATTGAGCAAAAAACGCTGGATATATTACTGGGCAAACTGCCCTGGGGAATTTCAACCATCCGCCTGCCATGGATGGAACAATTATTAAACGTGGATTGGTATTAACTTGATATTTATGAAGGAGAGTAAGCAATCATCACAGCAGGAAAGCAGCCCATTGAAAAGCAGTGGTTTGTTTTTTAAGGATCATACCATACAGGCCAAACTGAGTATAAACCAGCCTAATGATACGTACGAGCAGCAGGCCGACCATATGGCCGACCAGGTAATGCGCATGCCCGATCCATCAATAAAACAACTGGGCTTTTTTAAACCGGCCATTAGTCCGCTGCAACGCAAATGCCACGAGTGCGAAGAGGATGATAAAAAGCTGCATCGTAAAGAAAGCTCAACAGGCGAAGTGCATGCCGATAGTCAGCTTAATAATTATGTAAACTCTTTGGGTTCAACTGGGCAGTCGATGTCATCAACTACCCGCCAATTTTTTGAGCCGAGGTTTGGATATAACTTTTCAAACGTTAAGCTGCATACCGATTCGGTAGCGGCAAAATCGGCACAATCCATCAACGCGCTGGCTTATACCAGTGGTAATAATATAGTTTTTAACAGTGGTCAGTATTCGCCCGAAAGTGATAGCGGGAAAAAGTTGATAGCACACGAGCTTACCCATGTGGTACAGCAGGGATTAACAAACCAAAGTATCCAGCGACAGATGGACCCATTAGATGGTGGCTTACCCCCGGGCGGCTTACCCCAGCAAACCCAGGCACAGCCCACTGATGGCGGGCAGCAGGGTGCAGTACAAGAGGGTTCTTCTTCAAGCGGCTCAAGTGGCGGTGGCAGCGGTGGCGGAGGCCCGGCCCCAACAGGCGATTGCCGTGTAGATGTCAGGGCTACTAAAATCTCTGCTTTAGGTGGTTTACCTGTTTATCACCTTTTTGTTATCCTGCATAATAAAACATCAGGCACCGAGACTTATTATAGGGGCGGCCCAAGCAGCGGCGGCCCATCTTACGGCAACATTACTACCATGAATGGCAGCTACCTGCCCGGTACCATTGATTGGGAACCATCTGCGCCATCGCTTACCGTACAGGACCCGGTAGATTGTGCAACAACCGATGCTTGTTTTGTAAGGGAATTAAGGCGTATTGACGGTACAGCCACACCATATGAGCCTACCGGTCCTAACAGCAATACTGTAGCAAGAACAATATTAAATAAATGCGGCATTCATGAAGATAAGCCAGTTTGGGTTGCACCCGGCTGGGGCAAACCTGTTTTATAAAAAATGAATATGAAATTTAAAACAAAAGAGGAACTGCAACAATATTTGGTAACGCAGTTCCCGGTAAATACAACAGACCCTGATACAATAGTCAATTGGCTAAAAAATAATGGATTTGAATATTCCGCGCTTACTGATCATGTGGTATATGCATCGATTATCAGCGAAAGAAAGCTTTTAACTACCACTAAATTGTTGGTGAGGTTTGTTTTTACGCCCGACAAATTATTGAAGGAAATAATAGTTGAACAAGGAATAACAGGACTATAACAGATGTTGCAAATATGGATGTTAACGAATTATAAATGGATATGATATGGGATCAATAACATGCAAAACCAGGCGTTGCGAATCAGCACGGTCGGGTACAGGCAGGGCTGCATTTTTCCAGGCTAAACTTAGCATAAATCAGGAGAATGATGTTTACGAAAAGGAAGCCGACCATATGGCCGATAACGTTATGCGGATTGGGGATAATGCTATCAACCCAAAAAGCTTTTTCAAGCCATCGGCCATACAACGTAAATCAGGCGCAGAAAGTAATGGGAATGAAACGGGTGGGAGCAGTACATTAGATAGCTATGTAAGTTCATTGAGCTCATCGGGGCAACCAATGCCCGAAAGCAGCCGCAAATTTTTTGAGCCCAGGTTTGGGCAGGATTTCTCCAATGTCCGAATCCATACCGATCAGGTTGCTGCAAAATCGGCACAATCCGTTAATGCATTGGCTTATACCAGTGGCAACAATATTGTTTTTAACAGCGGCCAGTATTCGCCTGAAAGCGATAACGGGAAAAAGCTAATGGCACATGAACTTACACATGTGGTACAGCAAAACAGCAGCTCATCCGGGGTTCAGCGCCAGATACAACGAAAGCTGGTTATTAACCCAACAGATCTTGTCCCAATGCCTGCGGGAGTTACCGGAACAGCGACCCCTCTTACTTCAAAAGTTCAGGGATTACTTAATGACATGTGCCCTTCGGGAGGTTTTAATGTTGATGCCACAACCGGTATCGTTTCAGTGCGGGACAGTTTTTGCAATTGGCACCCGCCGTTTGTTGAAGGTATGACAGAAGCTGATGCATCTGCAACACCAGCCGGGTGCAGATGCTTGTGCGATGTAGTTAACAATACGCAAACAACTACCGTTGGTTTCTCTCCTGGTGGGCCCGGCACAGGTCCGGGTTCGCAAGCGGGACCTGCACCAGGGCAAGGTGGTGTAAGAACAGATTCAACTGTTTCCATTGATCCAAATTTCCAGGGCCAGTACCGGATAAACGGTAACTGGGTTGATGTTCCGTTCTATCTTTTGTTCTCGCATGAATTATGCGGCCATGCACTTCCTAAAATGCAGGGTACACATGTTGCAAGAGGAGCCACCCCGCCAGGAGGTACTCCGCCACAGGAAGTACATGCCGTAGACGTGGAAAGAAGGATTGCCGCAGAACATGGGGAGCCAAGGCGATCAGACGATTACTCAAATGATGCCCGTCAAAAGCCATAACAAAGAACTCATGAAGGAATTTATTGAAGATATGGAAGCATTGAGGCAGGAGTTGCCTGAGCCATTTTTTATAAAAGAAAGAATAGGCGAATTTTACAACAGCCCTGTTGCAAAAAAAATGATTGCAGAAGGGCCGGTTGCGATAGATAATATTTTAGAATATTTAGGTGCAAAGCCCCGGCCCGAGCTTGTGGCCCCGGCTGTAATGCTGTTGTCCTATTTTGATCCGCAACAGTTTTATGACGGGCTTTTAGATATATTGAAAGATGCTGACAGGCTGGTTGTTGAAGCCTTTGAATCTGGTTTTTGGTTGATCAGGCTGGATGAAGAGAAACTGGCTGCAGATCTGATAACACTGGCTAATGAAAATGCTAATGTACTATTGCTGCTTCAAAGGCCGGTGGTTAAAGTGTTTAAAAAGGAACTGCAAAAATTTATTGAAAGCAAAAAAATGCCGCTATCGTTATTTGCCATGTATTGTTATAAATATACATTGGGTAGAGGTGACGTGTTCTTTCTTGAAAAGATCTCCGGATGGAAAAACCGGCCGGAGATTGCTGCTGAAGCAGGTGTTTGTTTACATATGCTAAATACTTCTTCCTATGATGAATGAAGCAAGTTTCAGTGGATTTTGGCTGGTTTTCCGGGTAAAGCTTATATGTAATGTTTTCTGTTCACATTTTAATTGAGATAATTGAATCCGGTGAAACAACAGGTGGCAAAACAAAATAACCCGGTGGTATCACCAGGGGCCAAACCGCTATTTTTTCAGCCTAAACTTACCGTAAACGAGCCTAATGACGTTTATGAGCAGGAAGCAGATCATATGGCCGACCAGGTTATGCGTATGCCTGATCCTTTAGCAAGCCGGGATAGTTTTTTTAAGCCTGCAGACAAAGCCATACAGCGTAAATGCGCTCATTGCGAACAGGAAGAGAAAATGCTGCACCGAAAAGAAAGCTCCGCGGGCGAAGTTGGGAGTGGCAGTCAATTAGCTAATTATGTGAGTTCATTAAGTACAACAGGGCAAACCCTTTCTGCCGGTAGTCGCCAGTTTTTTGAGCCCCGTTTCGGGCACGATTTTTCCAACGTACGCATACATACTGATGCAGTGGCTGCAAAATCGGCACAATCCATTAATGCACTGGCTTATACCACCGGCAATAATATAGTATTTAACAGCGGGCAATATTCGCCTGAAACATCGGCGGGCCAAAGGTTAATGGCGCATGAGTTAACGCATGTGGTGCAGCAGGGAGGCAACTTGACTTCAAACATCCAGCGTGAAGTTAAAGCACCGGCGCCGGCATGTTCCATGGTATCTGCCATACCTTCAGCAGAGCGCTATAATTTTGTAGTGAATACTGACACTTTTGTTGATGGTGAAGAAAAACGCCTCACCGATAAAATTGCAACACTGGATGCCAAGCTACCTATTGATGTATTAGGAATGGCAAGTTCCGAGGGGCCCGAAGCAAATAACGTTGATCTATCATGCAAAAGGGCACAAAAAGTAGGTGCGATTATTATCAGCCTGGGGCATACGGTGAGCAAACAAACAGCTACAGGCGGGTATCCCGGCTCAGACCATGATCAGGCTTTCAGAGCGGTTGCTTTAAATTATAATATACCTACTCCAAATTGCCCTGTTACCTGTAATACGCCTATTGTACTTTTTTCGGATACAACAAATTGCGGCAGCGGCGATGATTTTTTAAATAATGATTTACCGGGTGGGCCAAGACCCAGGGCCACAAATTTTATTGTTGCACATCACTATAGTTCAATATCGGATGCCGATCTTTTAGAAAAAATGAAACGTGGGCCCGATGGGGTTGCCACACTTGGAGGGGCACCCGGCAATGATGTTGCTGATCATTTCTTCAAAGGCTCAGGCACGCCGATGAATCATCCTGTAGGTACACCGATAGGTTTGGCTGCCAGTAATTCAGCCAGTTTCAAATCTACATCATCCGCGGTTGAATCGGCTTTGAATTTTATAATTACAAATATGGCTACCGACCCCGCTGCCAACAAATGCAGCAGCCTTTCGCTTACTTCAGGAGCCGTTCCCCAGGTTAATTTCCCATTCCCATTAGATCCGACGGCTACCGACTTTAAAGATAATTTGATGCTTAAAGCAGTTATTGGCGGCACACACGGAATTGAAATTACTTTAACAAACCTAACAATAGATTGTACGGCTCATACCTATGAAGCTACTATACACTATAGTATCTGTGATAATTTTGGAGTGGATGATACTTCAGATCTGTACGCAGATTCGCTTATATCATTTTGGGTATTGCAACATATGCGGCCCGGGCATGCGGCATTTATAAATAACATTTTACTCGATACAAAAGTTAAAGAGAGCTTTTAAATTAATGGCTTAACACTAAAAATAAAATGCAAAAAGCTAATTTAAAAAAAGAAAGTCAGGCCGTAAATGCAATACAGAAGCATGAAGGAAACTCTTTTTTTAAACCTGCAAATAACATAATACAGCGTAAATGTCATGAATGCGAGGAAGAGGATAAAAAATTGCAGCGTAAAGAAAGCTCGGCAGGCCAGGTACAGGGTGATGGTCAGTTGGATAGTTATGTCGGTTCATTAAACTCATCAGGGCAACCCTTACCTCCGGGCAGCCGCAAGTTTTTCGAGCCACGCTTCGGTCATGATTTTTCCAATGTGCGTATCCATACTGATCAGGTGGCTGCAAAATCAGCACAATCCATTAATGCACTGGCTTATACCACCGGCAATAATATAGTATTTAACAGCGGGCAATACTCGCCCGAAACTCCATCAGGGCAACGGCTAATGGCGCACGAGCTAACGCATGTTGTGCAGCAGGGTGGGGCAAAAAGTTCAATGGTTCAACGATTAAGTGAGGATGAAAAACTCGATGGCGGGCTGCCGCCGGGAGGAGTACCCGAAAATGTACCGCCGCCAAGGCCTATGCCCGATCAATCCAATAAAATATGCGGGCCTAAAATAGATGCACCCTTAAAAAAGGTTTTGGATGAGGTTAGCACTGAATTTGCTGGTTGGGATGCAGATAAGCAAAAGGCCAATTGTGATGCATTAACAAGTATTTTTCATATTCATAACGAATGGGATATAGAACACCTGCATTTAGAAGGCATAATACCTGCTGCCATAGGATGCGGAATACCGGAAATGGGCGAGGACAAAAATGCTTGCAGCTTAACTGTAGAGGTTGATGGCAAATGTTATTTGGCTGGCACAGTAAATTATGCATTGTGGGGGCGTGCATGCAGGTTATGTAATGATAAGCTGGGACACCCTTCTCATGCTACAATGAGTAATTTATCAGGCTTATATAATATAGTGGGTATTGATGATCCGCGGCCGCCAGGAGCATGGGCAGAAACCGGATGGAACGGATTTACAGGTACAGCGCCTGATAATCCTAACAGGCCTACTTGCAAAACTACGTGCCCGGCTGTAAGCAAGGGGCCATTCAGCTGGCAATGGTTGCCAACACATAAAGGCTTTAATTATTAAGTATAAAAGCCGCTAATATGTACGACAGATTAAACAACGCTATGACATCAGTTTCCGTAAATAATAGGGCAGCTTCTCCATTTTTTAAGCCTGCTAATAATATTATACAGCGCACGCCTGCAACTATTCAGCGAAAGAGGGAGATGACCGGTGATGAGGCAAAACATTGCATGCAAAAAGCGGAAGAAACCCTCAGGAAGCTGGAAACAAATATGCAGGGGAATAGCTACGGTAAACAAGAGTACATAGTGGGTGCCGTAAAAATGCTGCGCAGCAAATGGGACGCGAAAAAGATAAAGTGCTATTATTTTGATGGGCTGATACATGGTGAAGACGATTATTCGGGAGATGAGATATGGCTGGATGGCGATAACGATAATTTTTTGGACGAAGGCACACTGTTGCATGAAGGCGTACATGCGTACCAGGCATCGCAGCATAAGGATATTGCAGCCAAATATGCCGAGGCATTAAATACGCAACGCCCCCTTGATCCTAAAAAACCTGCTGACCTGAAATTGCTAAAATGGAAAGCATGGACGGAGTATTGGGCCTACCGTGCCAAATACGATTATTTTAATCCCACCCGTAAACAAGCTGCCACGGAGGAAGAAATAGACAAGTGGGCGATGGATACCCCCGATGTGAAAAAATCCACAGGCAGGGTATGGGAAGTTGATCAGTCATTTATTCCAAAGGCATACGACCCTAAAAATTGATTAAATAATTTACCTATGCTGCAAGCGATAGAAACACATATTCACCAGTTTTCAGGTTATCTTAAAGCCATTATCCAAAAAGATCATAGCGCTGAGTGGGATCTGACAGCATTGATAGAAGCGATTACCGAAGAATTTAAAAAGTATAGCATCCAGCTGGCCCCACCAGAAGGGCTGATCTTCCTGATGGTGTATATCCCGCATATATACCCTAATTTTTATGATGAGGTAATGAAGGAAGCCATGCCGCAGGGTGGCGATTTTCCGGAGTTTGGCGGAGTTAGGGGAAGCAGTCACCGTGGTTTATTGCCCACCGGCGAAACGGCCCAGTTTATACTTGCCGGCGATGACATAGAAAAGCGCTTGTTTGTACAGCAATTATTTACCGTTGGCACGCTGGTGAGGTATGGAGTATTATACCTTGAAACGGTAAAAGAAGGCGAGCCGATCATGAGCGGAAGGATAATTGCTGAGCAGGAATGGATAAGCCGCCTGGCAATGGGAATAGAGATACCGCCGCGCTTTGGCCCCGAGTTTCCGGCTAAGCGGATTGTAACAGAGATGCAATGGGGCGACCTGGTGCTTAACCCCTATACCTTTAGCCAGATAAACGATATTAAAACCTGGCTGATGTATAATACTAAGCTAATGGAGGATGAGGTATTGAAAAGAAAAGTTAAACCTGGCTATAGGGTTTTGCTGCATGGTCCTCCCGGCACAGGCAAAACACTTACAGCCTCATTACTGGGCAAGCAGTTTAATAAGGATGTGTACCGGATAGACCTGTCGCAGATCGTATCTAAATATATCGGCGAAACAGAAAAGAACCTGGAGAAGGTTTTCTCAAAAGCGGAGCATAAGGGCTGGATCTTATTTTTTGATGAGGCGGATGCATTGTTCGGCAAGCGGACACAAACCCAAAGCTCGAACGATAGATATGCCAACCAGGAGGTTTCCTACCTGTTGCAAAGGATTGAGGATTTTCCCGGCTTGCTGATACTGGCATCGAACTTTAAAAGCAATATGGATGAGGCTTTTTTAAGGCGATTCCATACGGTAGTGCATTTTCCTGCGCCAAACCCGGCGGAGCGTTTGCTGCTGTGGCAAAAATCATGGCCGGCATCTTATAAGATAGATCCTGCTATCAGCCTAAAACTAATAGCTGATAAATACGAGTTAAACGGCGCCGCTGTAATTAATATTATGCACTACGCCTGCCTGCAGGCCATCGCCCGCGATGATGAATACATCCGCTATAATGATGTTTATGAAGCCATAAAAACAGAGTACCGCAAAGAGGAGCGGAGCATGAAGTAACGATAATTGCCCTTTGTGACAATGCGATTACAGTATGAGCACCACTTATACAAAACGTATCATTAATACCCACTTTTGTATAAATCTACCTTAAAAATTGACCATAATTTTGACTCAACAAAAAAACTTAAAACAATGGCAAAAACAATTTTTATAACAGGTGCATCCAAAGGTTTTGGAAAGATCTGGGCAGAAGCATTTTTAAAACGTGGTGATAAAGTTGCAGCTACTGCAAGAAACCTTGACACCCTTAACGACCTGGTAGCTGAATATGGCGATGCTATATTACCTATCAAACTGGATGTAAACGACAGGGCAGCAGGTTTTGCAGCCGTTAAACAGGCAAAGGAAAAATTTGGCAGTATTGATGTATTGATCAATAACGCGGGCTTCGGCTTATTCGGTGCTATTGAAGAAACGACCGAGCAACAAGCCCGTGAGCAAATTGAAACCAATGTATTTGGTTTATTATGGTTAACACAGGCAGTATTGCCAGTTATGCGTGAGCAGGGCCATGGCCATATTATACAGGTATCAAGTGTTTTGGGTATAACTACCTTGCCGGTTCTGGGCTTATACAACGCATCGAAATTTGCCGTTGAAGGGTTGAGCGAAACACTGGCTGCCGAAGTAAAGGGCTTTGGTATAAAAGTATCATTGATTGAGCCTAACGGTTTCTCAACTGATTGGGCAGGTGCATCGGCTTTCAATGTCGAACCTCTACCAGCTTATGACGGTGTAAGGGCAGCGTTCCAGGCAAGCATGAGTAACGCTGATTTTGGTAAACCGGAAGCTACTACTGAAGCGGTGTTAAAACTGGTTGATAGTGAAAACCCTCCGTTAAGGTTATTCCTGGGTAGGGCAGCCTTCCCCTGGGTGAAACAGGTATACGCCGGCAAACTAGCTGAATGGGAAGAATGGGCCGATGTGGCAACAGCAGCGCACGGTTTCTAAAAATTAAATGGTATTTAA
>Ga0206832_10248_pt1 | contig 11855 bp, 12 predicted proteins | sample Alteio_BWOrgCont_74_FD_152896 | JGI IMG/M metagenome (GOLD analysis project Ga0206832, IMG submission 152896) | Enriched cells from forest soil in Barre Woods Harvard Forest LTER site, Petersham, Massachusetts, United States -... | ecosystem: Environmental > Terrestrial > Soil > Temperate forest >... | reverse complement strand
TTCAAAGCACGGTTAGCCGAGTGCTCACAGTCGTCATCGTATGCGGTAGTTTTGCTGCTTTCGGCGCAACGCCCGTGCCCAGGGTTTTCCCCGGCGAAACGGATTGGGGAACAGGATCGAACGCAACCCCCGCCTTCACGCCGGACGGCAGGACTGTCTTCTTCACGCATTGGCACGACGGCGACGGGACCATCATTGTTTCTTATCTGCGCGGCGGCAAGTGGTCAAAGCAGGAGACGGCGCCCTTTTCGGGCCAGTGGCGCGACATTGAACCAGCCATGGCGCCCGACGGTTCCTATCTGGTGTTCTCCTCGAATCGTCCAGCGGTAGAAGGCGGGAAGGCCATCGATGGATTTTTCCAGGGAAAGACGCAACCCGGGAAAGGCGGGAATCTGTGGAGAGTCAATTGGACAGGCAACGTTTGGGGCAAGCCGGTACGTCTTCCCGATGAAGTGAACAGCAATACGGCTATCTATTCCCCCTCCGTGGCCCGAAGCGGGAATCTCTACTTCAATCAGGCCGACCCTGTTACCAAACGGGAGCGTTTGTCCTGGTCGCAATGGATCGACGGCCACTTCACCGCGCCGGAGCCGGTTTCGTTCGACGACGCCATCGTCCTCCCAGTCCGGACCATCAGGCTGTAGTCTTCGTGGCGTTCGCGGAGAATCACAGATGGAAGGAGCCCGTCCCCTTCAAGCCCTTCCTGTACGGGGAACAAGAGCGGTTGAGTCCCGATCTGAAGACGTTGTATTTCGTTTCTGATCAACCGCGCCTGGACGCTACGCCGAACGCAAATCCAGGCAAGGATGTTCCCAGGAAGATATGGCAAATATCACTCGAAGGCTGGGATGTGTTGGGAAAATATGCGGTGAACCAAGTCGGGGTCGACACAGCGACCATTCCCGGGCATGCGCACTAGACTCTGGGCCGTACTTCGTCATTCCGGAGCTTTTGAGGAAACCCGTGCGGTAGCAGGGACTGCCACGCGCCGCTTGAATTCTGAACTCCGGGCCAAGGTCTCCGCTCAGGGAGAACCGGATTTCGAACCTCTGATTCGTTAACTGCGGGCTGCTCGTCGACTGCAGTATCTCCGTACCGTTTCCCCGTCCGATTTTCCTTGATTCGAACATCAATTGCGTCAAAAAAGGCCTAAGCGGCCAAACGCAAAGCATTGCTTTTTCAACCACATGATCAAAGCCTTGATCCTGGCGGGTGTTGGCCTGAGCGATGGAATCGCGGGCCTTGCCCCGGCGCACGCCAGACTTCCACGCGATTGTGCGAGTATGGAAGTGTTGCAGCGAATGGCGGCGTTGGCACGGCCAAAGGCGCGGCCTGGCGGTCGAATTGCGCCAGGACAGATGGAAACCGCACGTGTGATTGGGGTCACGGAGTGAAGTGCTTTGGGGCAGATAGGCTCACGGGAGTCACGGCTGATGGCCGGAGAGTGGATTAACGATGGGAAGCGCTGAACATCCCTGGCTGACGGTCGCAGGTCTTTTGGTCGGCGCTGTGGCTTTCGGATTTACGCCGCTGGCGCTGGCGTGGCTTTGGGCGCGGATCTACTCGCCGCAGAAGCCGGGCGCGGAGAAGAACGCTACCTACGAGTGTGGGCTGGAGTCGAAGGGCGATTCCTGGACGGGTTTTGACGCTTCGTACTACCTCTACGGCATTGTGTTTCTGGTTTTCGACGTGGAGGCAGTGTTTCTGCTGCCTTTTGCGGTGGCGTTTACTGGATTGTCGGCTGGGGCCTGCGTGGCAATGTTGGTATTTTTGCTGCTGCTGGTGGAAGGGCTGCTGTGGGCTTATCAGAAGGATGTCCTGACGTGGGCGTAACGGAGCTTGTAGCTCATAGCCGGTGGCCGGTGGCTAATGCATGGGTGTTCAGGCCCTTGGGGCTACCCGCTGCCGGCTACCGGTTACAGGCTGTTGAGGAGTGGGATGGCGGACGATCTTAAAGAGCTGAAGATCGAACTGAGCAAGAATGGGATCTTCACGACGACGCTCGAGGAGCTCTACAACTGGGGGCGGAAGAACTCCGTGTGGCCGCTGACGTTTGGGCTGGCGTGCTGCGCGATCGAGATGATCGCGACCACAATGGCGCGCTACGATCTGGCGCGGTTTGGGGCAGAGGTCTTTCGGCCATCGCCCAGGCAGGCGGACCTGATTATTGTGTCGGGCACGGTAACAAAAAAGATGGCCCCGCAGGTAGTGCGGCTTTACAACCAGATGCCGGAACCGAAGTATGTGATTGCGATGGGCGCCTGCGCGATTTCAGGTGGGCCGTTTCGCGATGGCTACAACGTGCTGAAGGGCATCGACCGCTACATTCCGGTCGACGTACATATTCCCGGATGCCCACCGCGCCCCGAGGCCCTGATTCACGCGTTTATGACGCTGCAGAAGAAAATTGAGGAGCAGTCGTTGGCGGGGGCGGATCGGCCGCGGCATTTAAATGCGGCACTCCCGAGTGAGTTCCCGGTGCCCGCATTTGGAGCGCATGGGCTCGAGCCGCCGGCGAACCTCGAGGTGTTTCACGATGCGCCCGGCAGTCCATTCAAGGTGATTCAGTAATGGCGCTTCCCTCCCCTGAAGAAATCAAAGCGCAGATTGAGGCCGGCGTGCCCGGCGCTACGGTGACGGTGATCCAGAATGGAAGCCCGTCGGCGCAGCACTCGCTGTTGCTCGATCATACGCATGCTCGGACGGTCGCCGAATTTCTTCGGGATCACGCAGAGTGGCGGCTGGATTTTTGTTCGCTGGTAACGGGCGTGGACTGGCCGGACACCGAGACGTCGGAGAAAGTGAAGGTCCGGAAGCTGGTGAAGGCCGCAGACGGGACCGAGTCGGAGCAGGCGGTCGATGAGGTTCGGAAGACTAAGGTGCCGGGGTATCTGGAGGCCGTCTATCACTTGTTCTCAATGGAGAAGAAGCACGGGATGGTGGTCCTGCGGATGCGGACGGCGGACCGAGGCCAGGGCACGCATCTGCCGTCGCTGACGCCGGTGTGGCGAAGCGCGGAGTTTCAGGAGCGCGAGGCATTCGACCTCTATGGGATTGTGTTCGACGGGCATCCGGACCTGCGGCGAATTTTGATGTGGGACGGGTTTGTCGACTACCCGATGCGGAAGGATTACGTTCCTCCGCCGGATGATGCGCCGATTGCGGAGGTGCACTCGTGAGCGAGGCGCTGGCAACGGTGGAGACGCCGGATTTCGAGCAGGGCGAAATCATGGAAGTATCGATGGGGCCGCATCACCCCTCGACGCATGGCGTGTTTCGCATGGATGTGCGGCTTGAGGGCGAGCGGCTGGTGCGGTTGAAGCCGGTGTTCGGATATCTGCACCGCAATCACGAAAAGATTGCCGAGAATGGCGCCTATCTGTCGGCAATTCCCTACACCGATCGCCTGGACTATTTGTGCTCGATGACCAACAACTGGGGCTACACGCTGGCGGTGGAGAAGCTGGCGGGGATTGCGGTGCCGGAGCGCGCGGAATACATTCGCGTGATTGTGGCGGAGCTGACGCGGTTTCAGAATCACGCGGGGCTGGTTGGTTTTTTGATGCAGGATATGGGCGCCAGCGGCACTCCGCTGATGTATGCCTTTCGCGAGCGCGAGAAAGTACTGGACCTGTTCGAGTCGCTGAGCGGAGCGCGGATGATGTGCAACTATCTGCGCTTTGGCGGCGTGCGCGTGGATTGCTCGGCGGCGTGGCTGGACGAGGTGCGCGCGCTGGTGGCGCGGCTGCCGCAGTTCGTGGATGAATTTGAGAATCTGCTGCGGGCGAATGAGATCTTGATGGCGCGGACGCAGGGCGTGGGGGTCCTTCCGCGGGAGCTGGCCGTCAACGCCGGTGTGACCGGGCCGATGCTGCGCGCGAGCGGCGTGAACTACGACGTGCGCAAGGTGGACAAATATGGGATCTACGACCGGTTTAGTTTTCGGGTGCCGCTGGGCGAGCACGGCGATGTGTACGACCGCTACATGATGCGCATGCTCGAGATGCGCGAGACGGTAAAGATTCTGGAGCAGGCGCTGCGCGATATTCCTGAAGGTCCGGTGATGGATCCGAAGACGCGGTTGCGCGGGTTGCGGCCGAAGGCCGGCGAGGCGTATGGGCGGATCGAATCGCCGAAGGGCGAGCTGGGATTTTTCCTGATCAGCGATGGGTCGGGGAATCCTTATCGCTATAGGGTACGGCCGCCGAGCATGATCAATCTCACCGTGCTTGAGGATATGTGCCTGGGCGAAAACATCGCGGACGCGGTGATTATTCTGGGCAGCGTGGATATTGTCTTGGGCGAGGTCGATCGGTAGTGCAGCCGGTAGCGGGTAGCTGGTAGCAGAGGATACGGATGCTGGGTGAAGGGATCATTCAGGGGTTAGTCGAGACGGCTCGAAATTTTTTCGGCAGCTATGTCGAGAAGGATCGGCTGACGACGGTGCAGTTTCCGGAGGAGCGGTTGCCGCTGCCGGAGGCATCGCGGGTTTTTCCGTTTCTGCTGTACGACGGGAGTGACCCGGAGGCGGGGCTGCGGTGTGTGGCGTGCCAGATTTGCGAGAAGGAATGTCCGCCGCGGTGTATCCACATTGAGAAGAGCAAGGACAAGAAGCCGGACTTTGTAGGCAAGCAGCAGGCTTATCCGGCGGTGTTCGATATTGATGTGTCGGTTTGCATGAGCTGCCAGATTTGCGTCGAGGTTTGCCCGTTTGACGCGATCCGCATGGACAAGCAGTTTGAGCTGAGCACGACCGACCGGTTTGGCGGGTTACTGTGGACGAAGCAGGAGCTGGCGAAGCCCAACGAATATTACCAGGACATTCATCCGGTGGAAGCCGCGGAGACCGATGAGCGGCGAGCGAAGGAACTGGCGGACGCGCAGGCCAAGGCGGCGGCCGCTGCGGCCAAGGCTGCTGAGCCCAAGGCGGCGGTGACGCAGTGAAGTCAGCGCTCAGTTTTCAGCGTTCAGCGTACGGTTCGGCGTTCGGCACTCCCCGATCGGCGTTTGAACGAGCGCTCAGCGTTCATCGGTCACCGGGCAAAGGCACTGATGAAGCGGCGGTGCTGGGATGAGCACGGCTGCGAACGTGGATCAGATATTCGTTACATTGAAGCATTTGATTGTGGCGCATGTGCCTGCGTCGCTTCAGGTGTTGGTTTCGATTGTGATTTCGGTGGCGGCGATCATCGTCGTGTTCGCGTCGCTGTTTGCCATCACGACGGTCTTCGAACGCAAGGGCCTGGGGCGGATGCAGAACCGCTACGGTCCGAACCGCGTTGGTCCGTGGGGATTGTTTCAGCCGCTGGCGGACGCAGTGAAGTCGCTGACCAAGGAAGACCTGGTGCCGCGCAGGGCGGATCATATCGTGCATTACCTCGCGCCGCTGGTGCTGGTGGGTGTGGTCTTCCTGAGCTATGCGGTGCTGCCGATAGGCCGCAACATGAGGGCGGTGGATTTGAACAGCGGGGTGCTGTATTTCTTCGCAGTGGGGTCGTCGACCGAGCTCGCTGTGTTTATGGCGGGGTGGTCGAGCCACAACAAATATTCGCTGCTGGGAGCGATGCGCGCGATTGCGCAGATGATCAGCTATGAGATCCCGCTGATCCTGTCGTCGGTGCCGGTGATTATGATGGCGGGCACACTTTCGCTGGTGGGTATTGTGGAGCAGCAGGCGCGGACCTCGTCCGGGCTGGCGCACTGGAACGTGTTTACGCCGTGGGGGCTGGCGGGTTTCATCCTGTTCATGATTTCGGCGACGGCGGAGACGAACCGGAGCCCGTTCGACTTGCCGGAGGGCGAGTCGGAGATTATTGCCGGCTACTTTATCGAATATTCGGGATTCAAGTTTGCGCTGTTCTTCCTGGCCGAATATCTGGAGATGTTCGCGGTGAGCGGCCTGGGGATCACCTTGTTTCTGGGCGGATGGTCGGCGCCGTTTGGTTTTCTGAGCCGGATTCCGTCGTGGATGTGGTTCTTCGGAAAACTGCTGACGCTGATCTTCGGATTCATCTGGGTAAGGGGCACGGTGCCGCGTCTGCGCATGGATCAGCTGATGAATTTCGCTTGGAAATTTATGCTGCCGATGACTCTGGTGACGATTGTTTCCGCGGGTCTCTGGCACTTTTTGTCGGCCGATGTGGTGGGGCCGAAGCCACTGGGCGGTGTGATACGCTGGCTGGTCTGTGCGCTGGTGATCTTTGCGCCATATATAACGCTGGCGCGCACGCTGGAGCGGAGCCGGAAGATTGAGAAGAGGAGCTATCGTTTCGCTGAATAGATGCGGACTCGGTTGGTGATTTGAGTCACAGTCGCGAATGTGGCGCTGTGAAATCGTAAGAGAGCCCGGCGAGGCGACGAAAGCGCGAGTCGGGGAAACAATCGCAATTCGGCGCAGAGGCAATGTGCCGGAATCTTGTACGTAATGGGAATGACCGTTTCTTTCCTGATTCTCGCGATCATGACGCTGGCCGGAGGTGTGGCCGCCATGACACTGCGTCGTCTGGTGCACTGTGCGCTGGCGCTGGCGGTGGCTTTTGCCGGACTGGCGGCGCTCTATCTGAATCTTGGGGCTGAGTTCGCGGGGCTGGCGCAGTTGCTGGTCTACGTGGGCGCAATCGCCATCCTTATAGTATTTGCGATTCTGCTGACACCGACGCGGGCGGCCGGCGAAGAGGCTGGGCTGCAGAAAGCGTTTTCGCCAGCGGGTCTGGGCGGGGCGCTTCTGGCGCTGGCGGTTTTCGCAGTACTGGCTTGGGCGGTGGTAACGAGCAGCGTGGCGCGGCAGCCGGGAGCCGAGGCGGCGCCGTCGGCATCGATGCAGGAAATCGGCCTGGCGCTGATGCAGCGCTACGTGTTGCCGCTGGAAGTGATCGCACTGATGCTGACGGCAGCGATGATCGGCGCAGTGATTCTGGCAATGAAGGAGAAGCGCACTGGGGCAGGCTCAGGGCAGAGCCCGGAGTTGCGCGCCTGATGACTCCTCTTGCTGGCTGTCTGCTGGTTTCCGCACTATTGTTCTCGATCGGCTTGGCCGGTGCGCTGACGCGGCGCAACGCGATCCTGGTGCTGGCAGGCATTGAACTGATGCTCAACGCCGGGAATCTGAACTTCATCGCGTTCTGGCGTTTCGGGCCGCATCCCGAGTTTTTGACGGGGATGATGTTCGTCATCTTCTCGATTGCGGTGGCGGCTGCTGAGGCGGCGGTGGGCCTGGCGCTGATTCTGGCGATCTACCGGCACGCACATACCAGCGACGTGAGCGAGATTACGGAGATGAAGGGATGATGCGACCGGACTCCGTCCCTTGGATTGTACGTCATCTCTGGCTGATTCCGGTGCTGCCCATGGTGGCGGCGGGGCTGAGCGCCTTGCTGAAGAAAGCGCAGAGAAAGATGTCCGCCGGGCTGGCGATTGGGTCGATGGGGATTGCCTTTGTGCTGGCGCTGATGGCGTTCGCGCAGACGCTGGCGCAGCCGGTGGTTCGGGTGAACAACTTCCCGTGGATGCAGTTTGGGAATCAGTGGATCGTGCTGGGTTGGCTGCTGGATCCGCTGGCCGCGGTGATGCTGGTGATGGTGACGTTTGTCGGGCTGCTGATTTTTATCTACAGCCTGGGCTACATGGCCCACGACGACAATCGCGGGCGGTTCTTCTGTTTCCTGTCGCTGTTTGCGGGGGCGATGCTGGGCGTGGTGATTGCGAACAGCCTGCTGCTGCTCTTTATGTGCTGGGAAGTGGTGGGACTGACGTCGTACCTGCTGATCGGGTTCTGGTTTCATCGACCGGCAGCGGCGGCGGCGGCAAAGAAGGCGTACATCACGACGAGGGTCGGCGATCTGGGTCTGCTGATCGGAATGGTATGGCTCTACTCGCAGACAGGGACGCTGCTGTTTTTCAACCAGGGCACGGGATGTCTGGAGCAGGGTGCGATCGCGGCGATGGGCGCTCATCTGGCGATGGGCGGCAGGGCGGTTTCAACGGCGATTGGGCTGCTGATTTTCTGTGGAGCGGTTGGGAAGTCGGGGCAGGTTCCGCTGCACGTGTGGCTGCCGGATGCGATGGAGGGGCCAACGCCAGTGAGCGCGCTGATTCATGCTGCGACGATGGTGGCGGCGGGCGTGTACCTGGTGGCGCGGGTGTATCCGCTGATGACGGCGAGCGCGCTTGAGGTAGTGGCGTGGGTGGGCGCGATTACGGCGATCTTTGCGGCGTGCATTGCTGTGGCGCAGAACGATATTAAGAGGATCCTCGCCTACTCCACCGTGTCGCAGCTTGGGTACATGATGCTCGGCCTCGGCGTGGGCGGCGTGGCGGTGGGGATGTTCCACCTGATCACACATGCATTTTTCAAGGCGCTGCTGTTTTTGGGCGCGGGCTCGGTGATTCACGGCTGCACCGAAGAGCAGGACATCCGCAATATGGGCGGATTGCGGCGATTTATGCCGGTGACGTTTGCGGCGTACACGGCGGGCATGCTGGCGCTGTGCGGGTTTCCGCTGTTCGCCGGCTTCTGGAGCAAGGACGCGATTCTGCACGCGGCGCATGGGTGGGGCGTATCGCGGGGGCCGTTTTATCTGGGCGCGGCGGGCGCGTTGCTGACCACGTTCTATATGACGCGGCAGATGTACTACGTGTTTTTCGGGCCGCAGCGGGTGACGGATGCCACTGTGAGCGCGGCGGCTGTGGCGAAGCACGCGATTCCAGCCGAGGCGATCGAGCCGGTGGTTTCGCCACGACAGGGTGAGGTTTGCATCATTACCGATCCCCATGAGAGCCCGGGGGTGATGACGGGGCCGTTGGTGATCCTTGCCGTGTTTGCGGTGTTGCTGGGGTTTGTGGGATGGCCGGCGTGGCCGTGGTTCCAGAGTTTTCTTGCGGGGAAGACGGCGATGTTTGACTGGAGCGGATTTTCGGAACCGGGTCTGCTGCCGGTGATGATGACGTCGACGTTGATAGTGTTTGCGGGGTTGCTGCTGGGGTGGTGGTTCTACGGACGCAAGCCGATCGTGAGGGCGACCGACCCGGACGCGCTGGAACGGCTGCAGCCTGGGATTTTTCATGCGCTGGCGAATCGGCTGTACGTCGATGAGTTTTACGGCGTGACGGTCATTGCGCTGACGCGCTTCCTGGCTGGATTTGCTTCGTGGCTGGACCGCTGGGTTTTTGGCGGACTAGTGCGGTTGGTTGCGTGGCTGGCGATCGGTGTGGGCTGGCTGGACCTCGGCGTGGACAAATTTGTGGTGAACGGTGGCTTCGACGAGGGCTGCCGTGAAGTGGCGCGCGGAGGGCGGCTGCTGTCGCATCTGCAGAACGGACGCGTGCAGAATTATTTACGCGTACTGGCGGCCGCGCTGGTGGTGCTGACGGTGTTTCTGCTATGGGGGCACCGCGGATGATCACGCTGCTCACGTTGTTTCCGCTGGTGGGTGGGCTGGTGGTGCTGGCACTGGCGGCTTCGCGCGATTTGGCGCGGGTGATGGCGGTGGTTTTTGCGACGGGCGCGCTGGTGCTGGCGGGGTTGAGTTGGTACGCGCTGAATCCGGCGCATCCTGGAATGCAGTTTGAGGAATGGCATGCGTGGGCGCCTTCGCTGGGGATCTGGTACCACGTGGGTGTGGACGGGCTGGGCGTGCTGATGCTGGTGTTGTCGGCCATTGTGGTGCTGATGTCGCTGGCGGCTTCGTGGAGGAATGAGAAGCAGGGCGGAGTTTATTTTGCGCTGGTGCTGTTTCTGGAAGCAGGGCTGTTCGGGACGTTTACCGCGCTGAATTTTATCCACTGGTTTATTTACTGGGAGCTGAGTTTGATCCCGGCTGTGGGGAGGAAAAGGCCGGGCGAAGGCTGCGGCGCAGTTTTTCCTGTACACGATGGTCGGCAGCGTGGCGCTGATGCTGGCGTTTCTGGCGCTCTTTCAGGCGACCAGCTCTGCGGGGCATCCGGGGACGTTTGATTTTGTGGAGCTGGCGCAGCTCGCGCAGTCGGGGGGATTGTCGACGGCGCTGGCGCAGAATCTGCACTGGTTTGGGAGCTCGGACCACACGGCGATGCTGCTGTTCTGGGCGGCGTTTCTGGGGTTCGCGGTGAAGACGGCGGTGGTGCCGTTCCACACGTGGCTGCCTGCAACGTACGCCGAGGCATCGAGCGAGACGACGATGCTGCTGACGGGCGCGATGTCGAAGATGGGGGTTTACGGATTTTTGCGAATACTGCTGCCGATATTTCCGCAGCAGATGCAGCAGGCGATGAAGCCGTTGTTGTGGATGGCGGTGGCGACGATTGTGCTTCCGGCGTTCGCGGCATGGGCGCAGAAGGATTTGAAGCGGACGTTCGCCTACTCCTCAATCAACCACCTGGGGTATTGCGTGCTGGGCATTTGCGTGGCTGCGCAATTGACGGGCAGCGATGCGGGGCTGGCGCAGGAGAAGGCGGCGGCGTTGACGGGCGTGCTGGTGCAGATGTTCAGCCATGGGCTAACGGCGGCGACGCTGTTCTGGTTTATTGCGCTGCTGGAACGGCGCAGCGGCGGATTGCGCGGGATTAATGATTTTGGCGGCTTGCGGAAAATTGTGCCGGTGTTTTCCGGGCTGATGGGGATTGCGATTTTTGCTTCGCTTGGATTGCCAGGGCTGAACGGATTCCCTGCTGAATTTTTGATTTTTAAGGGTGCGTTTCCGCTGGCGCAGTGGGCTTCGTCGATTGCCGTGCTGGGGCTGTTGATGACGGCGGTGTTCCTCCTGACGGTGATCCAGAAGGTTTTTTCAGGGCCGGTGAATCCGAAGTGGGAGGCGATGCCGGATCTGACGCTGACGGAGCGGCTGGCGCTGCTGCCTGCAATTGCGCTGATGTTTGTGCTGGGGTTGTATCCGCAACTGATCACCGGGATGGTGCACTCGACGGTGACGCAATGGGTCATGAATTTAAACCCGGGGATGAAATTCTGATGCTCGCCTGGACGATTTACGTTTCGTTCATTGGCGCGCTTCTGGCGCGGCTGAGCCCGTCGAAGGAACTGGGGCGGCTGGCGGCGCTGGCAACGGCGGTTGTGAGTCTGGGCATTGGACTGGTTGCGTTCCATCACTGGCAGCCGGGCGAGTTGCTGACGGTTGCGCGGGTGGAGTGGATTCCGCAACTGGGGATCGAGTATCACCTGGCGGCGGATGGCATCAGCCTGACGCTGGTGCTGCTGACGGGGATCGCGGCGACGGCGGGGATTTTGTTCTCGTGGAATATTGAACATCGCACGCAGGAATTCTTCGCGTTTTATCTGGTGCTGATTGGCGGGGTTTACGGAGTTTTTCTCAGCTTCGATCTGTTTCTGCTGTTCGTGTTCTACGAGATTGCGATTATTCCGAAGTATTTTCTGATCGCGATTTGGGGTTCGGTGCCGAGGGGCGCGATGGGGGAGAATGCGGGATCGCTGCGCGAATACGCAGCGATGAAGCTGGCGCTCTACTCGTTTGCGGGGAGCGCGCTGGTGCTGGCGGGGATGGTGGCCGCGTGGGTGGCGTCCGGCGGGCACAGCATGAGCTTCGAGGCACTGGCGGCGTTTCCTTTCTCTGCACATTTTCAGATGGCGATGTTCCCGCTGGTGTTTGTGGGGTTCGCGGTACTGGCGGGCATGTGGCCGTTTCATACCTGGGCGCCGACCGGGCACGCGGCGGCTCCGACAGCGGCGTCGATGTTGCTGGCCGGCGTAGTGATGAAGCTGGGCGCGTATGGATGCCTTCGTGTGGCGATGATGCTGTTTCCGGCGGGCATGCACCCGTGGGGATTCCATGTGCTGGGCCTTGGGTCTTGGCGCGATGTGTTCGCGCTGCTGGCGCTGATCGGGATTGTGTACGGCGCGAGCGTGG
>Ga0206832_10247_pt1 | contig 11917 bp, 9 predicted proteins | sample Alteio_BWOrgCont_74_FD_152896 | JGI IMG/M metagenome (GOLD analysis project Ga0206832, IMG submission 152896) | Enriched cells from forest soil in Barre Woods Harvard Forest LTER site, Petersham, Massachusetts, United States -... | ecosystem: Environmental > Terrestrial > Soil > Temperate forest >... | reverse complement strand
ACAGTTTCATTGGTGGCCACAGGTAAAATGCTCAATAGTTGCCGATATGTCTTCCGATATATTTTCAAGGCAAATTGATTTTAACCGGTTTGACCTAATTTACGCAGGGGCGCAAAAAAAAAATATGGGTGCGGCCGGTACCACACTGGTAGTTGTTAACAAAAATATATTGGGCACGGTAAACCGTAAAATCCCAAAAATGCTTGATTACCGGGCGCATATCAAAGGCGAAAGCATGATTAACACGCCCTCGGCGTTTGCAGTGTATGTTTCGTACCTCACCTTGCAATGGATTAAAAAGCAAGGATTACTGGCTATTGAAGAAAGGAATATCCGAAAGGGCAATAAACTATACGCGGCTATTGATGCCAGCGCTCTATTTAAAGGAACAGTGGCACATGCGAACCGGTCACTAATGAACGTTTGTTTCAATATTCCATCCGGTAATTTGCCCGGTGAAGGAGGTGCTAATATTAACGCCCTTGAAGAAAAGTTTATTGCATTCGCGGCTAAATACGGCATAGTAGGGATAAAAGGCTATCGAACCGTTGGCGGCTTTAGAGCATCAATTTATAATGCTATGCCCGAAAGTGGCATCGACACTTTAATTGAAGCCATGAAAGAATTTGAAAAAACACAAGCATAAACGCTAAATTTTGACGACCGTGTTGCCATTTGTCATCTCGACGCAAGGAGAGATCTTAACTGTGCTATGATAGCCTAATTGAACTTTAGTGGTTATCACATCCCGATAGTGCGGCGAAAGTTGAAGACCGGTAAAGTTTTAAACGTTTATTATTTTTTCAACCACTCCTCTATATCGCTTTGCTGCAATACCATGTAATTGCTTTTGTTTTCAACTATCGAGTTATTGACCCAATCTATTTGCGGGACCGCCGGACCGGCAAGCTTAAAAAATGTTCCACCACCATTTAGCTGACTCCACAATAAATTTCCCGCACGGGTATCTTCAAAAAAAGGTTTTAGGTTTTGGTCCTTACCATTGAGAAAAAGATAAATGGGCAGGCTTGGGTTTTGCAGTTTCATAATGTGCAGTTTCTTAGCTGCTATGCGGCAATGAGGGCAGGTAAGGCTCATAAAAGCGATAATCCACTTTCCCTTACGCAACTCGGCTTTGGGTGCCTGTATATCCGGTTTAGTATAGAGGGAATCTAACTCAAGTTTATAATTGAGTTCGCCGCTATAATTTTTTAAGGCTGCATCGTAATCGTAAGGGTTTAATATAAACGGAAGAACGAAAGCAACTATCACCAACAAGATTGTTACCGGCTTCATAAACCTGAAGGAGAAATTAGGATGAAACAGGTAAATGAAAAAGGCGGCGGCCAATAACGCCACGTTTTTGATGATGCCTTGCAATGGGGTAAAAACAAATGCAGTTCCAAAACAACCACAGTTGCCATTATTGCCATAGTGCATAATCTGTACAACCAGGTAAGCTATAAAAGCCAGTAGCGTAAACGAAACCAAAGGAATGGTAAACCGCCTCAACCAAAAATTAAGAATGAGCAAACCTCCACAGGCGAATTCGAATCCTATAAAAAAACGGGCTATAAAAACAGAGTATTTCCAATTCGTAATGCCTAGCTCTACAAAAGTATACTCAAAGGGCTCAATAGGAAAAAGCTTAGTGTATGCCGATAGTAGAAAAACAGCTCCGCAAGAAACTGAAAGGAATACTGCGAATACTTTTAAAATCAGCTTCATTTTTCGAAAATAAAAAAGGTATTACTGATTAAACAGTCTCTTTCTGTTTCATAAACTGCATATCGTACAACCGTTTATAATGGCCATTTTTTAGCAGCAGTTGATCATGGCTACCAAACTCTTTCACCTCGCCATGTTCAAGCACCATTATTTTATGGGCATGCCTGATGGTAGATAGTCGGTGCGCAACAACAATTGATGTGCGGCCCTTTACCAGGTTTTCTATAGCCTGCTGTATCAACCTTTCACTTTCGGTATCAATAGATGATGTGGCTTCATCCAGTATTAAAATACTTGGATTAAAAACCAGTGCCCGCACAAACGAAATAAGCTGGCGCTGTCCCATAGAGAGGGTAGCACCACGCTCCATAACCAGGTAATCGTAATCGCCGGGCAGTCTCGAAATAAAATCATGCGCGCCTACCAGTTTGGCGGCATGTATTACCTGCTCGCGGCTTATAGTTTCATCCCGAAGGGTAATATTCTCCAGCACGCTTCCTGCAAAAAGGAAAACATCCTGCAAAACCACACTCATTTTTGAGCGTAGAGCTGTAAGTTCATATTCCCTGATATCTACATCATCAATTTTGATGGTACCTTTTTGAATATCATAAAACCTGCCTAAGATACTGATGGTCGACGATTTGCCCGAACCGGTCGCCCCAACAATGGCCAGCGTTTCGCCGGCATTTACGTGAAACGAAATATTTTTTAGGACCGAATCCTCTTCATTATAACCAAACCACACATTTTCAAAATCAATTTTACCCTCCATTAATTTTGGGGCGTAGGTGCCGGTATTCGGTATGGTTTCATCCTTATCTAACAGCTTGAACACCCTTTCTGCGGCTACTATACCTCGTTGTATAACATTTACCTTATCGGCAATAAATCTCAGGGGTCGGAAAAGCATTGAAATATAAAGTAGAAAGCCCGATATAATTCCTACGCCGGCTGCCGCAGCAGCAATGCTTTCGGCTTGGGTTGCGTATACAGTATTGTCATGCAGAATTTGATGCGATGCCATCCATACCATACACCCTATAGCAATGGCCGAACAAATTTCAACAGCAGGAAAGAAAAGAGAGTAATACCAAATCCCACGGATGGTAGCATCGCGCAGGTTTTGGTTAATGGCGTAAAACTTTTTCTTTTCTTTCTCCTCCACATTAAAAACCTGGATAATGCGCATACCGGTAATATGTTCCTGCAAAAAAGCGTTGAGGGCGCCTATCTGGGTTCTTTCTTCCTGGAATGATTTTTTAACGCCCTCCTGAAACCACCGGGTAAACCAAAGCAGTAAAGGCAATACCGCAATGCTTGCAAGGGTTACGCGCCAGCTTAATGCCAGCATTACTATCAGTACGCTTATAATGCTCAAAATATCGGCAAATATGCCTATCAGCCCCTCGCTGAAAGTATCATTAATGGCTTCAATATCTGTTATAGTGCGCGAAATGGAGATACCAACAGGGGTGTTGTCAAAATATTTTAAACGGGAATGTATGATGCGGTCGTACACTTTTAAGCGCATATCCTTTACAATGCTTTGCCCCAGCCATGCCGTAACGTAATTAAAAATGTAGCGCAACGGTGCCTCAATAATCAGCGAGGCAACCATTAATAGGGTCATGCGCCGTAAACCTGCAAAATCGAAAGTCTTACCGGTAATGAAATGGTTAGTGGTATATATAATGACAAAGGGCCTGAAGATGCCTATAACAGCCAAAATAACCGATAGAAGGATGGAGGTGAAAAACACCAACCGGTAAGGATTAGCGAGGCCGACAATCCTTTTAAGCAGGCTAAAATCAAGAAACGGTTTTTTTTCGGTGTCAGACATGAAGGCGCTAAAGTAGAAAAGTTATGGGTTAATAGACCACTACAACAACCATATACCTGTTATAGTTTATTCGAAATACGGATATTTTACTTTTGAGAGGAAAAGGGCATTAGGCGGTGCCAAATAATGAATGCGAAAATCCTTTTTATCGGTTACTATTTGTTTAAATTCATCCAGTTCAATTTTGCCTTTGCCAATCATTAAAATGGAACCTACAATTTTGCGTACCATGCCCCTTAAAAATCGGTTACTGGTAATGGTGAATCGTAAAACTTCGCCTTTGGTTGGCTGATAGGGTATTGTAAATGGCCTTGCCGGGTCGCTTTCTTCAAAAGGCTTTAAGATGTAATGATGAGAGGGGAGTATCTCCCATTTCGACTCTTTTATTTTGCAGATATTGGTTTTGAAATCAATGCTTGGCAGGCAGAGAGAAGAAAAATCTTCAATTGTTTTCACAAAGTCGGCAGCCTGAATAACCTTTTCCCAGTTAATTTGATAGTAGCCTTGGTAAAAAGCGTACGGTCTTATAAAAGATGATTTATCGAAGTAAACGAAATACTCGTAGGTTCTCTCAGTGGCATCAAAGCGGGTATGGGCCTTTTCGCCGACGGGGATGATTTCGAAAATGGTAATGTCATCGTTTAAAACGCAATTCAGCCGGAAGAGAAAATTCACTCTATCTTCAATTTCCTTTTCGGTGTCAAAATGCATATAAAAATCTTTGGCATGAACGCCGGTATCCGTACGGCCGCACCCCATTGAAGCTATATGATGGCCTAACAACTTCTCAAGGCCCTCATTAATGACCTGTTGAACCGATGGTGCATTTTTTTGCATTTGCCATCCACAATAGTTGGTGCCCTTATATGAAAGGTGAAGGAAGTATCTCAAAATGTAAATTTGTAAATTGGAAAATTTGAGAATTTGGAAATGAAGTTCATGAAAAACTATAGATGGTTCTTTTTGCTAGATGCAATTATTTTATTAACTACTTTTTCAATTTCCAGCAATCTGTTTAAAAGAGCATTGGTATCGGGATATTCTTTTGAATGCTGACATAGTTTTAGCCAATATTTTGTTTCCTTGATTTCTTTCGAGGATATTTTAAACTTATGAATAAAATCTGCTTTGCTTTCTGCATCCTGTGCCTCGTTAGCATTTGCGCCTATAGAAGTCCCTGATTTTAGTAGCTGTTTTGAAATCACATATTTGCCCGACTTGTCTAATGTCTCGCAATATGTTATAATATCCAAAGCAAAGTCAAACGTTAACTTTAGCACCGGGTTCGTCTCAATGGATGTATTTACTGTCATAATTACGATTTGCCGGCTTTCACATTCTCACATTCTCAAATTTCCGAATTTCCAAATTTTCTAATTTTCACATTCTCTCGTAAATAATGGCCATCCCCTGCCCCACACCAATACACATAGTTGCCAGGCCGTATTTTACATTACCTCTGCGTTTCATTTCATGCAATAAGGTGCCGGTAATCCTGGTGCCCGAGCAGCCAAGCGGATGGCCAATAGCAATAGCGCCGCCGTTTACATTTACTATTTCAGGGTTTAAGCCAAGCTCTTGTACGCAGGCAAGTGATTGAGAAGCGAAGGCCTCATTTAGTTCAGCCAAACCAATATCAGCAATGGTAATACCGGCACGCTTTAGGGCTTTCAAAGTGGCTGATACCGGGCCAATACCCATATATGCCGGCTCAACCCCCGAGGCCGCTATGGCCGCTATACGGGCCAAAGGTTTAAGATTAAATTTTTTTACAATCGCCTCGGTAACTATCACCGTTGCTGCTGCCCCATCGTTAATACCTGATGAATTACCCGCGGTAACAGTTCCATCTTTAACAAAGGCAGGTTTTAACTGGGCAAGTGTTTCAACCGTCGAAAGGCGGGGCTGTTCATCCTTTTCAAAAAATATCCTTTCGCCTTTGCCTTTATCCAATTCAATAGCAACCATTTCGTCGTTAAACTTACCTGCCTCGTGCGCTTTGTGATATTTAAGCTGAGAGTTGTGGGCAAACTCATCTTGTGCCTGCCGGCTGATATTCCATTTTTTAGCCACATTCTCGGCTGTTTCTCCCATCGAGTAAATAGTTTCTTTCCGGAAAAGTTTATTCGTAAAACGCCAGCCAATACTCGTATCAAACATTTGCTGGGTCCGCTCAAAGGCCGTACCCGCCTTGCTTAACACATAGGGTGCGCGGGTCATGCTTTCAACCCCACCGGCTATATACACCTCACCATCGCCGTTATTAAGCGCCCTGGCCGCATCAGCAATGGATTGTAGGCCCGAGGCACAAAGCCTGTTAACGGTTACCCCTGCTACCTCAACCGGCAACCCTGCCAAAAGTGCCGCCATTCGGGCTACGTTACGGTTATCTTCGCCGCTTTGGTTGGCGGCGCCTAAAATTACCTCTTCAATAAGCGCCGGGCTCAGCCAGCTGTTGTTGCGCTCAACTATTTTTTTAATGGCAAGTGCGGCCAGGTCATCGGGCCTGACTGTGCTAAGGGTGCCGTTAAATTTTCCTATCGGGGTTCGAAGGGCATCAACTATATAAGCATTCATTTGCTGAAATAATTTAGGTTTGTGCGCAAATTTAAACTTTCAAATCTGTTCGTTATGATTCAGAGAATTCAAACTGTTTTTCTTTTGTTGGCAGTTATTGCGCTAAGTCTGTTTTTATGGATGCCGCTGATTAATACCGACCCTGCTTTATTTAACCGCCCTATGGGCTTCAGGGGTTGGGAAGTGGTACACAGATATAATGGCTGGATGTACCTAATCAACCTTATTTTAACGGGTACCGCATTGGGTTTATCCCTGGTGAACATTTTTCTCTTTAAGTGGCGCGATTTGCAAATGTTGCTTTGTTGGTTTTGCCTGATTCTTATTGGCTCAGCAGTGTTGTTTGTTTACTATGAGTACAAAATATTTGTTTACCCCGGCGGTTACGTAATATTTACCCCATGGAATGCACTTGCAGGCGGGGCCGCTTTACTACAAATACTTGCCCTGATTTATATCCGTAAGGATGAAAACACGATCAAAAGCATGGATAGGCTGAGATAGATTGCCTATAAAGCGCGTTGAACTTTTGCATTATTTTTGGATAAGAAAAATTTGGCTGCCTTACGCCGATAAGGGGTGCGCAGTAATAGATTACTATTTATGCCTGGATCATGAGGAGAGTCTGGCTTCTTTTTATTTCCGCCGTTTTGCTTTTGGCAACTACCGAGATTTTGAAGGTATACTTTATTATGCCTTTTCCGGGTAGCCAACTTCAAAACAATGTTGAGCTGGCCTATAACCTAAACCGATACGCATGGATATGGGAAACGGGCCTGGGGCTTTTGATTTTATACGCCCTGGTAAAAATATTTACGGCTAAGGGTGTTTGGCTGAAAGTTTTGGCCTCCACTTTAATTCTTTTATTGACCGGTGTTATTTACCTCAACAATTTTGTGATGAGGGCCGATAAAATATTTTATCAACCCGGCCAGGTTGTCTTTGGGTCAGCAAAAGAAAGCAGTATTACCAACGATAGAATTGTAATTGGCATCGAGCAAAATGGTGAAGCAAAAGCTTACCCATTAAATATTATAGGCTATCACCACCAGGTGCGCGATAGCCTCGATAATCAACCCATAATGGTAACCTATTGCACCGTGTGCCGTACCGGTAGGGTTTTCAGGCCCTTGGTGGATGGGAAGGTTGAAAATTTCAGGCTCGTGGGTATGGATCAATTTAATGCCATGTTTGAAGATGCTACCACGCATAGTTGGTGGAGGCAGGCCACCGGTGAGTGCTGCGCAGGGCCGCTAAAGGGTAAAAAGCTGCCTGAAATTCCAACACAACAAATGACCCTTGAATCATGGGCACATCTTTATCCGCAAACAAAAGTGCTACAACCTGACCCTCAATTTGCAGGCCATTACGCTTCGTTGAAGGGATATGATAACGGCACCATAAAAAGTACACTTACAGGAACAGATTCTGTTTCAGGCCTTCCTAAATCGTGGGTTATTGTTGTGGTAACCAAACATGGCGAAAAAATGTATGATTGGAATGAACTTAAGAACCAATGGGTAATTAGCGACAGCGTAGAAGGCGAACCCATTTTGTTAACCAGGGAAAATAATGAAAATTCATTTCACGTATTCAGCAGAAGGGTTAATGATTCTATATTAAACTTTTCTTTCCACCCCAACAAAGACTGCCTTATCGACAACACCACCTCATCCGTTTGGGACTTATTTGGAAATTGCATGGAGGGCCCAATGAAGGGCACAAGATTAAAGTATATCAAGGCTTACCAGGAGTTCCGGCACTCGTATCTTACATTCCCAAATGCTAAGACAAACGAACCGGTTCAATAAATAAAATTTAACTACGGCGTCGTTTCCTTTGGTTTTGTATAAGGTTTGTGATCAACCTTTCTGTAAGCCCAACCAAATATTAGCGGGAAAACCCAAAGCGAAAATATCATGGCACAAAGTATGCCCCCGATTACTACCCGGGCTAAAGGCCTTGAGCTTTCTGACCCTATTCCATGCGACATAGCCGCCGGTAATAGGCCAATAGCCGCCATTAAGGCGGTCATTACAACAGGCCGTATCCAGGCACTTACGCCAAGCTTGATAGATTGATATAAGGAGCCATCCTGCCCCTTTAGTTTATCAAGATTTATTTTGAATGCCGATATTAGCAACACTCCTACCTGGATACATATGCCAAACAAAGCGATGAAACCAATACCTGCTGAAATGCTAAAGTTGGTGCCGGTAATGTGTAGCGCTAAAATACCACCCACAATAGCAAATGGCACATTTAAAAATACCAGCCCGGCATCTTTAAAGTTGCCAAACATAATAAACAGCAAAAGGAATATAAGCGAAAGACTGATGGGAACAGCTTGCGAAAGCCTTTTTGAAGCACGTTGCTGGTTTTCGAAATCGCCTTGCCACGCCATAGCGTAGCCCTTTTTCAAAGTAACTTTTTTGCTTACTTTTTCCTGCGCTTCAGCAATGGCACTTCCCATATCACGGCCAGTCACCGAAAATTTGACAACCGAATACCTTTCGTTGTTATCGCGGAAAATAAGGCAAGGGCCTGTTTTTTGCGTGATGCTTGCTATTTCTTTAATAGGCACTTTCGAACCGCTTTGGGTTGGTACCAACAAGTTTCCAATATCCTCGGGCGTTTTTCTATACTCTTCCGGCAGGCGTATTCTTATATCAAATGTTTTAACCCCCTCATAAAGTGTAGAGGCAGCAAGGCCACCTATGGCCATGGCTACAACAGCATTAGCATCGGCAGTGGCTACCCCGTAAAGCGCCATTTTTTGCTGGTCAAGGTTTACATCTATTTCAGGTTGACCGGTGCTGTGGATTACCCCTAAGTCATCAATGCCTCGCACTCCTTTAAGTATGTTATAAACCTCGGTTACCTTGCCCTCCATGTAATCAAGCGAATCTCCATAAACCTTTACGCAAATCGAGCCTTTAACTCCCGAAACAGCCTCCTCCACATTATCCATAATTGGTTGGGAGAAGTTGAGGTTAGCACCCGGAATGGTAGATAGCTTACTGCTAATTTGTTCTATTAATTCATCTTTGGTGATGTGCGGCTTCCAATCCTCCTCAGGCAATAGCAATACATCAAATTCATTATTGTAAAAGCCGGTTACATCGGTTCCGTCATCGGGCCTGCCGGTTTGAGAAACGGTGTAAGTTATTTGAGGGAATGTCATAAGTATTTGCCGCACTTTCCTCGACACCTCGACACTTTTGTTTAACGATACGCTGTATGGTAATTGCACGCGCAACCAAATGGAGCCTTCATTTAATTCGGGAAGAAATTCTGTGCCCAAAAATTTGAAGGAATAAATACCAATTACCATGGCTATCATTGAAGAAATCACTACAATTTCTTTATAACGGAATGCCTTTTCAAATCCACCAAGCATAAATGCCTTCAGATGATGAACAAAAGGATTATGTTTTTCGTGCACGTTTTTGCTGAGCAGCATATTTATTAATACCGGTACCAGGGTAAGGGTAGTAATAAGGGCGCCTAACAAGGCAAAGCCCAGCGTATATGCAAGTGGAGAAAACATTTTTCCCTCAACCTTTTGAAAAGAGAAAATGGGAAGCAAGCCGGTGATTATAATAAGCTTCGCGAAGAAAATGGCCCTTCCTAATTGAGCACCGTTTTTCTTGATAATCCCCAACTTCGTTATCCGGTTAAAACGTTCAAGGCCCAGCTCTGCCCGTTTATGGTCAAGTATTACAAACATGCCCTCTACCATAACCACGGCCCCATCTATAATAATTCCGAAATCAACCGCGCCAAGAGAAAGCAGGTTTGCACTCATCCCCATCAGGTGAAGGCATATAAACGCAAATAGCAACGACATCGGGATAATGAGCGAAACAATGAGCGTGGTGCGCCAGTTAAACATGAAAAGCGATACCACAAAAGTAACCAGTAGTATACCCTCAATAAGGTTATGCATAACCGTGTGGGTAGCATAACCTATCAGGTCAGACCGGTCGTAATAAGGAACTATTTTGGTGTCCTGCGGCAGTATTCCATTGTTCAATTTATCAATCTCTTTTTTCAGGTTGTCAACTATTTCGGTTGGGTTTTCGCCCTTGCGCATTACCACAATGGCTTCTACCACATCGTCCTGATCGGTTACCACACGCTTACCGGTCGAGTCAGTAAAACCATCGCTACGGCTAACCCAACCTAATCGCGGTACGTTCGATATTTCTACAACAGCAACGTCTTTAACCAATAACGGCACACCATTGTTATTCTGAATAATAACGTTCTTTATTTCATTGATATCATTCAAAAGGCCGATGCCCCTGACAACAAAAGCTTCGTCATTCTGAATCATCATATCGCCGCCAATGTTGATATTGGTTTTTTGAACGGCAGTAAAAACATCAAGGGCCGTAAGGCCAAATGAGGTCAGTTTTCCCGGGTCTACTTTAATTTCATACGCTTTGGTCTTGCCCCCAAAACTATTGATAGCACCAACACCCTGAACAGACCTCAATCGCCGGTCAATTACCCAATCCTGAATTGTTTTTAACTCTCTTACATCCCTAAATGAGCTTTTTAAAGTATAGCGATAAATTTCACCGGTCGGCCCGGTGGGTGGCTGAACAGAAGGCTGGATATTATTGGGCAGGGTTGCGTTTTGCAACAGGTTCATTACCTGCTGCCTGGCCTCGGGGTCTTTTACCCCATCATCAAAAATCAGTTTTACATATGATAAACCAAAAATACTGGTTGAACGCAGACTGATTTTATTCTGCACCGGGTTCATCGCAATTTCAATAGGAATGGTCACAAACTTTTCAACCTCTTCTGCACTGCGGCCCGGCCATTGGGTAATAATGCTTATTTCGGTATTCGTTACATCGGGAAATGCCTCAATAGGCATGTTCTTAAATGTAATTATACCCGACACGATTAATACAGCAGCGGCAGCTAGTATAAACCACTTGTTTTTGAGTGAAAATCCTATAATGCCTTTCAGAAACTTGTTCATTGCTTTGATTTAGGTGGACCAGAAACGATAATAATTACCGCCAGGCCACAGTATCGTTTATATTTTATCGCTTAGCTATTTAGTTCGCCATAAATCAGGATTGCGGCAGTGGTTATTACACGGTCGCCTTCTTTCACGCCCGATTTAATATAGGTTTTATCGCCTAATGCATTAAGCACTTCCACCGGTGTAATAGACGCATCTCCATGGCCGTTATACACCAGTACGTAATAGCGGCTGTTGTCGTAAATTAAGGCCTTGCTTGGTATGCATAACGCTTGCCTGTTTTCGGGGTTCGCAATTTCTATACTGGCAAACATTTGTGGTTTTAACTCATATTTTTCGTTAGGGATGATAACACGCACCTTCATTACTTTGGTAGTAGGGTCAAGCGCGCTGAGCACTTTATCAACTTTGCCTTTAAATATCCTACCGGGATAGGAAAGTGTAGTAACGCGCGCATCATCACCCAAATGCACCTTGTCAACGTTCGACTCATAAACATTCGCCCATACCCACACATTTTTCAGATCAGAAATAGTGAATATGCCGGTGCCGTTATCGGTACGGATAGAAGTTCCGTTGGTAATGTTTTTCTGTACAATAAACCCGCTTACCGGTGCTTTTATTTCCCACACGCCCTTGGTATTGTCGCCGTTTATTTTCAATATTCTTTGTGCCATTTCTAATTGCGAAACAGCCTGGTCGTAATTAGTTTGTGCTGTTGTTACGTCAAGGCTTGATGCAAGGCCCGATTTGAATAAATCCTG
>Ga0206832_10246_pt1 | contig 11943 bp, 12 predicted proteins | sample Alteio_BWOrgCont_74_FD_152896 | JGI IMG/M metagenome (GOLD analysis project Ga0206832, IMG submission 152896) | Enriched cells from forest soil in Barre Woods Harvard Forest LTER site, Petersham, Massachusetts, United States -... | ecosystem: Environmental > Terrestrial > Soil > Temperate forest >... | reverse complement strand
GATAGCTTTCTACCTCCTCAGGAGTACTCAAAGTATCTCTCATGTACTCGACGCCCAAACTGAGCATGATGCCGAATACCAGTCCAACAAGCCCACCCTGCACAATCTCATGCATCTTCTTTGGACTCGAGGGTATTTCGGGCGGTTCGGCATTATCTACGATAATGGCGTTGGACGTGTCCGAATCGGCCTCGAGACTTACGTCCTTAATCTTCTGAAGTACCTGGTCGATCAATTGACGATTGCTGTCCACTTCCCGCTGAAGCACCGCGTATTGCACAGCGGCATCGTTAAGCTTGAGGGCTTCCTGCTTCTGCTCATCCAGCTCGCTTCGAAGTGCATTTTCCTTGGCCAACGCCGCTCGGTAGCTAGATTCGATCGTATCCCGGATCCTATGAACCTCATCGTTCAGTCTGGCTCGCGTGACGTTCGCCTTGGCCTGAAGCTGGGCAAGCGGTGGATAGTCAGGCGTGAACCGGCTGGAGAGGCTTGCGACATCGGCTTCTTCGCTGTTCAACGAATTCTGCAGCGTCTCTACGTTCGCATTTTCCATAATTGCTGGCAGTGCGCCCGATTTCTCGCTCGATATCACTTGGACTTGTGCCCCAAGCCCGATTCGCTCGACTTCAGTGGCAGTCAGGTCCTTGCTAAGATCAGAGAGACGATCCAACACGACGGTCTGCTTACCATCGAGGGATATAAGTCCGGGTGTGAGCCCGTTATCGCGACGGTAGGTGTTGAGCCTCGTCGAGGATTGCTCGAGATCGCTCTGTAATCCTTTGAGCTTTGTCTTGAGAAATGTTACTACTCCCTCATTAGCCTGATCATGCAGCGTAATTCCCAGCTGTTGGTAAGCCTGAGCGTGTGCATTTGAAATCTCACTCGACAAAGATGGACTAGAAGTTGTGGCCTGCAAACTAACCAGACTTGTGTCCGTCACGGGAATGACTGAGATCATCGACTGGTACTGATTGATCAGGGCTGAGCGCTCCGGGCTTTCTTTGTTACCCTCAACGTGAGTCTTAATGGGATGCGAGGAAACCAAGAACTCATTTTGTACCCAGGAGATCAGCGGCTGCACGCCTTTGGCCAGCGATGCCTCAAGCCGTTGAACCGAGGAAGGCTTAACGTTCGCGCCCAGGAAGGACTTGTCATGACCTAGATCGAGGGTATCAATAACCTTACCAGCGAGCCTCCGGCTCTTTAGTACCTCATACTGAGTTTTGTAGTAGCTCGTTGAATATTCGTCCCCCGGCCCGATTTCAGCGGCTATGTTTTTGTCGCCCAACATGTCAGGGATGTGAGGGCTGATTAACAATACACTGGTCGCAGTATACAGACGAGTAGCGGTAAACGCCGAATAGGTTGCCATCGATAGGCCGACGACAAAGGCAGCCAGCACCAGCCATCGGTGCTTCAGCAAAATATACCAATATTTCAACGGATTGAGACGCGCTTCCTCCTCGTCTTCGAAGCGGAAGCCTTCGGGCTGCGAATTGATCTGTCGTCTCGTCTCATCGCCTTGACCACGGCTAGGCGAAGGTGGTGCGTATGGAGATAGTTCGTTCATTGCGCCTTTTTTGTGAGTACCCAGAGTTATGGCACAGGCACAGCTGTTCCAATCTTGTTGTTCACGAGGCTATACACTATATAGGGGATTATCTTGGCGTTCGAGTAAGAAACTGAGATGACGTCATTACTTTGGACAAGCGGGTCGGGCGCCTGACCGCGTTTGATTTTGTTCAAGTCGAGGCTGATGGATTGAGTCGTTCCATTATTGGCGGTACGCAGTAGACGAACATCGCCCCCGTCGCCGGCCCACATAGGACCACCCGCTTGTCCTATTGCCGCCAGCGCGCTCAGACCGGAAGTCACTGGGAAATGGCCGGGATTGTAGACCCATCCGACTACCGACACTTGGCCACCACCTGGAACAACTATGACGTCGCCGGGGCGCAGCGGCATATTGAGGAAACGCCCCGAGTCATTCGTCGACTTATCTGTGAGCGAAATCACCAAGGGTGGCCCGTTGGAACCCACAAACGACCTGAGAGGAGGGATATCATTCTGGTCATGTATGGCCGGAGGCCCGCCATCAGTGGACTCGCCATCGGTCATGCGAGCGCTCGCCATCATTAGTGCGGCATTCGGTGCCGCTGACGATATAGCTGGTATGAGGATAACCCGGTCGGCTGCACCGTCCTGGGCACCACCCGCCGAACTCAGTAATTGCAGTACCGTTTCGGAGGTACTCGCGAGCGCAAAGACTCCGGGATTCTTTACCGCGCCAAGAACCGCGACGAAACGAGCCTGGTACTCCTTAACGTACATCTGGAACTCGGGCTTGTAGATATATTTACGAAGCCTCTGCGCAACTTCACTCCTGAGTTCGTTTTCAGTGAGGCCGGCTGCTTGAAGCTGGCCGATAAAAGGCAGGGTGATGGTGCCGGTGGCAGACACGCGAACCATAACGTCACTGAATTCCTCAACACCTGGTACGGATACGACGATTTGGTCGCCGGGGCCGATCGCAAAATCCTCAAGAGGCTTCGCCTGCGTACGGCTCAGCCAAAGGGCGTTAAGGCGTTCGACCGTGTCAGGGTCGCCAAAATAGTCAACGCCGGTGGATTCCGGGAGATCGCTGACCGGAGTGATCTTGCCCGAAGCCTGAAGCAGACCTTGCGATGGAACGTGAGGTGGAACTATGGGCGACACGCTCTCACTCGCCGTTCGCTTTGCAGCGGACGGAATAGTTGTCACAACTCCGTTTCCCACTGGAGCGTTCTGCGCGGTGCTACATCCCAACAGCAGTGGCAGCGCGGCCACAAGCGCGACGCTACAATACCCAAACATGTTCAGTACAGCGTTTCTCTCGTAATCTCGCATAAGGCATCACAGCCTCCAATCTCTCCGCATATGAGGCCCATTAATTTCCCCGGTTTTCCTGCGGACACCCGGGTTATTTGACCTCAAAGCGGAGGCCACGCGTTCGAGACGCCGTCCATCGGATTGCGAATTTTCACCCAGCCTCGTTATTGTTCTGATAACATTGATTGATTTTACTTAACTTTAGTTTCTAATGCAACCGCTACTTCATCTCGATCTCGCAAATGGCAACTATGAACGCCCGTCTGCTTGCATGTAGTCGAAAGTATGATAAAAGATGCCCAAATAAAGTTGCGCGCAACGACTTACTAAAATGCAGAGGCGGAACTCAGACGAGGTCGAACAAGACCGCTCTTTTGCGCAGCACTATAGCGCTGATCCAGGTCCCCGACAGATTAGCCATTTAAAAATCTATGCGTCGGCCGGCCTCTGAACCATAATGGTTGACCAAGCCCAGCTTTGAATTGGCGTCCTTAAAATGAAACTCCTCTATTTGAACCCAACGGGGCTGTTTGGCGGCGCCGAGCGGGTTTTGCTCGACCTAATAGCAAGTATCAGAGAAAGGCGCCCGCATTGGACAATCTTGCTGATTGCAGGCAGTGACGGGCCGTTGATTCGAAGAGCTCGCAATATGGGGATAGCCGCCGAGGTTCTGCCGATTCCTCAATCGCTGGCAGAGATCGGCGATGCTGGAGCGGGCGTGCCAGCTAGGGCACAAGTCGGAAGACTGACCCTCGCCGCATCACTAGCCCGTGCGGGATTTTCAACAATAATGTACAAGAACCTGCTCGGCCGCAGAATTCGCGAGATTGCGCCGACGCTGATTCATACCAACGGATTCAAAATGCACATAATGGCCGCGGCGTCAGTCGGATGCAAAATTCCGGTCATTTGGCACGTTCATGATTATGTCAGCAAACGGCCCGTGATGCGCCGGCTGATGCGCTTCGAGGCCGCACACTGCGCTGCCGCGATCGCAAATTCCAATACCGTCCGCAATGATTTGATTTCCACCTGCGCGGGCCAATTCGAGGTGGCAACCGTATATAACGCCGTGGATCTCGATCAGTTTAGGGAATCAGGTCCGCTTCTCGATCTCGATAAGCTTTCCGGACTGCCTCCTGCCCAGCTAGGCGTCGTTCGGGTTGGTATCGTGGGGACCCTGGCCCGATGGAAGGGACATGAGGTGTTTCTCCGCGCGATCGCGGCACTACCTCCCGAATCGCCGGTTCGGGCCTATGTCGTGGGCGATGCGATCTACTCGACCCGCGGCAGTCAATGGTCGCTCGATGAACTGCGCACCCGGGCAAAATGGCTTGGGCTCAGCGATAAGGTCGGCTTTGCCGGATTTGTCGAAGACGTTCCGGCGGCGATTCGAGCGCTCGATATTGTTGTGCACGCGAGCACTGAACCGGAACCTTTTGGGCTAGTGATAGCGGAGGCAATGGCGTGCGGGAAAGCAATAATCGCCGCCAGGGCGGGCGGCGCAGAAGAAATTGTCAATGCCTCGGGCGGTGCGATTTTTCATCGCCCCGGCGACTATGCGGACTTGGCCAACTGCATTGGGAGGCTAGTTCGCAATCCTGCCGGGCGCGCCCGTTTTCGTGAAACCGGCCGTGCTGCAGCAGAGCGATTGTTTGCCCGCACCCGCCTTTCGTCCGAAGTGATACCAGTGTACGAGCGAGTCGTGAGCGCCAAATACAACGGGCGCATATAGTTGCCCCGGTAAGGTGCTTCCGCGTTGCCCCGCTGGCCCAATATATACGCCCGACATTCCCAAGATTGAGAGCTTCAAGGAACTCTCGCTTCACCGAAGGGAAGCCATGAACTTCGTCAGCAACGCGTGGCCGTCATGTGGGAACGGGCAGCACAGGCGTCCAGCGCTGCGCGCTCTGCTTTCATGTCTTCCTCGACGAACGCCGCTTCCGAGATCGCCACGGGTGTCCCACCGTGCTGCGCGTGCCAGCCCGCAGCGGTAGTATCTGTTGCCTTCTCGGCGCCTTGCTCTCGACCTCGGCTCTTGCCCTTCTTGTTCACGGCGGCTTCCTTGGTATCTCCAAAGGGAAGTGTGCCGCAACTTTGAAAACGGTGACCGAGGAGGTTCCGAGAGTAACTGAGCGGCGAGGTCTCAGGCCGCCAGATCGAACAGCTGATCAATGAAACGATTCTGGCTGCTCGGAACTCGCGAAAGCTCTGCTTGGCCTTCACTCGTCGTTTGATCGTTCGATGATCCTGCTCCAGGATGTTGTTCAATATTGGACCGGTCGATGCCGGCAGCGCCGGTGCAGGGTTCCTTCCGCTTTCACTGCGGCAATCGCCACTCCATAGAGGCGGGCCTTATCAGTGTTGATGACGCGGGGTTTCGGATGAGACGGATCGCTAAGGGCCTTGCGGAATAGGCGTTTGGCCGCGGCCGCATCACGCAGCGCCGATAGATGGCAGACAATGGTGGCGCCGGTGGAGTCAATGGCGCAGTAGAGATAACACCAACGGCCCTGGACTCGAATATAGGTTTCATCGACACAGGATTTGTTGGTCGGCCTGAGATATCGACGCAGCCGCTGTTCCAGTTCGGGACCGTAACGTTGCATCCAACGCCAGATCGTCGTGTGCTCCGCTTCCAGACCGCGCTCGGCGAGCAACTCTTCGACATCGCAGCGACAGCGAGTAGCGAAGATACCAGCGCACGGCACACAGAATCAGCTCTGGCGCCGTCTGCCGCCACTTGAAGATTGCCCGTCGGGTTGCGTACTTCACGATCGTTTCAGGCTTATCAGCAATCTTCGCCAAACTTGCAACACATCCGTCGCTCCTCTTGCTCCAACCCGATCTTCCGATCGTGCAAGCATTGCCGCCACTTCAATTTTCAACAGCTATTCGGGCATTGCCCCAGAAATCTTTTTGATTCGGGGGACGATTTTTCGGGTCGCTTGACAGAGTAGTTTATTAAAGTAATGTTATGTTAGTTAGCTTGCGAATAGTAAAATCAAGCAATAGCGTCTCAAAGTAATGATAAAAGAGAGCAGAATAATGAAGACACGAAACTCCGAAGATCGGACCGAAGACCAGAGGGAATTCTTCACCGTTAGCCAGCTTGCCGATCTTCTACAACTGACCGAAATGACCATATATAGGATGGTCAACAGGGGAGACCTTCCACACTACGAGTTTGGCAGGGTGAAACGTTTCAGCAGAAGCGATATCGATGATTTTCTAAAAAACCATCGCCACTCTCCGATCCAGGGGACGAGATTGGTTTCGAAAATCAAACGCAAACGCAAGTTGGTCGTAAATTCAGCGCGGTCGGCTTCGCAATAGATTTTTATAAGTCCCTTCTGAGCCCATAGGTAATGAAGGGGTGCCTGAACGGTTTATCCTGTTCCGCCGCTGCATCGAGGATGCACAATTTTAGCTCGCCAGGGAATTTGTCTCCGACCCTCTTAGCAATGCGGCGCGTTAAGAACTCCCATGCCATATCATAGGGATCCGCTCTCACCGGCTACGCGGTCGGCCCGGACGAGGTTCCGCGTGCAGTCCGGCAACGCCGCTTTGCCGACGCCACAGAGACCACCTGGGCACTAACCCCGCAGCGCCTGGCGACCGCTCTGTTGGCGGCGCCATCGGCCGACAGCAGTACGATCTGCGCGCGCCGCACCAAGGAAAGCGGCAAGCTCCGCGAACGCAAGATCGAGAGCAGCTGCGAACGCTCCGACGGACTAATCGTCAATGCCATATTCGGCCTGCCCATCCCTTCATCCTCCGCCGGAACAGATGGGCTCGACTATGTAAAGTTATTTATGGGACATAATACTAGGAGACCAGGAATTGCGCCAGAGGAGGGAGAATGGGCTGGAGGACGCGAGGGGGGCCATCAGGGCAAGCCGATCGCGCGCCGAAAATGATCCATCGTAATTTTGAGGCCGGGGCGCAGCGGCGTCTTCGGCTCCCATCCGAGCTTCGCGCGCGCAAGGCTGATATCGGGGCGACGCCGCACGGGGTCGTCGAAACGGGCGGGATGAAACACGAGCTTCGAGGAGCTGCCGGCGAACTCGATCGCGAGCGAGGCTAATTGCAGAATCGTGAACTCGTCGGGATTGCCGATATTGACGGGCCCGGTAAAGCCGTCGCCGCTATCTATCATGCGGACGAGGGCTTCGATGATGTCGTCAACATAGGCGAAGGATCGGGTCTGTTGACCGTCGCCGAAGATCGGCAGGTCCTCGCCCTTGAGGGCGGCGACACAGAAGTTCGAGACTACGCGGCCGTCGTTAATCGCCATGCGGGGGCCGTAGGTATTGAAGATGCGGACGATCTTGATGTCGACGTTGTTCTGCCGGTGGTAGTCCATCATGAGAGATTCGGCGACGCGTTTGCCCTCGTCGTAACACGAGCGCACGCCGATCGGATTGACGTGACCCCAATAGCTTTCGGTTTGCGGATGCTCCTCCGGGTCGCCGTAAACCTCGCTGGTGGAGGTCAGGAGGATGCGCGCGTGGACGCGCTTGGCGAGACCCAGCATGTTGATGGTACCCATCACGCTGGTCTTGATGGTCTTGACCGGATTGTACTGGTAATGGACCGGCGAGGCGGGGCAGGCGAGATGAAAGATGCGATCGACTTCGAGCAGGATGGGTTCGACGATATCGTGGCGGACCAGCTCGAAGTTGCGATTTCCGATCAGATGGCTGACGTTGGTGCGCCTGCCGCTGAAGAAATTGTCGAGGCAGATGACCTCATGGCCATCGTTGAGCAAACGCTCGCATAGATGCGACCCCAGAAAACCCGCTCCGCCAGTAACCAGCGTTCGCACGTTCACCTCCGCCCGTTAGGATTCTAAAAGCTGGATTAACGCAGTAATCTCAATGCCGTCGCCGGCTTGACCAACACATGACGAAGAGCGAGGTTCTCTAATTCCCGATCCGTCCGGCTACGGAATCGGCGGGCAATGGCGGCAACGATGGAACGCACATCCTTATGCCTGCCGGCGACACTACGTCGACCCTTAGCAAAACTCTAGACTTTCCTCGACTCAGCCTCAAAGGGCATTTCCGGCAGCTTTCATTCACTCACTTTGAGGGCGCACTTTGCGGCCCGGCTGCGCGATGGAGCTGAGCTGTCCGAGGCACCAGCGATCGATCGACTCGACGGTAAAGCGCCAGTCACTGCCGACCTTGAACGCCGGCAACTGCCCCAGCTTCAGCAAGCGGTAAATCGTCGTTGGATGAACCCTGAGGTAATCAGCCAATTCCATTACGGTCATTATCGGCCTCATTATCGGCCGCTTGTCTGGTTTCACTTTCACCCACCCCTCCGATTTTCCTAACGCGAGCGTGCTCTACTTCCTCGCATTGGTGCTGTCGATTTTCACGCCGGAGTGTCCTCACTAACTCCAAAGACTCCATCTGTGCGTCGAAAGCACCCAAGCGGCCAGGAGTCCGTTCGCGGTCGCATGTGCAATCACGGCGTCGGATAACCTTCCACTTCGATAAGCTGCGACGGCAAAAATGGCTCCGGCAGTAAATGCTGCTAACCATTCTCGATGAGTTGCAGCGAAGAGAGCCGACGAGCCAATGAAGGATACCCAGGTGAAGTGTCGGTAAGAGACCGTCTCGAAGTTTCCGCAGACTAGCTTGCGAAGCACGTAGCCGCGAAAAGCCAATTCCTCGGCGATTGGACCGGTTATAACGGCTCCCATAATCCTGAATGCCAGCCATCCTGACGCCGCCAAACGCGTCATGCAATTCAGGCCGGCGGCAAACGACGCATCGGCGCTCGCGGCACCGTGAACAGGAGTTAGCAGAATCCACAACACGAATGCTGCTGTGCCAAAGCCAACTGACCATAGAGAGGGCCTGATCGCGGGAGCGCGAAGCTCGCCTCGATAAATCCAAAGAGCGGCAACGGCCGCGAGAACGCGTAGCGGGTAGAGCAAATCGAACCCGTCGGAGAAAATCCTGGTGATCATGGATACTGCGATGATCGCGAGCAGCGGAGTAAGGTACAGCTCCGGGCATGCGGCCGAAACGGCGGCCGGCGCCGCCGACACTCGTGCAAAAACGGAGGAGCGCTGGCTCGCGATTATCAACACGAAGGCGACGGCGTTGAAAAGAATCCATCCAGCGACGGTGTGGAAGCCATCCATCGCGATCGTCGGCCACCACTGGCCAATTTCAATCAGGATGAAGATTCTGAAAATGTTGCAGAGCTCGATCAGCAGCATCCCTACAGGAAGAAGCGTCAACGCCTGCGGAAATCGAAGGTGAGCTCTGAAGATCCAGAGGTAGAGGCTGGTCATCACGATGATTAGGCCAACCCCTTCCAGCCCGGAGCATCCTGGATCGATCGTGACTGCAAAGCGAGAAGTTCCTACCACGCCCTGGTCGGGCTGAAAAAGTAAATCCTGTCTGGTGAGATTCAGGATTGCGGCGACTCCAAAGAGAGTCGCATTCGACAGAATCGACCATAGCCGCATCGTCAGAAATTCGGAAAAGCGAGCCGCGAAGCCCAGGATTAACGCCGCAACTATTACGGCGGGAGAGCTCTTCAGCCAGCGAAACCATAACCTGGGAGGCATCACTGATGCGCACCAACTGACGAGCAAGCCACTCGTAAGCAGAATGCCCGATAGCGCCCATAGCTCTGCGTTCGGCTTGATGAGTGCGCCATGTTCAGCGACCATCCAGCCCCATAGAATCATTGCAGCGACCGCCACCAGGTGAATGGTCAACCAAGCACTCCAGCCGGGGTCATCGTCGCGCAGAAGCCCAAAATCGCCCCCGATCAAATCGCGGGGGTGACCCCAGCTGAGCAACAAAGCGGCAAAAGTGGTGGCCAGGAAAATGGCCGCTATCATTCTGCGACTCGAAAACAGCAGGAGCCACCACCCGTGGCCAAGATAAGCGGCAGGCAGTGGCAGGGATAAGGCTGTTAGCTCTGGCAAGATCAGAAAGGCTATCGCCAAACGCCGACGAGGAAAATTGTGCCCCATAACGCCTGAAGAGGATGGCGCCCGGGTCGCCAGCGCTAACAGATCCCTCACCGTGATTCAGCTGGAGTCGGTGATCAGCGACGCCGAAGGCGCTCTAGGAACAATGTGACGCCGCCGGCTAAAAGTGCCAGACCGCGGACGCTTGTACCGGGATCGAGCTCGGGGGCGTGCGGCCACGGCCCCGCTAACGCGAGACCGGCACTTCCGATCACGAACAGGACGGCGGCGGTCACAATTCCAAGCCGGCTAGTAGGGGTTCGACAAATTCCTATCATTTGCTTCCTCCTGGGTACGACATTGTCGAGGCTTAATATAGCTGTATAGATAAATCATGTAAAGTAGTCTGAACAGCCATCCAGTTAACTATAAGCGAGACGAGCGACTGTTGCTAATTAGCCGTCTGCCACGGTTGCTTACCAATAATTTAGCTCACCGTGGTTCTGCCGGAACTCCTGGGAGGCGACAAAGATTAATCCGTAGGCGTCGCGCGGGGCATCTCAGTCCCACGCGCTCGTTGGCGCTCGGCGAGGCGGCGCAGCCTCCGCTTGGGCGCCGACGTTCCGGTTCTCGCACGGGCGATCGTAAAGCAGCCGTCCGAGACCATCGTCGAAGCAGAAATTGCAGCTCTCGACGAAAACGGTCGACCATCATTCAATCCACTCCAGAACTACTGCCGCGCCGGCACGCTGCTTCGATTTTATTTTTCGATATCCTGACCCTCGCAGGAAGAAGCCTTCAGGCAGCCACTGCGGAAAAGGCTGAAAGTGCTGCGAACCAAGGTCATGCCCCGAATGCCCGAATCAGTTCTCTATTCGGAAACGTTAGAGGCTGCGACATCGGAAATAACCAAGGCGGCGAGAGCACAAGGCCTCGAAGGAGTGATTGCGAAGCGTCGCGATAGCCTCTACGAACCCGGGCGCCGGCCAGGTATCTGGGCTTGTCGTGCTCGCAGCCCGTTCCACTCGCTTCAATTCGATAGCAATTCTCGCAGGCTGCCTAAATTATGGTTCCGATGGAATTTTTGGTAGGGACAGGCAGCGCGATCGTCCGGTCGGACGGACGGGATGCCGGTCCATGCCGATAGGTGTGTCGCCGATCACGATTGTTTCTCGCGGGAGTCGTAAACCCGTCCGTGCGCTTCTTCAAAAGGAAGTCTGAAACCTCATCATGATTGACGCTCGCGATGCTCGGGAACCGGCCAGGTCGCGCGAAAGCGAACGCTACGCCGGCTCCTCACTGACACCCGCGGCGCGCAGGATCGAGCGGCGCACGAGCGCTGCGATCGGCACCTTGTAGTCATTCTCAGTCAGCGGCTCTTCAGCGGAGAGTGCGGCGGCGGCGGCACGCCTTGCGAGTGCATAGCTGACGCGCGATCCGACGATCACCTGCTCCGCCTGCGGCGCCCCGCCACGGAATCGGCACCACCGCACCCATCACGATTCGCGCGGCGCGCGCAGCTCCGGCGCCGTCTGTCGCCACTTGAAGATTGCCGGTCGGGGTGCGTTCTTCACGGTCTTTCAGGCGACCAGTCACTCCCGCCAAAAGTTGTAACACATCCCCCGCTTGCGTCATCTCGCGCCGGTCGTGCAAAGTCAGAGACGAAGAGGATGGACCGCCGTGGACACGTACGGAATCCGGGGCCTTTTCGCATAGGGAACCATCGGTATGGATTGGGAAAAGCGAGGACATGCTGGGCATAGTCGCGGAAGCGCCGCAGCCCGATGCACTTGCAGTATCACGGTTCTACGTTCTCTGATCGCCATTTCGATCCTTTTGGTCTGCATCAATCTGACCTCGCGATCGCAGGTTTGTGCGCAAGAGTTCCATGCTGCTCAAGCATCGAAATCCAAAGCCGCTCTTAAGATCGCGCCAGGTCATCTGTCGTTTGGTCGCGTGACTGTGCCACAGACACGCTCGATCATGATCACCGCCAGCGGCAATACGTCGGTGTCGGGTAATGTCGGATCACCCTCTGCACCATTCTCGATAATCAATGGTGGTGGCTCTTTTGACCTGGCACCAGGACAGACCAGAACCGTTACGGTGATGTTCGAACCTTCTGCCAAAGG
>Ga0206832_10245_pt1 | contig 11947 bp, 11 predicted proteins | sample Alteio_BWOrgCont_74_FD_152896 | JGI IMG/M metagenome (GOLD analysis project Ga0206832, IMG submission 152896) | Enriched cells from forest soil in Barre Woods Harvard Forest LTER site, Petersham, Massachusetts, United States -... | ecosystem: Environmental > Terrestrial > Soil > Temperate forest >... | reverse complement strand
CACGGCAAAAGTGTTGATATTGTATTCAGCATCGCCGGTGTGGTCCTCAATGTCTTTAACTAATTCGCGGGCAAGGCTTGTCAAAAAAGCAAAGCCGGCATAAAACTTCAATTGCAAAATTAGTACGGCAATGGCATAGCTTGTGTTTTCGAATAAATTGCCCGCGTGTATCAGGCGCAAATAATCAACATCAAACCCCAGCAGTAGTACAAAAACAAAAGCACTTAAGGCAGCTACCACAAGGTTGCCCACCAGTGGCATTTTCTTTAAAAACGACGAGTAGATATAAAGCAGTAATGCACTTATTACATACAAATATCCCAAATGAAAATTGCCGTTTTTCCAACCCAGGTAAAAGCCGATGCCAATGCCCGAAAATACCAGTGCCATGTGCAAATACATGGCGACATCGAGCGACATTAAACCGCTGGCAAGTGGCCGGTTGGGTTTAAATTCTTTATCCAGTTCGAAATCAAAATAATCATTAATAACGTTGCCACCTGCCGCCAACAATAATACCGAGAGCACAAACCAAACAAATTCTATTATGTTAAACGGAACCAGCGTTGTGTGCAAAATATTAAAGTGAACCGGCACAATAATCAGGTAGTAAAAAAGCGATAAGCTTAACGCAATGATAAAAAGATTACCTGCTCGTATTAGTTTTAAAAAGCCCAACAGTTTTTGCATGTTTAAATATTACGGCGGAAAGATAAAAAAGGAGCGATTAAAAGTTGTTTTGGTGCGGGCTCAACTTCGAGGCCTGTTCAATAATGCTTTCGGTAATTACCTGGTAAACCTTTTGCAAGCGGGTGTCATCGCCAAGTAATTGTATGTGCTTTTCAATCGTTTTAAAATCACCCCTTATAGCCGGGCCGGTCTGTATTTCGGAAGGCGAATGGTTTTCGAGGTTTTGAATGAAATTAAAAATCAGCGGTTTTAGTATTTCAAATGGCAAGCCGTGCGATAATAAAAGCTGCTCCGAAATTCCGAACATATGATTAGTAAAGTTATTGGCAAACACAGCCGCCACATGTATCCATTGCCTTTGCTGCTCATCAACCATGTGTACATTTTTCGAAATGCACCTTGCCAGTTCTTCAAGTTTAAGTGTGGTTTGCCTATTGCTACCTTCTATTAATATGGGCACGTTTTTAAAATCAACTTTCGCCGCTTTGGTCATGGTTTGCAGCGGATAGAAAATGCCAAAGTTGTTCGAAGTGTTTTGCAACAAATCTTTTGATTTGGTGCCACTTGTATGGGCTACAATTTTGTTATCCGTTTTTAGTGCAGCGGCTACTTCAGCAATGGCATCGTCTTTAACCGCAATCAGGTAAACATCAGCATCCGGTAATTGGCTCAAATCTGAAGTAAAACCTGCGCCTACCGTTTTAGCCAATTCAATCCCGGCCTCATTGCTGCGGTTATATATCTCCACAATCTCGTGCCCGGTTTTCTTTAAAACAAGCGCAAGTTGTGTTGCTACGTTACCTGCCCCCAGTATCGTTATCTTCATGCTATAAAAATAAGCTTTATCGTAATTACTTCAGATTATCAAGAATGCGCCTGAACATGCTTATTAGCGCACCTAAAAATGTGATAATACCGCCTATCCAAACCAGGTTGATGTATGGAAAAACTATCGCCTTCATAATAATAAAATCAAGCGGTTTTTCTGTTTCATGAATAGTAAGGCTAACCTTTTTGCTGCTAGGGTCTATTTTGTCAACATTAATTTTTAAACCCAGTTCAGCCGCCTCACCGGTTATCGGGTTGTCGTACGAACCGTTATTCATATCTATTACCAAAATCGGTTCAAGCTCGTATGTTTTCTTATCGGCATGGGCAGCCAGTTTAATACCCAATACCATTTTTCCGCTTTGGTCAAAGTTGGCAGGTAGGTTAGGTTTTGGGTCAAAGGCCTCAACAACAATCATCGCATTTTTGGTGCGGAATGAGTCCTTCAGCGCTATCTCAACAAAGCTTACCGAATCTTTAAGCGTAGTGTTATTAGGTATAGATGAAACGTGGGTAAACACATCTTTCGTCCAATAGTGCTTGGTATCGGGGTTAGCAACAAGCCCCATCCTCGGGTTAATTTGTGCATTGGGACGTAAGGTAAACTGCTCAACTACTTTACCCGTGGCCGAATCTTTACGCACATAATTCACCAAAAAGAAATGGTTGGGTTTTACTTCTTCATTACCCGCGTAGGTAACTTCGTAATTGCCCATAATCAGGGTGCTGTCGCGTAATAGTAATATATTTTCCAGCTTCTCGTTTTCCTTAAAGTCTTTACCAAAATTTACGCCCTGCCGGTTAATCGAAATCGTTTCTTTTTTATCCTGCGAAATAAGGACACCAAGTAAAAATACGCCAAAACCAAAGTGGGTAATTGTGCCGCCTAATAATTTCCAGTTTCCCTTTACTACAAAAATGAAATAGGTAAGGTTTCCTACCACAGCATAAAACGCCGCTACCAAAAACATAAAGTACGACGATATAAAATGCCACTTTACAAATATTACTTTCTCAATAACATATTGCTGGGTAAAATCAATGTGCATAGCCCACGCAACAAGCGCGGCTAACACGATGGAAATACCTAATGAATACAAAGCCCACCTGGCAGATTTAGGTGCCCTGCCCGTTTTGTATGCTAGAAATTGAACTAAGCCTGTAAAAATACCTGCCAACATGCCCAACCATATTTGTATGGCATTGTAATGCGTCACCACTTCAACCGGCGGGGCTATTTTATGCTGATCATCTAATACGTGCAATAGGTCGTGAAAAATTAAATTCCATACAGGGATGGAAGTTGTAAAAGTCATTTGCACTACTGAAAGCAGAAGCGCTAACGAGCCAATAAACATCCAAAACTCTCGGCTACCCAACTCCTCTTCTTTCTCTACCGAAGGAATTTGTCTTTTTACAATCCTAATGATTAAAAGTGTAAAACCGGAAACGAGGAAAAAAGCCAGGTAAGCAAGTAATTGCGGTTCCAAACCTTCATCGGTAAACGAGTGGACGGATGTATCACCTAACCGTCCGCTGCGCGTCAAATAAGTTGAGTATAAAACCAGGCCAAAGGCAAGAATGAAAAATACATAAGTACTGATTAGGGAATGCTTGGTATACCGGTAAACCAATAACATGTGCAAGCCCGCCACTACCATTAGCCACGGCACAAAGCTCATGTTCTCAACCGGGTCCCAGGCCCAAAAGCCACCAAAGCTTAACGATTCGTAAGCCCAGGCACCGCCCATTAATATACCGGTGCCCAGCACCGCTACCGAAAACAAAATCCACGGAAACGCAGCCTTAACCCATCCATCCCAATCTTTGCGCAAAAGGCTGGTAATAACAAATGCAAAAGGTATGGTAACCGACGCAAAACCGCAGAACAAAACAGGTGGGTGAATGGTCATCCAGTAATTTTGCAATAACGGGTTTAGCCCATTACCGTCTTTAATCATTTCAAGGTAATTGGGGCGCTGAAAAATCGGGGCGTTAGCCATTTCGTTTCGCAGTAACACAAAGGGGCTGCTGCCCATGTGGTAATGCCCGATGTAAATACCAATTACCATCGAGCCCAGAAAAACCTGCGTTAGGGCTACAATACCCATTACAGGGTTCTCAAATTTCTTCAAAACAAAAATACCCACGCAACCCTGCACTACCAGCCAAAATTGCCAAAGCAAAAAGCTGCCTTCCTGGCCTTCCCAAAAGCTTGAGATAATGTATTTAAGTGGTAACTCGGTTGATGAGTGGCGCCATGCATAATGATACTCGAACATGTGGTTCAGTATCATGATAAAAAGCAAAACAAAAATGCTTACCACCGATATGCCATGGGTTATGAACGCTGCGCGGGCAAGTTTCCTCCACGATTTTTCCTTTAACGGATCTTCGGTAAACTCGGCAGTAAAATAAGAGATGAAAGAAAGTAAGGCCGCGCAGAAACTAAGAACAATAAAAAACTGGCCCAGGTGCCCTAGCCAAAGTTTCTCCCCCAAAAAACCATTGGCGCCAAAACGTTCACTAAAAAATTGAAGCATGATTTTATTTTATTCTAACCCTGCAGGAAGATATGCCGGGCGGGGCGCAAATTAATATTTTAAACTGTGAAAGCTATGAACCCGATTTAATGCTTACAGTGGTTTCCTTTAAGGTGATTTCGTCGTTCACGTATTTCGATGGACATTTCATTGATATTTCAGAGGCCGCAAACACATCGCCATTAACCTTTCCTTTTACTACTAACTGCTCACTTCTTTCAAAATCCTGTGGTTTTGAGCCCTTATAAACCACCTTTTGCTCATTACCTTCCTTATCAAGCATGGTAAACGAAAAGAAATTTGGGTCCTTTTGCGGGTCGTAGTTTAAAGGCTTATCCTTAGCCAGGTAACCCACTACATTAACCGCTTTATTACCCTTTTCGCGCGCCTGTATAAAGTTGGCGTAAGTGGTATAATCGCCGGTCATGGCCAATATAACGCCCACGGTAACGGCAAGTAACAACAATACAATAATGTGAACCTTCTTCATCTGTTTTATAATTCGTTGCAAAGGTAATTCAAAACCAGCTAATAGGAGCAAGCATTGACTAAAATCAGTATTCTTTCACTATAAAAATTCGGTTTCTGTTAAAAGATATTTAATTTTCACCCTACTCATCAAAAAATACCACTATGAAAATCTTAAAAAACATCTTAATCGCCCTGGTTGTAATTTTAGTAATAGGCTTGATTGTTCTTTATTTCTTACCTAACCACTATACGGTTTCAAACAGTATCGAAATCAATAAACCCGCTGATGTGGTTTACGCGCAGGTTAGCGATTTTAACAAATGGGGAACATGGGATCCATGGATGGAAGCAGATCCGGAGGCAAAAGTAACGGTTGAGGGCGTACCGGGTACACCTGGCCACAAAATGAGTTGGGATGGAAAGAAATCCGGCATGGGCAGTATGACCGTTGTATCGGCCGGTGCAAACCAATGGGTTTACAGCGCACTTGAGTTTATAAAACCATTTAAAGCAACCGCCAAAGACGTGATTAAGCTGGAAGGCAACGGCGATAAAACAAAAGTTACCTGGACAAATACAGGTGGTTTGTCTTTCCCATTCGGAAGATTATTCGGCTTATCAGTTGATAAAGCTTTAGGTACCGACCAAAGGAGAGGACTTGACAAACTGAAAAAATATACTGAAACTTTGGTTGCTGCCCAACCGGTTGCGGTTGCCGATTCTACTGCAAAACCGATGTAATAAATCATTTCAAAGTCTATATTGCCTCATTAGGTTTCTACCTGGTGGGGCACTTTTATTTTAATGCCTTTAACCATTCGGTCTTTTCCGCTCATATCCTTTCGTAATTCTATTTCCCGGTAACCTAAACCAGCAAGTAACTGCACCACCTCGGGCCCTTTTGCTTCGTTAATTTCTAAAAGCAAAATGCCACCGTTTTTAAGTGCTGATGATGCTTTTTTAGCAATGGCCTTATAAAATATAAGTGCATCTTCAGTAGGCGCGAAAAGCGCTAAATGAGGCTCAAAATTTATAACATGCGGGGCCAAATCTTCTCGCTCGCTTTGCGCAATATAAGGAGGGTTGCTGATAATTAAATCGTAGCTGTCCTCAGTTAATGGTTCTATTAAAATATCAAGTTTAAAGAACCTTACGTTGGTGGCGTTAAGCACATTATTCTCGGCAGCTAATTGCAGCGCGTCTTCGCTTACATCGCAGGCCGTAATACTGCCGAGTGTTAATGTTTTGGCCAACGCTATGGGTATACAGCCTGTTCCGGCACCAATATCTAAAATATGAAGCCCCTCGCCCCGGGTAATTTTGACCAACGAAATTGCCCATTCAACCAGTTCTTCAGTTTCAGGGCGTGGTATTAAAACGTTTTTATTAACCTTAAACCTAAGGCCATAAAAATCAGCCTCACCCAAAATATGTTGAACAGGTTCGTGCTTCATTAGCCTCTCAAGAATCAATTGCAGCTTTTGTTGTTGCGGTTGGGTAAGCAACCTGAAACGCTCAAAAGTTAGGTGCACTGAACTTAACTCCAGTTCCGTTTCCAATACCAATTTGGTAATAGATTTGGCTTCTCGCTCGCCATACATGGGTGAAAGGGAATCCCTGAAATGTTTCTGTATCTCGCTAATGGTCACTAAATCAAAAATAAAACTTGCAGGCTGGGTTCGCAGTAATAAGTTTTAAATATTTTCGCCTGGGTGGATAATCACGATATATATATGCAACGCTGCCTCGACCTTGCGGTTAAGGCTATCGGCCATGTGGCCCCCAACCCCATGGTAGGTTGCGTAATTGTGCACGAGGGCAAAATTATTGGTCAGGGTTACCACCAACAATTTGGCAAGCCGCATGCCGAGGTAAACGCCATTAATTCTGTTCCGGAGAATTTGCAGCACCTTTTACCGCAATCAACACTTTATGTAAACCTTGAACCCTGCGCACACCACGGCAAAACACCACCCTGCGCGGATTTGATTGTAAGCAAAAAGATACAACACGTAATAATCGGCAGTACCGACCCCAACCCTAAAGTGGCAGGCAAAGGCATTCAAAAATTGCGCGATGCCGGTATTGAAGTAACAACCGGTGTGCTAAAACCGGAAGCTGATTTTTTAAATCGTAGGTTTTTAACTTTCTATACTCAACACCGTCCGTACATCATTTTAAAATGGGCCGAATCTGCCGATGGTTTTATGGCCCCTAATGTGCCCAAACAACTTTGGCTAACTAACGAGCATTCAAAAAAGTTAGTGCACCAATGGCGAAGCGAAGAACAGGCCATTATGGTGGGAAAGAAAACCGTTGAAATTGATAACCCCGAATTAACCGTTCGTTTGATAGAAGGGAAGAACCCCGCAAGAGTAGTGATTGACAGAACGCTTTCTCTCCCGGCCTCTAAAAATATATTTGCACCTAACGCCCCGGTATATATTTACAACCAACTTAAACAATCCACCGACTCAAAAATCCACCACGAAAAAATTGATTTCAACCAATCTGTTTTGCCGCAAGTATTATGCAGCCAGGTATCAAAAGGTATTCAATCAATTATTGTTGAGGGCGGCTCTTTTACTATCAACCAATTTATTGAACAGAATCTTTGGGATGAGGCGCGAATATTTACTGCACCGGTTAAGTTGGAGGAGGGGAAGGCTGCCCCAAAGTTAACGGGGCGGTTATTGAATGAGAGAATGATAGAGGGAGATAGGCTCAGGGTTATTTTACAGTGATATTTCGCGTTAGCACTTTCCCGCTTTTGCTTCTTATGCGAAGCCAGTAAGGTCCGGCTTGTAACATCAGGGGTTTAGATTCATCTCCTGGGTCAATCTGTATCGCATCCGCCGGTATGGCTTCATAACCTACTTTATCAAACTCCTTCCTATAATAACAGGTTACTATAACCGGTAATGCCATGTCCTTTAAATATTCCTTCAACGATACAGGTTTTCGTTTGCCATTTAAACTCATCCAATCTGGCCTGCCATTTATATATTTTGTAAGGGGATGAATAACATGGACATCCAAATCACGAGTTCCCCAAGAGGTGGGAACGAAAGGTTTGTTTGCCGAATCGCACAAAACTACCGGTTCGGTAATTTCAAAAAATTGGTAAATGGAATCATTATTTGGCGGCACGCGGTCTTCCATTCGCACCTGGTCAACGTTATAAGTTTGTAGGTGCGAAATATTTAAGAATTGGCCACCCATCATGCCTCGCTGTTTATATATATGCCCATAGCCCGCATGTACAACAATTTTAGCTGAGGGATCTTTTTGCAGGATGCTATAAATATTTTCGGCCTGCTCCTTTTCTCGCGTATCTGTTGATATGAGCAGTTCATTTTTTACGGTGTCCATTACCAATCTGCTTATGGCACCTGTGCGGATACTCCGGCCTTGGTGAATTTTGTACTGCAACGAATCGTAATTGCGAAACGAATCCATCTCGCATTCGTAGCTAAATACCTTAAATCCAATTTCAAGCGCCTGGCGCAACAACTCTCCATAAAGTGGTTCAGCGTAAGTAAGTGTCTCTATTACCGGAAACCCTCTTTGGTTTAACAAACTATCCTCAAACTTTATTCCTTCGGCCCCAAAGTAACGGTACCCCTGGTTGTATAAATCCTGTAATAGTGAAAGCGTAAACGCACGCGTGTTTGGATTGCTGTGTCCCTCATTAATCATAAACACCTGGTAGCTTTTGGTGTGTTCCGTAATAAAATGATGGGCATTGCATAAATGAATTTGCCTTAACTCAGTTGAAGCGTAGTGATGACGGTAGTCCGGGTGTCCTGCCTCCCTCAGCCTTACCGCCTCTTTAAATTCCCCCACATTAACTACTTTCTGCTCCGGCGCGGCTGTTTTTCGGGCAATTATATTTTCCTTAAAATCGTAAATACTATCGTGCTGGGCCGAAGTAAGGTTGGCGATAAGCAAAAGTAAGTATGCGGCGATAAACTTCTTCATAATGAGGTAATGAAAGTCGGAGTGTCCTGAATTACCAAACAATAAGTTTAGAAGGAATAAATTCACAAACAACTATACGGTCATTATCTTCGTAAAAAACGATGGTGTACTTCTTTTTGAAGGTCTTACACTTTTGCCCTATCAAATTTCTTAAAGGCTCTTTACAAAGGCTATGCGTTACCCTGTCATTTGCTAAATGCGCGATAAAGTTGTAGGTGTCATCAGAAAATTTTTCCGCTGTTGATGGTAACCCTTTAGATTCAATAAACCAGGCTATTTCGGCTATACTTTCAGTTACAGATTCCCGTATAACTATTTTTCTTTCGCCCATTTCCGGATTAAATTTTTTGAGCGGGCACGGGCTTCCTCCAGGGATAATAATTTTTCAGGTTTTGACTTGGATGCAGCTTTCTTCTGAAGCAAAAGGAAATCCTTTTCCGGCAAAATCACGTAATTCTTTTTATCAATTACAACTTTGGTCATTGCTTATCGTTTGTCACCTTAAAAATAAGCAAAAAACAAGAATGCTGAAAATCGATAACCCTCTTTCCCAAACTTTCCCTTAATTCGCAGCTATGGGTTATTTAGTGCTGTCGTTTACTTGTTCGGCAATTCTTATTTTGCTTTTTAAGGTTTTTGAAAGGAATGGTATCCCCGTTTTTCAGGCCATCGTTTTTAATTACTGCACGGCGGCTATCTGCGGCTTTATTTTTCTGCCCGACCATTATACGGTAACCAGTGGCGCGTTTATTAGTCAGCCGTGGTTTCCGCTCTCTATGTTTTTGGGTGCCATGTTTATTACTGTATTCAACCTTACCAGTTTAACCACCATTAATTTTGGGGTTTCTACGGCCTCGGTTGCGGCTAAATTGGGCTTGGTCTTTCCTGTAATATTTGCCTTTTTTCTTTACAACGAAGCTTTTAGTGTGCTTAAACTGGTGGGCATTCTTTTTGCTTTTGCTGCAGTGGTGTTATCAAGTATAAAAGAAAAACCTGCCGGCAATACTGCTGTGCGCACAGCCCTTACCTTTTTACCTTACGCCGTTTTTATAGGCAACGGCGCTTGCGATAGCGTTACCCAATTTGCCAACAAACGGTTTTTAATGCACGAAGGCATTGCTGAGTTTGCCATGTTCATTTTTGTTGCAGCCGGAGCTATAGGGCTTGTCATTCTCGGTTTTATGCTGATTAGCAAGAAATCGACATTAAACGCAAAGAGTATAATTGGAGGGATAGCCTTGGGCATACCTAACTATCTTTCATTTTTGTTTTTGTTGAAGGCGCTTGCTACTTTGAGCTGGGGTAGTTCGGTTATTTTTCCGGTAAGTAATTTGGGTACGGTTGCCGTTGCCACATTAGTTAGTTTTGTGGTGTTTAAAGAAAAAATATCTAAGATAAATTTGGCAGGGTTAGCATTTGCGGCAGTGGCTATCATTTTAATTGTGTTATCAGGTAATTAATAATTATGGCAGAAAAGAGACGAATACCCGAAGCAGAACTTATCATTAATCCCAACGGCGGTATTTATCATCTTCACCTGCAACCGCATCAAATAGCCGACACTATCATTACCGTCGGCGACCCGGGAAGAGTGCCCGAGGTGAGTAAACACTTTGATAGCGTACAACACAAAGTATTGCACCGCGAGTTTTTAACGCACACCGGTTACCTCAACAATAAGCGGTTAACGGTTATCTCAACCGGCATAGGCACCGATAACATTGATATTGTAATGAACGAGCTTGATGCCCTGGTAAATATTGATTTCGAAACCCGCACGGTTAGGGATGCGCTCACTTCTTTACAGTTGGTTCGCCTCGGCACATCCGGTGCAGTTAGCTCTGAAGTGCCGATGGATTCAATACTAATTTCGGAGGTTGCCATTGGTATGGATGGCCTGATGAATTTTTACGAGTTGCAAAATTCTATTTGGGAGACTGTTTACCTGGAGGCCTTTATCAGCCACATAAAACCTTACTTTAAAGAAATTAAACCCTACATAGCCAGTGCCGACCCTGCGCTGGTAGAAAAGTTTGAAAAGCGTTACCTTAAAGGAACCACCGTTACAGCCAGTGGGTTTTACGGGCCACAAGGGCGCACTTTGAGAGCTAAAAATGAGTTTAAAAATTTTGCCGAGGTTATCAATCAATTTCGCCACAAACATTTTCGCATTTCAAATTTAGAGATGGAAACTGCAGGTATTTACGGCTTCGGAAAGATACTTGGCCACCAATGCCTTTCCATCAACGCCATTCTTGCCGATAGGGTAAATCAAAAATTCAGCAGCAACCCGCAGAAGATTATCGATAAAATGATTGAAGAATCGTTAGAGGTAATCACTACCTCTTAATTCGGCATTAATATTTAGTATTTCTCGGCTGTTAACTCTGTATTCCCTCCGTGCGAAATGCACTTACCTCCTAAAGTCCAGCGCAATTGCCACCCTGCCACCAAACTGGTGTATTAGCTGGTCATTAAACCCCGCCACGAAATCAACCCTGATAATTTTAAAGATGTTGGCAAGCCCCACGTTTAGCTGAAAATACTGCTTACGCACCGGTGTGTAAAGAAAATGGAAGCCAACCACCTCATCTAACCGCAACACCCTAATCCCCGGTATTTTATTGAAAAGAAACCCGCCAAAGTGGTGCTCAATATGCGCTTCGGCAAAATACTGGTTAGTGCTGTTGCGGTAATATTGTATCAGGTAGAAACCCAGTAAATCTGTACCCCCCAAATTCAAAAAGTTGCCGCTAAAACTTTTGTAATCCGGGTAATCAATCGCTTTGTTCAGTGGGAAACCACCGCCGCCAAACCGGTAAAACATGGTGCCCAAAAGCTTCATCGGTATGTTGCCCTTTAACTGGGCCTCCAGCATAACAAAATTCTGGTCGCTTACACCCTTTATAGGTATGGCCTCTTTGTAAATTAAATCTAGCTCGGGGTATTTCGACTCCATCCTGTATTTGAAATCCGGTCGGGTAACATAAGTCTGCCCAAAAACTATGTGAAAATGCAAATCAACCCTCAGGCTATTGTGCCTGCCAACACTTGAATCGGGCACATTGGGTATTTCAACACCATTTGGCGTGTAAGCATTTTTTAGTTTACTGAAAAACGCGAAAGTGTTTGTATTCTCCAAAGGCGAGCGTTGTTGATAGCCTAAGCTAAGGGTACCCTGTAGTCCATTCACTAATTCGCGCGTGTAGGTTGCCTTTACGAAATACTGCTCGTAAAGCTTCATAAAGTTATTTTTAAAAACCAGGCTTTGCCAGGTGTTGCCTATTTCAAGCTGTGGGTCCGAGCCATCTATTTGTTGAACGTATCTTCCGCCGCTTAATATAAACAACTCGCGATTAATAGGGCTATTATTAAAAACAAGCATGCCCGATGCATTGAATTGCTTATCAGAAAATCCATACCTTACTGCCGGC
>Ga0206832_10244_pt1 | contig 11950 bp, 12 predicted proteins | sample Alteio_BWOrgCont_74_FD_152896 | JGI IMG/M metagenome (GOLD analysis project Ga0206832, IMG submission 152896) | Enriched cells from forest soil in Barre Woods Harvard Forest LTER site, Petersham, Massachusetts, United States -... | ecosystem: Environmental > Terrestrial > Soil > Temperate forest >... | reverse complement strand
ACAGGCTGCAATCTTCGGAGGTCTTGCTCCTGAAGTAGGTGCCATGACCGTAAACAAAGTCTGTGGCTCCGGACTCAAAGCTGTCGCGCTCGCAGCCCAAGCGATCCAGACTGAAAACAGTTTCGTCGTTGTCGCTGGTGGAATGGAATCGATGACTAACGCTCCCTATCTGCTCCCGCAGGCGCGAAAAGGATATCGCCTGGGAAACGCGCAGATCGTCGATTCCATGGTGAACGACGGCCTGTGGGACATCTACAACAACTACCACATGGGGATTACGGGCGAGAATGTGGCGGAAAAATACGGCATCACTCGCGAGGAGCAGGACCAGTTCGCGGTGAACTCACATCGCAAGGCAGTCTCGGCCATTAAGGAGTGCCGCTTCAAATCGCAGATCGTCCCAGTTGAACTGCCGCCGAGGAAAAAAGGCGAAGCGCCAGTCATCTTCGATAAAGACGAATCACCGCGCGAAGATACTACGATCGAGATATTGCGTTCCCTGAAACCAGCATTCAAGAAAGACGGCACGGTCACTGCGGGCAACGCTCCCGGAGTGAACGACGGCGCGGCCGCGGTCGTGGTCACCAGCGCCTCGCGCGCGAAACAGCTCGGCGCGATGCCCATGGTCCGGATCGTGGCCCAAGCGACCAGTGGAGTTGAACTCAAATGGGTAATGATGGCTCCCGTGGGTGCCGTCCGCACAATTTGGGAGAAGACTGGCTGGAAGAATGAGGACGTGGATCTGTATGAACTGAACGAAGCCTTTTCGGTGCAGGCGCTCGGTGTGATGCGCGAACTCGGTCTCGACCCCAACAAAGTGAACGTGAACGGCGGAGCGGTTGCCATCGGACATCCGATCGGGGCCAGCGGAGCGCGCGTGCTGGTTACGCTGATCTATGAAATGATTCGCCGCGACGTTCATCGCGGCATCGCGGCTCTTTGCCTGGGTGGTGGAAACGCGGTGGCCATGGCGGTCGAAAGATAGTCTGCCTACAGGTCGGAATTCAGCAGATTCGATTATTGAAAGCGTTGCGAACTCAGGGGAACGGCATTCTTGCCGGCGCGCGCCGCTACCAGCGCGGTTGGGACGAGATTTCTGCTAACGCATTCGGGTTTGCTTCAGTCCGATGGATGGTTGAGGAGGTCATCGTGCTACGACAATGTGCCGTGTGCTTGATGGTTTTCGTGTTTCTGCTGGGGCAGGGCAGCGCGGCGGCGCAGCAAACGGCGGCGACGCGAACTGTAACTCTGACGGCAGAAGATGGGACCATTCTTAAGGCGAGCTATTTTGCAGCAGCGAAGCCAGGTCCCGGGGTCTTATTGCTGCACCAATGCAATCGCCAGCGCAAGGTTTGGGATGTTCTCGCGGAGCGCCTGGCCTCGTCGGGAGTGAACGTTCTAACCCTGGACTACCGAGGTTTCGGCGAAAGTGGTGGTACTCCAAATGACAAATTGGCGCCGCCGGAGCAAATGAGAATCGCCACCGAGGTATGGCCGCGCGACTTCGATATGGCTCTTACGTACCTTGAATCCCAACCCGGCGTTCAGCGTGACAAAATTGGTGCAGGGGGAGCCAGTTGCGGTGTCAACAATTCCATTCAACTGGCGCGGCGGCGTTCCGAAATAAAAGCTTTGGTGTTGCTCTCCGGCCCGACCAATCGAGTGGGACGGCTTTTTCTGCATTCATCGGCTCTGCCAATTTTTGTTTCCGCGGCGGATGATGATGAGTTTGGCAACATGGTGGCGCCGATGCAGTGGTGGTTCAGCGAATCGCCAAACTCCGCCAGCCGGTTCGAACATTATGCCACCGGCGGGCACGGCGCAGATATGTTCGCAGCTCACAAAGAGTTGCCGGGCGTGATCGCTGAGTGGTTTGCGGGTACCCTGATGAATAGCCCCGAGAGCCTGCCGAAAACTAACGGCTCGCCGTTCGAGCCGCAAGTGCTGCGTACTTTGGACTTGATCAATCAGCCTGGGGGCGCGAGCGAAGCCGCAAGAACGCTGGCGCAAGTCCGGGAACGGGATCCAAACGCAGGGACCTTCCCCGAATTTGTCGTTAACCTGCTCGGCTATGAGCACATCCAGATCGGTGATGCCAAGGGTGCGGTAGAAATCTTGAAACTGAACGTGGCCGGTTATCCCAACTCACCGAATACATACGACAGCCTCTCGGATGCTTACCTGGCCGCTGGGCAGAAAGATTTGGCGCTGCAAAACGCAAAGAAAGCGCTCGAACTTATCGCGAATGACAAGACGGACAGCGAACAGTTGCGAAATGGCATTCGAGACAGCGCCCAGCAGAAAGTCACGCAACTCGAAAAGCCCGGCGGCTATTGAGGGTTGCACAAGATAGCGGCACAAACTTTCCCACTATCATTTTTCAAACGGGATCGGTTTGCGCTTCGGATGGGGCCACGGCCGCTATCGGCAGCGTAACTGTGAACACCGCCCCGCCGCCTGCCCCGGAAGCAGCTTCCACGTTCCCGCGGTGTTCTCGCAATATGGCCTTGCAGATGCTCAGGCCGAGGCCGGTTCCGCGGCCGGGGCGCTTCGTGGTGTAGAAGGGGTCGAAGATATTGGGCAGAATATCGGGAGAGATCCCGGGGCCGTCGTCCTGAAAAATCACAGAGACCGATTTTTCGTCCTTGCTTATGCGGATGCGCAAGGTTCCGCGATCGCGAACTTCTCGCATGGCCTGCTCTGAATTCAAAATCAGATTGAGGAACACCTGCATCAACTGGTGCGCGTCTCCACTTACCGGTGGCAGTGAATTCGCCGCCTTCAAAAAGTCAACTGTGATGTTGCTCTTGCGCAAAGAATACGCATGCAGGTGCAAAGTTCGTTGCACCAGTTCACCCAAATCGATTGGGCTTTTGCCAGGTGCCGGCGGCCGGGAGAAATACATCAGGTTTTGAACAATTTCCGCGGCGCGGCGCGCCTGTTGTTGCAGAATGACCATCTGTTTCCGCACGGACTCGGGAGCTTCGCCCTCCTGCAGCAATTCGGACATTCCCAGAATGCTGGTAAGAGGGTTATTCAGTTCGTGAGCAAACCCGCCGATCATCTGCCCCATGGCCGCGAGCCGTTCACTTTGAATGATCTGCTGTTCTAGTTTCTTCTCTACCGTGATGTCGCGCACTGAAACAATCACGCCATTCAGCTTATTTTCCGCATCGAACAGCGGGCTAGCCGAAGCTCGCATGGTGCGCCAGTTCCCATCGCGGTGACGCGAGCTGTAGTCACATGACCCGAACATCTTCCGGCCCGTAATCAGGTCGCGATACAGCGCGAACAGTTCGGGTGAATAATCCTGTTCTTCTTCGACTTTCTTCCCTAGCAGATCTTCCGGCTTGTAGCCACGCAGGTCGTGGATCCGCGAACTCACGAAACTATAGTGACCGTTCAGATCGATCACCAGGATCAGGTCGGGGAAGCTTTCCAAAAGGTAGCGATGGAATTCTTCCTGACGGCGCAACGCCTTTTCCATCTCCCGGCGCTCGGTCACATCTACGAGCGTACCCTGGTAGCGGACGATCTTGCCTCCTGCATCCCATACCGCGCGGGAAGTGTCGAGGAATACGCCAAGCGTGCCGTTCTTGCGATGCAACATGATTTCTCGCGTGCGCACGCCTCCCTGATCATCCGCTGTCCGCCCCAGCACCGGACTCTGATTCGGATCCGAGTTCAAAGCCTTGGGATCGAGGGAGAGAATTTCTTCCTTGCTGCCGTATCCCAGAACCTGTACCAGGGCCGCGTTGCCGTCGAGTAACTTGCCCTCCGGTGTGCTGAAGTAAACACCTTCCTGAAGAGTTTCGAAGAGTTCGGTGAATCGTCGCTCCTTCTCGCGTTCTTCCGTGACATCGCGGGCAAGAGCACTCATGCCGACTACCTCGTCACTTTTAACGATCGCATTGAGCGCGCAATCAAAATAGAGCGTGCGCGCACTTGATTTCAGCCGGAGGCACACCACCCCCGACCAGCGACGCTTCTCGAGAAACCGGGCCAACCCACGATCCACGTCCTCGCGTTTCGGTTCATCCAGGAACTCGTCGATTCGATGACCAACTACCTCGGAGTAAGGAATTCCGAGCAGTTCAGTCACGCGACGGTTTACCGTCTTGATCTTCCCCTCCAGCGAAGTAGCGAAGGCGATGTCGTCAAAGGAATCGATCAGTTCCTTGAAGCTGCGTTGGGAGCGGGCGATCAGTTCCCCCAGTTGATCAAGTTGCTCATCCGTGGGTGCGGTTGTGCGCTCCTGAAATCCGCGGACCAAGTTTTGTAGTTCCGTTACTCGCTTTCTTCGTCCGTAGGCGAAACCTGAAAACGCTATGGCAACGCAGAGCAAGCCAATCGAGAGCAGCCCGAGATGATAGGGAAGACTCTGCAACCGCTCCCAAGACTCAGCCGCCAACCCCGTAGCCAGCAGGACTACAAAGAAGAGCGCAATGCGCCACAGCCAGGCTTCTTCTTGCTCCAGGCTGTTTTGCGTGGTCGCGGGACGCGCCGGTTGTTTCTCTGGTTCCGACATAAGAGTCACTCACAACTGCCATCATTCGTCAGGTTGAAGAATCCTGGTTCGAGGCGAGCCGGGGTCTAGGCGCATCCTAGTTCACACGGCAGATGCACACAACCGAAACTGTGTTGGGTAATTTGGTTCACAGACAAAACGTTGGTCCGCTGTTCACTCGTCACACCTTGTCTGTGACATCAGTCACCACGGATTTGAGACTGCGAGGCGTAGGGTGAGTATCAGGCTGACTCGTCGCTGGGCCTTCCCTCGTCACGACGAGTCCGAACAAATCCTGTTTGTCTGAAGCGCAGATCCAACTTTTAGAAAACGCCCCATGCTTTATAAAACCTTGAGCGCCGCCGTTTTCGGCATTGATGCCAACATCATTGAGGTCGAGGTCGATGTGTCTGGAATCAAGACGATGGAAGACCATTTTCACACCGTTGGCCTGCCCGACGCAGCCGTTCGCGAAAGCCGGGATCGCGTACGCGCGGCGTTGAAGAACTGCGGCTACGACATTCCCCCCACTCATATCACGATCAATCTGGCCCCAGCGGACATTCGCAAAGAAGGCTCCGGTTTCGATTTGCCTATGGCTCTAGGAATTCTGGGTGCTTATGGTGGCCTAAATAAGAAGGATGTCCCCGATTGTCTTTTCGTCGGGGAATTGTCGCTCGACGGTGGAGTTCGCGGCGTCCGCGGAGCGCTTCCCATTGCCATCGAGGCTCGCGGCAAGAAGATTGCTCGTCTCGTCGTTCCTGAGCTTAATGCCAAAGAGGCGGCGATGGTCGCCGGCGTGGAAATCTATCCGGTGAAATCGTTGCTGGACGTGATCCGTTTCGTGAACACCGGCAACGGAATCCAGCCCCTTAAAGTAGATAGCGAAACTCTACTGAGCGAAGCCCAGCAATTTCTCGTCGACTTCAAGGATGTGCGTGGTCAGCACTCGGCCAAGCGTGCCCTCGAGGTTGCTTGTGCCGGCGGCCACAACATCCTGATGATCGGGCCGCCGGGTTCCGGCAAAACCATGCTGGCTAAGCGCATGCCCACGATTCTGCCGCCTTTCACATTTGAGGAAGCCCTCGAGACCACGAAGATTCACAGTGTTGCGGGCGTGCTCGACGCTGGCGCCGGATTGGTCGGAGTGCGTCCTTTTCGCGCGCCTCACCACACCATTTCGGACGCGGGTTTAATCGGAGGGGGAGCTGTTCCCCGTCCCGGCGAAGTGTCTTTGGCTCACAACGGGGTCTTATTCCTTGACGAACTGCCGGAATTCCCCCGCAACGTTCTCGAAGTCATGCGGCAGCCGCTTGAAGATGGCACTGTTTGTATCGCCCGTGCTTCCATGTCGCTGACGTTTCCGGCCCGCTTCATGCTCGCAGCGGCCATGAACCCTTGTCCGTGCGGATACTTCAACGATCGGTCGCGCGAATGCCACTGCACGCCGCCCCTAATTCAGCGCTACATGTCCAAGATTTCGGGACCGCTGTTGGACCGGATCGACATTCATATTGACGTCCCGGCGGTGAATTATAAGGAGATGAGGTCGGGCGCCGAACCGGAAAGCTCCGCCAAAATTCGCGAGCGCGTGATGCGAGCCCGCGGCGCGCAGTTAGAGCGGTTCCTGATTTCGCCACGAGAGAAGCTTTATTGCAACGCTCAGATGGGACCGCGGCACATTCGCGCCTTCTGCGAACTCTCTGCAGATTGCGAAAGGTTACTGGAACGCGCCATGGCCCAGCAGGGCCTGACCGCACGCGCTCACGACCGCATCCTTAAAGTAGCGAGAACAGTGGCCGACCTGGAAGGAGGAAAAGCAATCGAGCCTAAGCACATCGCTGAGGCCATCCAATACCGCACACTGGATCGAACCTTCTGGGCTTGAGAGTGTAAAAAATTGTATGCAGGCGGGCAGGTCCCTTGACCCTTGCGGAAGCGAAGCTTGGGTGATTGCGGCGGCCGTTAAGCTAGTTTTGTATCAATAGATTGGGGCGATTGGACGGGGGTGAATCAAACCAGCCATGTGAGCAATCAGACGGGCATTTCTTGGTGACAGATCCAACGGTTATTGCAAGAAATACTTGACGCCGCGTTCATTCTCACGTAGGGTGTACAGTTCCGAAGGCTTAAAGCATTAGTTTGTCTGACGAACCTCCGCTGGCAACCGGAACATAATCCCGAAACCGAGAAACTTTCGGACCCAACGGAGCATCTATACCAGTAACCAGAGATTTCCCGTACAACCCATCTGAATTGAGTAACTTGGACGCTCTGGGCGGGTTTCGTCTTGCCAGAAAAGGGACGTGCGGCCATCTGCTCGGATTAGGAGAGTGACTTATTATGCGGTCTGATCGCGTTTTTGATGCTTTACATACTTTGCGGAATCGTTATATGCTTTGCCAGCTTGCGTCGAAGGCTACCCGTAAGTTTCACAAGCCCAACACCAGAATCCAGGAAACCATGAACGAGGTTCTGGATAAGATTGCAAGCTCGGAACGGCAGACGGTTCTGTCGGAACCGGAAAACTTCGCTGAGGCACAACGGCGGGCTGCGTAACACCAGCCCCGCCGCCTGCCCCGTGATTGCCAAGTCTTTCCTGAGTAACCCCCCTTTTGAAAATTCCCTTCGCAGGTGATATCGAATAATGACCATCGCAGAACTGAAAGAAAAAAACATTACAGAGCTGACCAAGATCGCCCGATCCTTGGATCTGCCCGGTGCCAGCGGACTACGCAAGCAAGACCTGATCTTCAAGATCCTTCAGGCCCAGAGCGAAAAAGAAGGCCACATCTTTGCCGAGGGCTTGCTCGAAATCCTACCCGACGGCTACGGCTTTCTGCGCTCGCCTGACTACAACTATTTGCCCGGCCCCGACGACATTTACGTTTCGCCGTCGCAGATCCGCAAGTTCGACCTCAAGACCGGCGACACCATCAGCGGCCAGGTTCGTCCTCCGCATGAAGGCGAGAAGTATTTCGCGCTGGTAAAGATTGAAGCGGTCAACTTCGAATCGCCCGACGAGGCCCGCAACAAAATCCTGTTCGACAACCTGACGCCGCTCTATCCGCAGGAACGTCTTAAGCTCGAAACCACTCGTGAGAATGTCAGTGCCCGCGTCATGGATCTACTCACGCCCCTCGGTAAGGGACAGCGCGGCTTGATCGTTTCGCCGCCTCGCGCTGGTAAAACCATGCTGCTGCAGAACGTCGCCAATTCGATCACCACGAACCATCCGGAAGTAGTGTTGATGGTCCTGCTGATCGATGAGCGCCCGGAAGAAGTCACTGACATGCAGCGCTCAGTAAAGGGAGAAGTGATCTCGTCGACCTTCGACGAACCCGCCGCCCGCCACGTGCAGGTCGCGGAAATGGTGATCGAAAAAGCGAAGCGCCTGGTCGAACACAAGCGCGATGTTGTGATTCTGTTAGATTCCATTACGCGTCTAGCGCGCGCTTATAACACCATCGTTCCGCCCAGCGGCAAAGTCCTCTCCGGCGGCGTCGACTCGAACGCCTTGCAGCGCCCAAAGCGATTCTTCGGCGCAGCCCGCAACATTGAAGAAGGCGGATCGCTCACCATTATCGCGACGGCCCTGATCGACACCGGCTCCCGCATGGACGATGTGATCTTCGAAGAATTCAAAGGCACCGGCAATTCCGAAATCATCCTCGATCGCAAACTGGTCGACAAGCGCACCTTCCCGGCCATTGACATCCAGCGTTCGGGCACGCGAAAAGAAGAGCTGCTGATCCCCAAAGAAGATTTAACCCGCATCTGGGTTCTGCGCCGCGTGTTGAATCCGCTGTCCCCGGTAGAAGCCATGGAACTGCTAATCGACAAGCTGAACAAGGCCAAATCAAACGGCGAGTTCCTGGCCAACATGAGCTCGCTGTAAGATCGCGCTTGCGTGGGGCGGGCGCCCGTGCCCGCCCTGTTTATTCCGCGAACAATCTATCTTCCCGAATCGCCCTTCCTTCAACAGCCTCGTCCCCGACCTCGTATAATTTTCTTATCCCACCATTGACGAGGTGATTGTGCGATTCAAACTCTTCGCGCTGGCAGTTTTGTTCCTGCCCATCACGCCTGCATTCTCGGTCCCATCATTCGGTCAGAATCCCGCTCCGATCCCGCATCTAGGCCCTGCTCCCGACGCGGCCGAGGACGAGCAACGCACCAAGCTCGAAAAGGATATGGCCAAGAAGGCCAGCCGGGAACGCCAGGCTCAACTGCAGCGTGATACCGACAATTTGGTTAAACTTGCCAACGAACTCAAACAGTCGGTCGACAAATCCAACGAAAATACACTCTCACTGGACGTTGTGAAAAAGGCAGAGGAAATTTAGAAGCTGGCGCACAGCGTCAAAGAGAAGATGAAAGCAAACTAAATTACCAACGCGCCATCGCTTGCCTGTTCTCATAGAGGACGCAACGAAACCCAACAGGACCACAATTTGGGCCTAATCAGAACCAATCCGGAAATATCAGCTCCACAAGACCGGGAACCCAGTAGGAATAAAACAGCTCGTCGCAGATTTTGTACTTTCCATACTTCCTCCGCGCATAGTTGCCCCAGTGCGGCTGCGTTCCGTCGATGTCGGTAAATCCGTACTCCCGCGCCAGGGCCCAGGAACTGAAGACTCGTCCGCTCTTCTTGCTCACTTGCCGATCTGCCGCCAGCGCCACTGCCGCCCGCCCTATGTACAGCGGCGACTCCGACACCATGAAATCGCTGGGCGCGTCGTTCTGGTTTGCGCTGTTCCGGCCCTTTTTCTTCCCTGCGTCCTTCCAATTGGCCTCGCTGACTCCGAAATGTTCCAGCACAGCTTCCGACCGCAAGAAGCCCGGAGTCAACGCGACTACGGCAATGTCCCGTTTGCGCAGCTCGCGGGACATGGCGAAAGCCAGCCGGATGACGGAAATCTTCACCAGGTCATAGAAGAGATTTCCGCGATAGTAAAAAGCATCGCCGTCGGTGATTTCGAAAATGATCGCTCTGCGCCGCCCGAGCATCAGCGGAACAGCGTAGTGCGCAGTAATGATGTGAGAATGAATGGCTTGCTTCAGCATACGCAATCCATTCTCAAGATTGACCGTCCAGAATGTCTTACCCCACTCGGTGAGCTTGTCTCCGCCCCACACGTCGTTGACCAGAATGTCCAGTCCTTTGTGCTGTCGTTTGATGCGAGCGACCAACTTTCTCACATCTGCAGGTTCAGTGTGGTCCACTCTTACAGCGATGCCGCGCCCACCTGCGGCTGTGACCAATTCCGCAGTTTCCTCGATGGTTTCAGGTCGACCCGGAGTTGCAAGCCGTCCTCGGGAACTGCGCCCGGTGCAGTAAACCGTCGCCCCAGCCTCGCCCAGCGCGATAGCAATGCCCCGGCCTGCTCCACGGGTTGCACCCGCAACCAGCGCGATCTTGCCTTGCAATACTTTTTTCTGGGCGTTCTTGGGCGTCTTGTTCGGCCTCACGGCCATTTCAATTCACCTTCACGTAAAGACTGTAGCGTTGCTCATGCCTTCTCTGCGCCGCATAGCAGTGCTTCTACCAGCACCTCCCACTCCGCTTCGAGCACCGGCCGGTAGAAGCTGCGACCAGCACGCTGATACCAGTAATCGGCGTTCGAAGCAGAACCCTCCTTGCGGTGCAGGTAAGCGTGAACAGCCATCCCCTCTAGAGTTTCCAGTTCGTCAACCAGCGCATGCGCGCGGGACCAGTCTCCCTTTGCATCCCACCACAATGCCGCGAGCGGGGCGGATAGGGTGGTCGGTGGCGCCTGTTGTGCAACGGATGCTCTGAAATCCTCGGCGTTCATCTCCGCCTCCTGCCTTTAGGAAGGGCTCGACGCAGTCAATAATAAACGGCTAATCCCTGATGCGAATTTAGAGGGTCCCTATATGCGATTCCAAATCGTCTAGTGTGGCGCAGCCGGCCGGTATATAAGGCCGATTACCATACCGGTCACTAGCCACTCCAAGAAGTAGGCTGCCGCCTGTTGCAGGGTGAGTTTCAGCCCGATGTTCAGGTTGACGTAGTTGTGCACCACAAAGGCGCCAATCGCGAACAGTCCGATGAGCGCGCCGAAGCGTGCGCCCTCGGCCAGGCCGGACGCGCCCCGATACGCAATTGCGTAAATCCCCGCCAGTGCCAGCATCCCAACCAACATGGCGCCCATTCCGATCAGCAGGTGGCTCATCTGTCCTTCCTGGGAGCGATACACCGCCGGGTATTTGAGGAACTCGACTTTAAGCGATGGTACGAGCGCGAACATCAGACCGCCGAGCATCATATACGCCACGAAAGCGCCAAGGGTTGCGAGAGCGATCCGGACGAGGTTCATTAAGCGGTCCTTTCCACAATCACAACTGATTCACTAGCCTCGGCCGACACCAAAGAAAAGAGTTTGTCGAACGACTCATTCGTGCCTTGCGAGACCATTTCGCAAATCCGCTGCGCCGGAAATCCTATCTGAGTGAGAACCATTTTCGTCTGCGCCCCTTGATCGACGAATTCCGCCACCACTCTCGTGATGATGCCGCCGAAATCCGCATGATAGGCGATCTTTTCGGGTTCGATGATCTCGTCGTATTGACCCTGGTAAGAAAACTCGCCGGCCCCGCGAATCTGCATTACGTAAGTGAACGAACCACCGACCCGGAAATCCATCGAGCATTCGACCTTCGTCGTATCCTTGCAGCCCCACCACTGCCGCAGGCGGTCGGCATCTTTCCAGAATGCAAACACAAGCTGTCTCGGTGCGTCGAAAATCCGCGTTATCTGTAGCCGATTTTCGCCCACGTTTACTTCGGATTTCATCGCATCTTCTCCTTTTGCTGAGCCGTCTTGAGTAGATCGTCCAAACTGTCAAACGCAGATTCCCAGGCCGCTGCGCACTGTGCAATCCACCTCCGCGCGTCTTCCATGCCCGCAGGATGCCAGCGGATCAGATGCTCGCGCCCGTGGCGCTGGCGCTTGATCAATCGCGCCGTCTCCAGCACTCGCAGATGCCTCGAGACGGCTGGCAGCGAAATGCGAAAGGGCTTGGCCAGAGCCGTCACCCGGCTCTCACCTCGCTCCGCAAGACGCTGCACGATCCGTCTTCGCGTCGGGTCCGCCAAAGCCGCAAAGATCGCCGTAATCCTTTCCTGATTGTTAACCACGGCGCTAAATGTAAAAGCGTTGCTGTTAAAAAGTCAAGGAAATAGTTAGCCGCTGTGTTAAGTATCTACGGGTGGCAATTCTCCCTAACGTGCCAAGATTACAGAGGCGGCCAGCGCCGCGGCCTTGTGATCTTTCGTCCAGGGTGGGCCGATCGAAGTTGCCAGGCTCGCGATTTTTTGCTGCACCCGGCGGGCTGCGGGTCCGAATGCCGTCTTCGCCTGCTCTTCGAGTTCGCGCTCTCGAATTTCCGCGACTGTAAGTTTCAAGCGTTGACAAGC